>ERZ1673737.246-NODE-246-length-76301-cov-10.086759_pt1 | contig 76301 bp, 63 predicted proteins | sample MGYA00580211_ERZ1673737 | MGnify/ENA primary metagenome ERZ1673737 (study PRJEB41218, sample SAMN15661789) | gut metagenome | host: Homo sapiens | place: Canada: London | collected 2015-08-20/2019-03-30 | study: EMG produced TPA metagenomics assembly of... | reverse complement strand
TGAAAGTCAGGGCTTTGTGATTTTTTAAGAATAAGAGAGTTTTGACACACCCTCCCGTCCTATGTTTATTTATCCTTGATTACCGGACTTTACTTCACTTCCTCGAAATGCAAACCGTTATTAAACAAGCCATCTGCGTGAGCGTGCTGCACATGTGCTGCAAATATGGAAATAAGCAACATGTTACAAAACCACCACGAAAGTATGTATTTTTCCCCAAGCAACCAAAAGAAAACACAGAAAAAATCACAAACTTGATAATTTTTTATTTTGCTTGGCTATACGATGCAGAAATACCAAAACTTTGCCATTATGTTGTGTCCTCTATAGTTTTTACCAATATTCCACGTAGCAGAAACTATTGACATCATCATATTTCCTGATGTTTCTAAGTTTCGTGTATTTCACCTGTTTGTCTGTTACAGTATTGGACTGTTATTCAATTTCCTTCTTAGCCAGTTATACAAAGCGATTCGTGCTGCTTGTTGTATCTCAAGTCTAAGCATCCAATCTCTATCTTGTTTTGTGGTATTTCCATAGATGTCATCATCACCGAGAAATATGGTTCCATCATGGCAGATTTCACCACGTCTACTGTAATATTGTTTGTATTTCTCCTCTGAACGTCCAGCAACATATCGCTTCAAATACCTAACGAATCGTGCAGTCGGCCTATTCTTTTCATCTGCAGTTCCATATAGTTTGAAATCAATATTCGCCATACCTTCTATAGAAGCTATGGTTGCCATTGTTGATACACTTCGTTTATAATCAAAAAACTCTACTCCATCTGCCAGTAATGAGATGCAATGTCTTACGCCTTTACGCATATCGCCTCTCATAGCGAGATATCTGTCCATACAGAACTCCATAGCCGGAGGGAACTGTATTTGCTTTTGATGGTTGGTATCTAGATTATTGGTATAATAGTCTATAAAGTTCGTTGCCTCTTCACAAAATTCTGTGCAATCCGTGAACGCTTGTTGTTGCAGTTGTTCACCAACCTTAGGGAACAAATATGTCGGAATCGTCCAATGACTGATTTGATTATTGAACTTCTCGGTTTCCTCAGGAGATAGAGTCTTAAAATCATCCATAGGAGCCTGGACACCATAGCATCCTGCGCTTGCATTATATTCAAAGAAATGATAATTGGTCAATGCAGTCAGCAGATGCAGTATTTCACGCTTAACCCGTTGCGACTCCGGTATAGATCTCCCAAGTCTCACCACATCTTCGCTAAGACCACGCTTCAGCAGTTCAGCCTCCATCGGCAGCATCTCCTCTTTATCTTCGCACTCATATTCCAGTACAGCAGGAAAATGCCTGGCAAACTTTGATAATGGCGCTCCCTTAAAATAGAAAAATGGCACCAACTGAAAGCGCTCCCTATACAGGAATGCTTTCAGCAATGGCACATCAGTGAATATGATGGATTTTCTAATCATGTATTACTTCTTTTTATTGATAGAAGAATTTATCTCATCAACTATAGGCTGGAATTCTTCCTGGAACTCTTTTAACTTATCCTTTATCTGATCCATAGAAATGTCCTCACTATAGCGGTGATTGTAGATATAATCAACTACCTTTTCGCCTGCCCTAAATTCTAAACTTCTATGGGTAAAGAATACAGATAAGATTTCTGTTGATGTTTTTACGTATGGGCATATCATAACTGGGTATGTCGCTCCAAAATTACGGAATGTCGACTCATAACAAATATCTTTCAGCCTTAGGTTTGAATACTTTTTCAAACAGGGCATGTAACCTCTGGCATAAGTTCCGCCATTTAGATAGTTCTTAAACCATCTTAGCTTTGCTTCTTTTGTATCTGCGATAAGTTCTTTATTACTGTCTTTTGAAAGGACTATACACTCAGATGTGTATACAAGATTTGTTAAATGCCGACCAAGTACGAATTTCAGGAAGTTAAAGCATTCCGGTTGAGTATTTAAACCATTTTGACTTATAACAAATGGTGACTTTCTTTTTTTCTTATTATAAAATCGTAATTCGGAATTAGCATTATTCCAAAATTCAACTTTGCCAAATTGGAATAATTGTCCGATAGACCTTTTCTCTTCTTCGCCTGCATTTTTCCCAAAAAACTCTAACGACATCCAATCGTTGGGCAAAGAACCGTTGGTTTCAATATTATTTGATTTTATATATTCACGGTTTTCTTCCAAGATAGCAGCAGCCAATGGCTTGAGTTTAATCTTGGAGTATTTAATCTCTTTGTCAAGCAATTCATATTTTGATATCAAATACCTGAGAACAGCCTTGAGTACATTTTCTGAAATTTCGTTTTTCTTTTCCTTCCGGACATTATTACGGCTCAATTCTAGTAGTTCGGTAGCTTTTCCGTTTAAGATATTAACACTGAAATTCAGCAACTCAATATTGCTATTGAATTTCTCTACATACTGATTCCTATAATATAACGCCGTTTTTCCGTGTTGAGACCCTATTCTTACCTCATAGCCAGTTTCCTCATCATAATAGTCGTATGCATCTTCTTCCTTAACGATAAAGTCATACTCTTTGTCATTCATCTTAAAATGAATGCCAACATTGGTTTGCTCTGCAAATTTATTAATCTCATCAATCAGTTTAGCAGCTTGTATATCTAAGGATTCATCAACGGCAAAGTCAAAATTTCCTATTGTCTCCAATGACACCTTTTCATTAGAGTGTACAGTCCATCCTGAATGCTTGTCAAAATATAAGTCACAGTCTATAATGGTGCCGAAATTCGTAAATTCGTCTTTGTAAGTTTTTTGTAAAATATTGCCTTTTTCATTACCAGATGGGTTCCACATTTCCAATTTCACAACATCATCAGTGCCCCATTTCCTAGTGACTAAGGTGACTTTATCCGTTATAAGGAAAATGCTTTGAAATCCAATACCAAATGCGCCAGAAGGACGCATCCAAGAAGGCATTTTCTTACAGATATCATTTTTCTTTTGATTTTGGCTCGAGCTACCAGTTCGTGTCAGGTATATGACCTCATCTGGAGCTATACCAACACCTTGATCTTGTATTTTCAAATGCCACTTTACATGGTCCACCTCTACTGCCAATTTGTTAAGTTCGACGTTAATTACGTGTTCAGCGCATTTCTTTCTAAACTCGTTTCTATCAGAAAGAGTCGGATTCTCCAAAAAGACGCGGATATAGGTGGCATCTACTGCGTTTTGCAGCAGTTCCCGTATACTCTGACTTGCATCATTGTATAATCCAGCTCCTTGCAACATTTCAATGGCCTTTAATGAATTTATCTCAAATCGAGGTCTGTTCTTTCCACTTATATCATCATATCCTTTCAGTCTCACGATTAGTTTTCCAACAGATGGTAGAGAACCAAAATCAATAGACGGGGCTATTTTATACCAATTCCTACTTTGAAATTGTAGCTCGACGTCAATCATTTTAAACCAGTCGTTTAAAAGATTAGCCACTTTTATGTCTTCACATTCTGCTGATATTTCTATCAGTTTGCGTCCTATATTGATATGAGTAATATCTCTATTCGTTTGGTTATACAGCAAAGAGTCGGAAGGAATGCTGGTCAGTGAACTCAACAAGACTTTGGATACCCTATTAGTATCCACATCAAGCAGATCTCCTAACCGCAACATGCATGCGACAAATAAAGGATGACATTTTTCCGTGCCACATCCAGAATTCTCTTCTTGAGCTAATTCCAGCAAGTCTTTCTGCTTTTGTCCATGAGCTTTACATATATTCCCTAATATTCTGATAATTCTTTCAGGAATACTACTTCCCGGTAGATGCATTGACCCCTCATGTTGAATACGACCAGTAGCCCTATCAGCATGTTCTTGTCTTATATAGTCTGCGAACAAAAATTTTTGAGCATCTATGTTCTCGGGAGTTATCTCATTATTTTTATGAAAAAGTTTATTGTCCTTTATTTCAAAACAAAGAGCATAGTTATGCATTGGTGATGTCTCGTCGTCCTGCTTACTTCTTACATAGTTGATGAACGCAGACCCTTCCTTCAAGCATTCCAACTTATCATCACGAGTTATCACCATCCCTAAATCATGATAATATGATGCCGATAATAATAACCATAAATCGACGATAGATAACTTATCTATTACCTCCGCCCCCATTATAAGTTCAATGTTATTTAGTATGGTCTCCGAATGAGTTGAGTCATGCAAACTATAATGAGGGAAATAGTGAGAAATAGTATTCAACAATTGAGGTACATGAGTTTTTGCTACGTGCCATTGCTGCAGATACTTTCCTGCTTCCGCATTTTCTTTTGATTTACTTTCAAAAACAGATTCTATATGGCTCATATCTTATTTGTTATTTTCTTTGAGGAGTTCGATTAATCTATAAATCCCAGTTGAAGGGTTTTGGAATTCTTTTAATCCCTTAGCTCTTACAACTGCTAAGTATGTATTGTCGTTCAAGAATGCCTTTTGAGTATCAGTGAAGGCTGACTTGGAGTAATTCTTCCACACTGGAGCGCTCTTCTTCAATTCCTTGATGAGGGCGTCTGTTTCAATGGCAGCCTTTTGGTCTTTGGCATGAAGCAGCAACCATATTTCAAAGCAAGGGTTACTCAGTAGCATTTCAGCCTTACATTTCAGCAATTTCTCATTGATGGCTTGCACGTCCATGTCGTACATGAGGAATGTGTGCACCTTATCCCATTGTGAAATTTTGAGTTCCTTTGTACGCTTCTCAACCAACGACGGAGTAATCTTCGTTCCTTCTATGTGCGAAACGATTCTGATAGGTGACTTGTACCACGTTTTCAAAAGATTGATATAGCAGACTTCTGTTTCGCCCTCGCAGATGACGAGAGCGATCTTTCGCATCCGCATAGACGGAGATGGTTCTCTTTTGCTCGCCATAATCAACCTTCCAATAATTGTTTAATACTTGACACCGACGAATCAATATAAGGCACTGCATCAAAGCGTCCTTGTATATATCCCTTTTCGGCATCCATATTTTCACGGAAATCCTTAAAGTCATACAAAGAATACACCTCCGTTGCACCTTGTTCCGACTTGTTGACGAAAACAATTTGGTCACGTCTCAGTCGTTTGACATCGATAAGGTTCGTGTTGTGGGATGTGAACAATAACTGACTGTTTTCTGAAGCATGGATCAAGTCGAGTATGAAATCTGCCAGACGAGTGTGAAGTCCCATGTCAAACTCGTCCATCATAATACTCTTCTTGTTCTTTACCACGTCCAAGAGTCGTATCAGAATCTGGAACAATTTTCTTGTACCATTAGATTCTTCCATGTCCATGTCGAACATGATGTCCTTTTGGTCGCGATGAAATGTCTTGAATCGAAGTACATCCACCAGCTTGTACGATAGCTCCATTTGTCCTGGCACAACCACAGGAGCCGGCATTTGCTCTTTCCTTGCTTCAATATCAGTAATATCCGTATCACATATTTCAAGTGCTTTGAGTATCACCTTCTTGTAGGCATTGAAACTATCCAATACCATCATGTCATTCACATTTACAAGCCCCAGTAGGAATTGATTCATGAAATAACGATATAGCTTTTGAGCAATATCACGATTCATGGAACTTGCACAGCTAAGGAAAAGTTTCTTCTCACTGGTGTTAGTAACAACATCTGAAGGTTTTACCATGACTCCAGCACCAAAACTGTATTTGCCATCAGCATCACGGACAAATACCTTAGCCCTCCTGCCAACGGGATAATAGTACAGACTTTCACTGAGTATACGCTCGCGAGTCAGCTCAAAGGAATATTCATATTCCACGTCTTCGCAAACAAAATCAATCAAGAATTTGCTTGGCTTTTTCTGCCATCCATCGAATTTGAATGGTTCAAAATTGAAAGTCACACCCTCGTTGTGAAGATATGAATCTAAAATCATTCTACAACAGAAAGTGATGGTTTTGAGGATATTTGACTTGCCTGAAGCATTAGGGCCAAACAGCCCAACGGTTTTTAGCACAGGCACACCTTTCCACTCCATCACATTATGACTCAACTCTCTTGCCTGAGCAGTATTGATGCTTGCTGCTCTGAAATCAATCCTCACCCTATCTCGGATAGAGAAAAAATTTTCAAATTCGATTTTAAGTATCATTTCAATCTTGATTTTGTAGGACTTCTGCAAAAATAGCAATTAAACTATGGCCAACAAAGATTTTAGGCGATTATTTGCTTTGTTACCGTCATTTTTAACAGTTATCAACCGAAATAATCGTCTGATATGGCAAAATGGCAAGAATCACACACTTGCTTTACAACCTTCTATCACGACATTCAAGGTTGAGGTGAAAGTCTCACAGAGCTATACCAACAAACTGGCGGTAAAGTTGGCGGTGATATCGTAGGAAACATCGCAGGAAACATCACAGATAGCATCGTAGAAAAAATATCTACGACGCGAGCAAAAATTGTTAGAATTATCTGGAAGAATCCGAATGCGACGGCACTGTCCATTTCTAAAGAAATAGATATCGCTTCTCGCAACGTGCAAGAGCACCAAAGAAAGCTACAGGAACAAGGGGGCAACCGTCGCATGGGCCCAGACAAGGGGGCACTGGGAAATAATCGCACCATAGTCTTTGAGGGTAAGAAGACCCCAAGAAGACAAATAGAATTAACAAGAATAAACGAAGAAAGAATAATTGCAATGAACATGATATCATTCTTTGCAGGTTGTGGAGGTCTTGAGACTTGGGATTTGAGCAAGCGGGGTTCCGGGTGGTTTAGGCTAATGAGTTCGAACCAAGTATTCACGCGCCCTATGAGCCTAAATCGGACATTAGGTCGCAAAAGGTATCTTTTTTATTACTTCTTGTTGCCTTTTGTTTTTATAAGGCACCTCGTGCTTGTTTTTAGCCCAGAATAGCCCGCTATTATTCACTAACAAAGACAAGCAAAATCTGCTCTCCTAAAAAACACACAACAAGTCCGAATGACCGAATTGGGATAAAAGGTAGTGCTTTACCACAAAGACACATGATAAAATGCCCCAAAAACTACAAATGAAACACCTCAAAAATTACAAATGGATTACAACAAAAACTCAAAATAAAACACATCAAAAACTTAAAATACGTTTGGTAATCAATTTAAAATGAGTACCTTTGCAGCATAAAACAAAATCGAATATGACATATCTAAATAGGGTCTTTGACTTGCGACTTAAAGCGCATCTTAAAGCAATGGGAGCAGTACTCATTGAAGGGCCAAAATGGTGTGGCAAGACCACCACTGCCAAGCAGTTGGCCAATAGTGTTATTAGTTTACAAGATACTGACCATCGTGAAGAATATTTGGCTACAGCCATTACCAAGCCCTCATTCTTATTAGAAGGGGAAGTGCCTCGCTTGATAGATGAATGGCAAGATGCCCCAATGCTATGGGATGCAGTGCGCACAAAGGTTGATGAGCGTGGCTTGCCTGGTCAATTCATTTTGACAGGGTCTAACGCTATTGACGACAGTAAAATCCATCATAGCGGAACAGGGCGTATTTCTCGGATGGAGATGCTACCCATGAGCCTGTGGGAATATGGTGAATCTAACGGCAGCGTATCATTGATGGAGATGTTCGACAATCCTCAAGAAGAAATCTTCGCTACCTCGGAACTAAAAATGGAAGAAATCATATTTGCTGCATGCAGAGGAGGTTGGCCAGCAACATTGAATTTAGGTGACGACAAGTCAAAATTACTTGTTGCCAAAGAGTATGTAAAGTCTGTATATAAGAATGACATATCACGCATAGATGGAGTAAAGAGAAATCAGAAATTGGCGCACCTGATAATGAAATCATACGCACGCAACATCTCTACATTGGCGAAAACCACATCCATATTGGCAGACGTTACTGCTTCTGATGATGTAGAATGTACCAGGCCTACGCTTGAAAGCTACATCGAGGCATTGGAAAAACTGTTTGTCATTCAAGACATAGAGGCTTGGTGCCCTTCCATAAGGAGCAAGACAACAATCCAAAGCAGACCCAAACGAGCGTTCTGTGATCCATCGGTTGCAGTCGCATTACTCAACCTGTCACCAGAATCCTTAATGACTCAATTAAAGACATTTGGCTTTATTTTTGAGCAAATGTGCGCACGAGATCTTAGGGTGTATTCAGCCTCTCACGATAGCCGCCTGTCATACTATCGCGACCGCTACGGACTGGAAGCCGACTTGGTGCTTCATCTTGACGATGGACGCTATGCTCTGATAGAGTGCAAACTTGGCAGCCGTGAAATAGAAGAAGGAGCCAAACATCTTTTGGAAATTAAACGACTTATTCAAGTGCATAATGAGACAGAAAAGCAGGTGCCGTTGCGCGAACCCGACTTGATGATTGTCATGACAGGTGGCAGCATGGCTTACACACGCCCAGACGGAGTCAAAGTCATACCGCTTGCTTGTTTGAAAGATTAAAAAAGACATATCATGAATGATATCAGTAAGGACAAGGATTATCAGGAATTCTTTGCAGGAATAAAAGAATTGGCAAAGGGACTTATGCAAATTCGTGAGAGAGCAGCCATAGAGTATGCTCCCATTGTGGAGGAGTTCTGTGCGAGGAAATACGCAACTGCAAATGAAGTAGGCCGTATGCTTGACTATCTGTTTGAGTTTGCCGAAGACGAACGCATATTGCTTATGTACAAGAAAGTGTGTCGAAGATTCGTCTATGAATATCCCGAAACCATAAGTTATTACATCATGGAGTACAGAAAAGAATATGACCGTGAAAGTCTTATCGGTACCGAATATGAATATCTGCTTCATGAGGATGATGAATTGTTTGACAAAGAACATAAAACAGAATAGAATATGGGAACAGCATTACTGGCACTCTGCTGCTGCGCATTGTCGCTCGTCCTTGCCTTGTTTGTAGGCATATCGCCCATAAGCGACAAGGCAAAGATTAGGTTTATGTATGTTGGTGCTGCGCTGTCGTTGATGGCAGTGCCAATGATGAGCCATTACATTGCAGGGCTGAACGATATTGTGGACGAGCTGCGCTATCAAGCCGTGCTTGTGTTCATAGTCGTTGTGTGTTGCTATTGCTTCGTCATGGCGAATATGGTGAAGTACAATGTCATGAAGAAAAAGGTTGCGGTGCTTGAAGACACGGTGGAGAAACTTGAACAGAAACGTGCTGTTGCAATGTCGCAAGCCGTGGATGAAGATCAGCAGCACAAAGTACAAGAAGCACTCGACTGGTTTGCAGCAAAGATGAGCGTGTTCAGCAAAGAAGAACAAGAGGCCATCAACGCTTGTGCCATTGCCTTTGCCGAGCGCGACCTGGTAGTAATACCCAAAGTCAGCATAGCCGTTAATGCCAAATGCAGCCAAGCCGACCTCATGGCGTATGCCAGTTCCGCTTTCTTCAAGATTGGCAAGAAGCGTAAAAGCATAGCCCAATTCCTCAGCACGGTGTTCGAAGCTTACTTCCCCGGTGGTGAAGGATTCGTGTATAAGAAGATGCCAGGAACGAAAGGATAGCTTGATAAGATTAGAGAATAAAGGATAAGGTTGCACGAGGCCACGATAAAACGAATGCACTTACATTCTTCATAATCTTATTCTTGAAATCTTATCAGAATCTCTGAACATGCTGATTATCAGAGCACATACGAACACCATAGATAGAAAAGAAACAAACTAGGAACAAAAACAAAGAAAACCCCTTATTGCAAACAAGAGATAATAATAATTAACGTGGAAAGCATCCGCAATTTCTTTTTTTATCATTTTGATTGAAATACCTTATAGCATGCATCTTCACATATAATTGGAGTCTATATAAAAAACAGCATCAGTCATCTTCTCAACAAGATTATTATCTCAATTACGTTCCAATTAATAACACCTTTAGATGATAATAAAGCCCAAAAATATGGTATTACATTCAAATGTTTGGCGGATAATTCAAGTTTTTCTTGGTATTTAGATATAAATTCTGTATATTTGCAGAAAAATTAATGGCAATGAATAAAGATATAAATCGCTTAAAGGTTATTCTTGTGGAGAAGAAAAAGACCAATAGATGGCTTGCTTCTCAACTGAGTAAGGATGAGAGTACCGTGTCAAAATGGTGCACCAATACTTCTCAGCCAAGTCTAGAGCAATTAAGAGAAATTGCAAATGTACTTGATACTAATGTAGCGTCATTATTATGTGACTCTTACATAAACGATTTACAATATTAAGATATGGCAAAAAAGAAAGAATCATATAAGTCAAATGACGTAACTTTTGTAAATAGTAAAAATGTTCCATTTCAAAGATGGTATCCTTATATTGAAGGATATTCACCAGACTTTGTTACAACCATAATCAAAGAAAATGTGCCATCTGCACAACTTATTTATGAGCCTTTTGCTGGTACAGGAACAACTCTATTCGCATCAGATTCTCTAAATATACCTACAGTGTATTCTGAGGTTAATCCTCTTTTAAGATTTTTGATAAGCACTAAGATTGAAATACTTACAATGGATTCCGAAAGCCGACATCAAAAGGCCTCTCATCTCCATGAATTTGCCAAAAGTATTTTGACAGAATCTTATAATTGTAATGAATCGGAAGAACTAAAGACTGCTTATCAAAACGTCTTTGGGAAAAGTATATATTTTCCTAATGATCAATACTCAAAAATATTAAGACTTCGAACATATATAGATCAAATATCTCAAGAAGATACAACTGTTGCTAATTTGCTAACAGTTGCATGCTTCGCTTGTTTATTGCCAGTTTCATATTTGAAAAAACAAGGTGATGTTAGATTCAAAACATCCAAGGAAAGAGAAACCCAAATGAAAACCTTGGAAGAAATCTTATCTGATAAGATCAATCAGATAGCAGAAGATGTTGACGAGGCTACTATTACGATGAATTGTGAACATGTACTCCTTTGTTACAATGCCAAACAGGTTGGCAATGCAGTTCCTCCATCAAAGATAGATGCAGTAATAACCTCTCCTCCTTACTTAAATGGAACAAACTATTTTCGAAACACCAAATTGGAACTTTGGTTCTTGAAAGAATTGACAAACAAGAATAGTTTAAGATTGTTTCGTGATGATGCATTAACCAGTGCAATATGTGATGTTAAAAAAGAGTACAGCAACAAAAAAATCAACTTGCAGAGCCCACTATTCGACAAGACTTTTAAAAGGTTACAAGAAACTGCATATGATAGACGAATACCACTTATGGCAAAGTGCTATTTTGCTGAAATGCATGAACTCTTTTCTGGTTTGACAAAACATCTTAGCAACAATGCTAAACTGTATGTCGATCTTGGTGATTCTATCTTTGGTGGAGTTCATATACCAACAGATCTTATTCTAAACGAAGTATTAAAGGCGCTTGGGTATCAATTTGATGAACGAATTGTGCTCAGAGAAAGAAGATCTAGAAATAACAAGATTGTATCACAAGTTTTGCTTAAATATAGTTATAAAAATGTCTAAATATCGCGATGCCAAATGGCGAAAGGTAATGCAAGAATTGCCTTATTGTCAACCTCCATATTCAAAAAAGAATTGGGGGAATCCAAATCATTCTCTGTGTTCATATCAGGGAAAACTTAAACCTGCGATTGCAAATTTTTTAGTTCAAACATTTGTGCCGAAAGGAGGTCGAGTACTCGACCCATTTTCCGGTGTTGGAACGATTCCGTTTGAAGCTGCTTTGAACGGGAAAAAGAGCTTTGGTATCGATATTAGTCCACTTGCATTTTATGTATCTTCAGCTAAGGTACAATTATGTAGTGAAGACTTATGCAATGAGTTCATTAGTCAGCTTAGCGAATATATTGCTAATAATGAGCCAACTCCAGAATACATACAGCAAAATGCTCGATTTGGATATAACAAGACGTTAGGCGAGTATTACGAACCAAACACATTTAAGGAAATACTTTCCGCACGGCAATTTTTTCAACAAAATCCGCCTACAAAACCAGAAGAATTTCTGGTCATATCTAGCTTATTGCATATACTACACGGCAATCGCCCGTATGCTTTGAGTAGAAAATCTCACCCTATTGTTCCATATGCTCCTTCTGGCGAATTTGTATATAAAAGCTTAATTGAGAAGGTATCAGAGAAAGTGAAAAAATCGCTAAATTCTGAGATGCCAAAAATATTTCAAGAAGGTCAAATATTCTTAGGTGATTCAACGAAACACTGGGATGATCAAATTGAGGATCTTGATGCAATTATTACTTCACCTCCTTTTTATGATAGTACCAAATTCTATATGGCAAATTGGATCAGACTTTGGTTCACTGGATGGAACGAAGATACATTCAATAGTGAGCCAGAAAAGTATGTTGACGAAAAGCAAAAAGTAAGCTTTGATATCTATGATTCTATTTTTGAAAATGCTAGAGAACGCCTTAAACAAGGTGGCTACTTTGTCATGCATTTAGGCAAAAGTGACAAGTGTAATATGGGTGAGATACTTCGTGAAAAGGCATTGCACTATTTTAGAAAAGCAAAACTCTATTCTGAAGATGTCACAGCTACTGAAAAGTTTGGCATCGTAGATATAGGAAGTGTTTCTGAGCATCAATATTTAGTAATTGAGTAATATTATGGCAAGAAGAGCAACAGTTAATAAAACAGGGTTCGCCAATAAAGAAGGTGTTAATCATAAGGAAGCTTGGGTCTGCTTCCCATGTTTAAATTGTGGAGCAACTGTAAAAGCAAACATCGGTTTATCATTGCCAACCTTAGAGGAAGCAATGGGTAATTGTGTCTGGTTATGTCCAGAATGTGGTTATGAGCATTCCATTCTTTCTGATATTCCAGATAGTATGGATAACTTTCCTGAAGAATGGCGATCAAGTGATGATCCACACTGCCAAGGCTTTTGGACTGCATTTTTCAGAATGCAGACAAAAGATGTATTTTCATATTGGAAGCATTGTTCAAAATGTGGTAGACTACTCCCTGTATCATGTTTTGATTTGCATAACGACAAGCCAGGTTCTACTGCTTGGAAGCCTTTAAATAGACAGGCTGAATGTAAAGCATGTAAAGCTGCAATCAATGCAAATTTAAATAGCTTACGTACACATGAACAACTTTTTGAAGGAACAATAAACAGAAGAATTGGCGACTTGCTGTCTGCTACAGACAACAAAGCAAATCCTAAAGAAGTTTTTGAACTGTTTGGTGGAAAATGCTTTAAGACAGGAAAGGAACTTGACTATAACAAAAGAGGAACGTGGCATATTGATCACATTATGCCGTCAAAGTACCTTTGGCCTTTAACAAAGGAAAACGCAGCGTTATTATCCAATGAAGCAAATGAAGCCAAGAGCGGAAAATGGCCTAGTGAATTTTACACAGATAAAGAACTTGTAGAATTATCTAAGTTAACTGGAGCCCCACTTGAATTCATCAGTTCTAAAGAGCCTATTATCAATCCAGATGTAGACCCGAACAAGGCTGTAGATAAACTCTTCAATAATGTTAGAGAAGATTCTCATCTGCAAAAATTGATCCAAGGTTTGAAAAAAGTTCTCATTGACTTTGACCTTGTTCGTGCACTGACTATACAAAATCAAAAATTATTAGGCTTGGCTGAATATCAAAGGAAAATTGATGATGCAGAAGCATTAGCACAATACGAAGAAGACTTGAAATCAGAACAAGCCGAGTTTACCTATGAATTGCCAGATACCGAATATAGTGAAATAGCTGCAGAGCCCTTCGAATGCTACAAGTGGAATCGGCTGGACCAAGAAATAATTGATTTGTTTGGGGGAGATAAAACTGTCCTGATTGGATGTTACAAAAGCAAGAAACACCTCGAGTGGATCAACAGCAACGGCATTTACAATATTAGATTAGGAAACAGAGCAGGATCTATTGATGAAGATAAAGACTGCATAAACAACGCTTCGATATTGGTTTTATATAGCTCCCGCAATATCTCAGAGTTGCTTGTTTACAAGGTTAATTCTCATCAAGTGATGACAGCAGAAGATATGCTTGAACTGCATTATCCGAGCAAGAGGATTGGTAAAAAATATATGTCTTTCAAGATTATTGAAGATCCACAAATGGTTGAAATATTAAAAGATCACAAATTGATTGAGAAACTGATGGAAAGTTATCCTAATCATATTAATGGAGCACCTGTATTCTTGGAACCATAATTGCATTTCTTAAACATAAATAAAGTTATTTCTCATCATGGCAAATGACAACAAACAAAACACACAGAAACCGTCCCCACAGCAACAAAACTCCAAACCGGAGCAACAGGGACAAAATACTCGTTCAAAAGGACCGTCAGGAAGTCCAGCAATCAAAAGATGATCCTTTTCTAAAGAGGAAACAAGAGTTGCTTGACGAGACTCAGGAATTCATGTACAATCAATCAAGTAAATTTTCAACAGTGTCAAGGAACTTAATTCTTGGCATTGTAGGAACTATCTGGATTCTTACATATTCAGATGGTAAGCTTGATATTCCAAACGGCTGGTTGTTGTGGAGTTTGCTATTAGCAATATTTTTCTTGTTAGTCGATCTGATTCACTATTTTTGGGACACTATGAGCTATCATGACGAACTATATAAACTAGATGAATATAAGAGTCAAGACGAAATTGATCATATACATGAACCTAAAATGGATTCTATCAACAAGAGAAGCCATAAATTCATTGTATTCAAGTTTTGTATGCTCCTTATAACCTCCATATTATTTCTAGTTGGAATTATCGTAAAGTCATCTTTAATATAGCTATTCATCTTCTATAGATTGACGACAGAACATAGTAACCCACTGATATTTAGCAGAACTGTCAAACATCAGTGGGTTTATTATTCCCAAATTGTGTACTATCAGCCATGATGGGAACAACAGATGATTAAAACCAGTGGTAGTGTTTGCCGATGGAAAGGATGATAACACTACCAACAATGACGATGCCCATACCGAAGAAAAACCAGACAAGAGTCTCTCTCCACCTCCTGCTCGATGTCGTTTACAATGTCTCAAAGTCAGGTTTTCCTTCTCTGTTCTTGCTTCTCTTGAAGCATAGCTATTGTTGTTTATCTGTGGAAACCACGATATCGTGGCTTTGGCTTGCACATGGAGTGTGTCATCTGGACGCAGCGGTGTGCAACCTTCCAGCCATCTTCATCATCCTTCTTGTCACATGCTGAAAACGGAGGATATCCACCCACCCAAAACGGGGATATCCGTTCACTTTTCTGGCTCTTTAGTCTAATGGCGTTGCAAAATTAGTCATTTCTGTGGGTATCTGTACTTTTTATGTTGCTTTTTTGGCGCATGGAGGCTCCTTTCAACTCAAAGCGCACGCTTGTGTGCACCAAACGGTCGAGGATGGCATCTGCCGCGGTGGTGTTTCCCTTCATCACGTCATACCAGTTCGCCACGGGCAACTGCGAGACTATGATGGTGGCCTTCTGCCCGTGCCTGTCCTCTATGATCTCCATGAAGTCAAGCAGCTGCTGCCCGTCGAGCACCTTCATGCCAAAGTCGTCCAGTATGAGCAGATCCGTCTGTGCCAGCTTGGCAAAGAAGCGGTGCAGCGTGCTTGAGATGCGTGCAAGGGCTATTTCCTCGAAGAGGCGATAGAGATTGTAGTATGCCACCTTGTGGCCGTTCATGCAGGCCTGATGGCCGAGGGCCGTCCCGAGCCAGCTCTTGCCTGTTCCGGCAGCTCCGGTTATGAGCACGGACACTCCCTTGCGCACATAGTCGCATGTGGCCAGGTTCAGCACCTTCTGTTTGTCCACTCCGCGCTTACCGTCGTAAATGACCTCGCTGATGGAGGCCTGGTAGCGGAAGCGGGCTTTCTTCACGAGACGTGAGTTGCGGCTTGTCGTCCGACTGTCCTGCTCGGCCTGTATGAGCAGCTGCAAGCCGTCCTTGAGGGAGAGCGAGTCATGCTGGCGCGTCTCCTGCATGGTAGTCCAGTAATGGGCCATTCCTGGCATTTTCAGACTTCTTAGGGCGTTTGATATTTCATCCATTTGTTTGTTGTTTTGGGTGGGTTGATGTATGTGTTGTTTAACTCTGTTACCTAAACTGTTCGCGTCCTCTTATGTTGTCATGCTCGGGCGGGGAGAGAAGGCTTCCTTCCTGTGCCACTCCCGCGCATTTGCTTTCCACAAGAGAGCGTATGAACCTGTAGTTGCAGCGTCCATGCCTCAGGGCAGTCTCGCAGGCCGTACGGAAGACCGCCGGGTCGCTGCTTCTCTGCAGGTTGAGCAGGCCGTCGCATGTGCGGTAGTGTGTCTCCGCTGGCATGTTGGAGTCGTAGAAGATGCGCGTCATCACCTCCGCGAGCTCCCTGGACGCCTTTTGGGCACGCTCTATGTACTTGCCGGCGCTCAGTCCCCTGTACTCGCTCGAGTTGCTTGCAAGGTGCTCCTCCACGATGGTGTACTTGCCTTTGGCATGGTCTCTTGGGTGCGTTGCGACGAGTTCCCCGTCCACGTAGATCTTCACGAGCGAGCGTGTGTAGGCCACGTGGGCCTTTTTGGAGATATGCTGGTACGGCACGCTATAGTAGTGCTGGTCGCGTCCGAGGTATATGCAGCAGTTGGTGGACACCTTGAGGCTTGTGTAGGAGACTATCTCAAAGTCCGTTGCCGGCAGCGGTCTCAGGTTGGGGCGGTCGATGGCAAGGAAGCGCTCCTCGCGGGTGTACGGGTTCTTCTGCATGCGCTTCTGGTTGTGCTTGCGCATCTTGTCCGTGGCTGCGGCATTCAGCTCGTCGATGGAATAGAAGGTCTCGTTGCGGAGCTCCGCGAAGACGCGCATGTATACGAGCCTGACATTGCCCTCCACGTTGGACTTGTCCCTGGGGCGGACGGGGCGTGCCGGCACCACGACCGTTCCATAGTGGTTGGCCATGTCCTCAAGCACCCTGTTGAGCGACGGCTCGTACCTGTCGGTCTTGACGACCGCTGCCTTGAGGTTGTCGGGAACGAGCATTCTCGGCACGCCTCCAAGGTGTTTCAGGCACTGTGTGATGGCGTACACAAAGTCCTCCGTGCGCTGTGACGGGACGAAGAGCAGGAAGCCGTAGTCGCTTGCGGGAAGTGTTGCAACAAAAGCCTGGCATTGCACCATCTCGCCCGTCTCCAGGTCGATGTACCCCATCGTGTCACCCGTGAAGTCAAGGAAGAGCTTCTCACCGCCCGTGCGCATGTCCGCCAGAACGGTCGATGGAGACTCCTTCTTCGCCTCGGTGTTCTGGCTGTAGTGAAAGCGGAACTGGGTGAGGCTGTAGTGGTCGTCGGGATGCTCCTCCACGTACTCCTCCCACAGGAGTTTCAGCGTCACGTGCTTGCGCCTCATCTCCTCCTGGAGGTATGGAAGCAGTTCCTTGAACACCTCGAAGCGACTGTCCGTGTATGCGGGATTGCCGCCCTTGAGGCGATGCTCAAGCACGGGATCGTCGAGTTTGAGAAGGCCGTCTATGCCGAGTCTGTCGGCAAGAGCCTTCCTTACGTAGTTGTTTGCGGTCTCCTTGTTGATGCCGACTATCTCGGCGGCCTTGCGGTTGGAGACACCCTCCTTCTTCAGGAGCAATAGCTGTTTAAACTGGCTCATGTCCTTTGTCTTTCCTGCCATGGTCACGTGTTGTATGTTGGTTCTTCCACATACAATAACGTAAAAAGAGCAGAGAAGTGAACGGACATGCTCCGTTTTTTTGATGCGGGTTGACATTCAACGGGAAAAGTGAACGGACATGCTCCGTTTTTCGGTCGCAAGCGTCTTGATGACAGCGACTTCTGTTTCTCCGAGTGAACGGACATGCTCCGTTTTTCATGCTATTTAGGTGGTCTGTCACACACCTTCGTAGCTGGTGAACGGCAATGCTCCGTTTTTTGAGGCGTTTTTGGGCGTTTTAATCGATGTTGAACGGCAATGCTCCGTTTTTTAAGCCTCTTTTAACCCCTTTCCCGCATCGAAAGTGAGTGGATACAGCCATCCCGAGTGGGTGGGAATGCTCCGTTTTCGCCATCACAGCCAGATTCAAGAGATGAGCCACCACCGCCACACGATTTAGACATAACGGTTGCTGCATCTTTGTTATCAGCAAACATCAACATGGTAACATAAGCAACAGCCTCAATCATTGCTATATCATTGATCTATTAGCGCATATATGTGGCAATCAATATCTTCTCAACTGCGCATTATCATACGCCAAGAATATTGTCAGGAACACAGACACAGCAAGGAGGCAAGCCATGCAGATAACCAGGAACTGGCGGAAGTGCTCGCTTCGATACATCCTCTTTATCCAATACCATGGATACGACATGAAAATAAATCGTGGCAAGGCTTTCATGGTTTGCGGTATGGGTGGCTGCTCTATTGCCTTGGACTCCTTCGCTTGCATAAGTACCATCATTGCTGTATACCGTTTTTCCGTCAGTTGGATATTGCGATTAAGAGTCTCTGCATTTTTGTTGCAGTTGGCAGTGACGATGTTATACATATTGGCAAGTTCCGTAAAGGAACCAACAATCTTATCCACATACTTCTCATCATCATAAAGGCGAGACTGCAAGGCCACATCTACGGCTTGAGATATAAGCTCAGTTAAGTTGTCATCATCAAGCTTTTGTGATGGCGTTGATGTTTCTAGGTTATTACGTTGCAGTTCTTCCGCAATTCTTTGTGGCAATGCTTGAATATCAGCACGGAGATTGCTGAGGTTTGCTGCGATGATATCTTCTTTCATTATCTTCTGCGTTTTGAAGGTTTATACTTTGTTTGCTGTTGAAGTTTCCACTTGTCCTTATCCTCATCTTTGTCACGCCAACCTTGACTATTGGTAAGACCACTGCAGCATTCCGTAGTCTGGACATGAGGCTGAAAGATCAATTCTTCCAATGCCTGACCGAAGAATACACATAAGTTGGAATAGCAGAGAGACGAGTCTAAACGAGAGCCAGCACTATGCGTTTCGTCTAAGGAGAATGACAATCCTACGACTTTACCTGTCAACTTATTGGATGTCGTCTGCATCCCTATATGCCGTTTGGATAGTTCGGCAATGAAACTTTCCCAGTTATTAGACGCTTGTCGTGCATCCAAAACTGCAGTTTTGAGCTGTGCTTTCTTCATTTGCTGCGGACGCAAGCGATTCAAGTTCTGTTCTTTACTGTTCTTTCGAGCGATGTACAGACCATATTCCTCTGTCAAAGCTCTACAGATGCGAGCACTGCGATAACGCTCATTTCTATCAGAGAGAACATTTCCGTCATTGTCTACAATGTTATAAACAATGTGACAATGTGGATGCTTGGTGTCGTGATGGCGGGCTATGATAAACTGCGTATTGACGATTCCCATACGCTTCAACCATTCCTTTGCAATCTCTGCCATAAGAGCGTCACCCTCTTCATTGTCAGGAAAACGCTCTGCGTCTCGCGGAGAAAACGAGAGTGCTATATGCTTTACTGGTTTCTTGCGATTGGGACGCATGGCAGCTTGAACATAAAAGCTGTCAGCAATAGTCTTGTTGTCCGTTATGCATACCCCTTCGTGAGCCAACAGATTGGCTCGCTTGGTTTGGCTCTTGTCATTATGGGCATAGTTGACGAGGCCGCCAAAGTCTACCCTGTTCATTATCTTAGCTATCATGACGCATAGGCTTTACTTGATTAATAATATTGCTGATTGCAGCAATGATATGCAGGCATTGCTCCTTTACGGCATCAAAACCGTCAATGTGTATCTGGTGTGCAATCTGATTTACATTGTTTGCAGTACCCGACAAATCACGAATCTGCTTTGCCAATTCAGGAGAAATCGTTTCTCTTATATGGTTGTCCATTGCTGCCTGATGGCAATACTCGCTGACGGACAATCCTGCTTTTGATGCCTTGGATTGAATGTAGATGAAATCATTCTCACAAAACATTATCCGCACTAACTTCGTGCGTTTCTGATAATCAGCCAACTTGGGGCGACCACCTCTGTTTTCTTTTACTTTTGTCATTGTCTCATATTCAATAAAGGTATGATGTGTTGGTGATTTTTTAGAGTGGAAAGTACGTCATGTCATCCATTGCAAATCGGAGTTTTGCCTTGATGGCATGAAGCTACAGTTTTAGTGACACTAAAACACAAACTTGCCACTCTAAAAATCACCCTTCTTTCTTTTGATAAATTCCCTGTTCCACTCGGCATAGCCGACGCTCCTTTATGAACACATCTATCCACTTTGAAGCTGTGCTTCGATTCTCGTTTTGTGCTTCAATAAGAGCATCGTAGTCCTTTTTGGTGAATGTATTGGGCAGTAACTCGAAGAAAGCGTTACGTCTTGAAGCCACACTTTTTTCTTGCAGGTCTGGAACCGAGCGCCTCTGGGCTCTCATCAGTTTTCGGTAGATGAAAACCGAATGGGCAAGTAACGTGTCGCAGATACTCATCGCAGTACGGAAATCCTCTTCTTGACAGAAAAGAGGAACTGAACAGTCTGGAGCATGAGGAAGTTTGAACATTTCCGTTTCAAATGTCCTCACGGCTGTCAATACCATCATGATGCGATAAGCTATCAATCCCATACGGCGAACGATGCCTTGCATACCATTACCCACTTCGTCACAGCATTCATCGTTGGTACTCTCATAGTGTTTCAAGAACTGCATTTGTAAGTGTTCTGGAATATAGAACGTGTAGTTGCCTTCCCGCATGAAAGATTCACGCAAATGAAGAAAACGCTCTCCCAACAACTTGAATTTTGCATTCTTTGATTGTGATACATCGCTTGTGGCAAACACATTGCGAAAGCCTCTCTTGAATGGAATGAAGTAGAACGCAAATCTGCTGAACAAGCCATCCTCAGCTGTCGGCGTGAGACGACATACCTGTTCTGGCGTACCAGCCAAGACTACGGATATGCGTGGATTGTCAACATCGTAGAACTCTCTGTCCTTGGCGCGGTTTGCCCCTAATGGTTCATGATGATATGCCTTCCGCAATACATCCGAATAGTTGCCAAAGTCCGATTTCAAAGTTTGGCTTAATGTGTCTCCTTCGGTTTCAAACAGAATCACGATGCCATCATTTTCCTTTGCAATACGTTTGAATGCACTTGCGCTGCTGTTGGCTGGCACTATGAGCGTCTTTATAGGAGGCTGTTCTGGCATTTGAGCATTTTCCGATTTCTTCCCCTTGGTATATTCCGCCATGTCTGCCTTATATTGCGCATCAAGAGTTTTCGTCAATTCATGGAGTTGCCGATTGATGGGTGTTATCAACTCCCGGCACAAAGTCAATGCCCCTTTGCCCATACCAGCCTCTGCCGTCACGAAAAGGTAAAGGTTAGGATAAACGACCCGCTCATCATAAACTCCACAGAAATTAGGGAAACATACAGAGAGTGTTGCAATGGATCCAATCAATATTGTTCCTCTGTCGTCTGCAGAAATGGCATTGTCAACAACTTCCTTCAAGAACACTGGCAATTGTTCATACACATCTTCAGGAAATGCAGGCAATTCACACTCGTCTTTTACCCATTTTCCCGTTTCTCCATTTTGGAGATTTGGATAAATGGATATTTGGCTACCTTTCAGTGAAACGCCCACTTGTTCTGCCATGTAGAAGAATGTGGCTATGGTGATACCTTGCTGTTTGCCTTGCAGACAATATGTATATTGCTTGTCAGCTCTTGCATATTGATAGTCGTAATGAAGTTTGCTGAGCCTATGGAAATATGTCCTACGGCTTTCCCCACAACCATCAGCAATAGCAAAACCCAAATTCACCCAATCATTATAAGATGGGGCAATGTCTATGTGCAGACTTTCAATTTCACAGACCACTCGGTTGATATCTTCTTCCACATCGCTATATACGATGGATGAAGTCTGCTTTTCCACATCGTTCAGCTTGCTTGGCAATGCTTCAGAATGGACATTCTCCCATACTTGGGCGGAAAATATTTTCTTTGACATGTTCTTCGTATTTGGGATTAATAAAAACATCAGGATCATAAGGCAGAAAGCAGGAACGAGCAACATCGCTTCCTGACATATCCACATTTGGATAACCTGCATGTGCAAGATAATTGGCTATAGCCCTAAAGAAACGTGAGTGTTCCATACCTTGCAAATCAACAGCAATTATCCATTTCAAGCCATCACCAGACGGACTGACAAACATGAGTTCGGTCTCAAAATACTCATCGGCAAGCAATCGTTGCTTCAAGCCTATGAGATCTGGAACATGGTCAAAGTCAATACACATCAAACCGGAATGCATCAGCAAATCATCTTCTCTACGTTTTCTGAACAAACCAGAAAAGGTGCAATAGTCAAAATGCGTTGCTTTATAGCGCTTGGCTTCAGCCTTATTAGTGAGATTGCGCAAGGCAGCAGTCGGCAGCATGGCATAATGCCCAACGATATAACGATAGATGTCAATGATACCGACTGATCGCAATGGTTCGGTATTTAGGATAGGCTTGCGGAAGAACGAGAACTGATAGACGTCTGTTATCTCCATACCCCACCCTTGCCTTTCTTTGAGTTGATGAATTCCTCAGCCTCACGCATCAAATCATTCTCCGACTTGCACGACTTACTCTTTAACCACTCGTCTATTTCTGATTGCAGAAAAGCCAAAGCCTTGTTTATCTTATGTACAGGTATCTGTTTGGCAGAAACCCATCCATAGACAGTCTGCTTGGCTGGATGTGAAGGCAGATAAGCGCAAAGTTCATCCATATCCATCCATTTGGGCTTGTTGTTCTCTTGCTTAGTTTGCAAGACATTTACAGTTATCTTCAGTTCTTCAACTGATTTGATAAGGTAGGACAATGCTCCCGGCATCTCCTCCAACGATTTTACTTCTATTTCCATGATTAGAATCTTTTTGAATTGTGCCGCAAAGATATCCGGTTGTTTATTGGTGCAAAACAAGTGGAACAGCCCCACACAATTAGCACCTGTCATAGCCCCTGATTTGCCCTAATGTTTTAGATTTTGTTAAGACAGATGCTTATGCTTAGTTATGTAGAAATCATTGTCTGAGCAAGAATTTCACTCAGGAATACATGGAAATAGTTCAGCAATAAGAAAACGGATGTTTAGGAATGAAAAATCCCCTCATTTGTATGGTGGCAAATGAGGGGAATGCGGTGGAAATAGAATAAACGATGAGTATAACTCATTGACTATCAAAGGTGGCAATCGCCACCAAGCGTAAAATCTATATTATTGGTTGCTGACTCTGTAAATTGTCAATATGTATGGTGTTGGCAGCCTTTTCCTTTGCTGAGTCAACGATGTGGGAGTATATTTGGGTGGTCTTGACATTGGTATGTCCAAGCATCGACTTGATTTGTATAGATGTCCGTGCCAAGTTCCAACTGGAGCGTTGCATACGAATGTCGGAAACAATGGAAGGTTATATGTTTCTTGATGCCAGCAGCCTCTATCCATTTCTTCAATGGCTTCGAAATCCAGGCAGCGTTCTGCAACCCTGCAAAAACAAGAAGCTCCTCGTCTTCAGGACGAGTACCACACATGGCATACGCCTGGTCGGAAATGGGAAGATATGCACCCACCTTTGTCTTTATCTGTGAGATATCTATGCGCCAACTGCCGTTGCTTGTCTGTGATATTTGCTTCCACTTCAAGTTCTTGATATCTATATGACGCAAACCTGTCAAGATAGAGAAGAAAGAAGCGCGTCTAAGTACATCACTCTCGCAAGGGGTATCAGCCAATCGCTTCACTTCGTCAAGAGTGAGCGATGCTCGCAGCTTGTCTTCCGATGGAATGCCTTTCACCTTGGCACTCACATCCACTGTGAGATATTCGTCAATGAAAGCTTGCTTCACTCCTGCCTTGACAATGGCGAAATAGGTAGAGGCGGTATTGCGTGACACCGTCCCTTTCTTGTTCCCTCCCAAAGGAGCGCGAAGCAGAAACATCTTGATGTCCTCCAACAGTTTCACCGTTACGCTCTTGAAAGGTATTGGTTTTCCTTCTGAATACATCTTCAACAACTCACCCACACGGTTCCAATTCACAATGATGGCATTGGAACTATTGGGATGGCGTTTGTCTATGATGTCAATGAAATATTTAATGAAGTCTTGTGCGCTACGTTCATTCTGTTCAATGATTTCTTCCTCACGGTCGGAATACAGGGCGGCATTGTCATATTCATGCTGCCGAAGTTTGCGCACGTTGTCAGCATAGATGCAAGCCTCTTGGTCTATGCGTGACTTGCATTGGATAATGCCATTTACGTCACGCTTCGGCTTGTAGTTGAACGAGCCGTCAGGCAATACACGGGCAATGGACGACATATCCCATTGTGGTGTAGAGATGGTTCGGTTTACAGACTCAACCACACGGCTTGGCTTGTTGTCTCCTTTCTTATACACAGGGTACGATTCGATGAAAAGATACCACTCGTTGTCATGGTGAACGGACTTGCGCAGCTTCACGGTCACCTTGGTGTTCGATAATGCTTTCTTCATATTCGGTTTATTCTACTTCTGATTTATACAAATTGTCTATTTCTTCTTTCGGCACATACACATAATTGCCTATCTGCCGTGACGGAATGGAATATTTGCGGATATGCGCCCATACCGAGCTGTCGTTGATGTGGTAGAGGTTGCATATCTCACCAATGGTATAACAGTCCTCTGGTTCCATACTGTATCTTCTGGGCACAGGTTTCTCTCTTTCTGCAAGACTTTCTTTTCTGGTGAGAAACATCGTCTCCAAGGCTGAGCGTTTGATTCGGATGAGTCGCTTACCGACGTTGATGGCAGGAACTGTACCATTCTTTATCAGCCGATAGAGTGTAGTACGTTCCACTCCGAACATCGCCACCGCTTCCTTCACCGACACATATTCCCTAATGTCAGGAATGTGCTGTGCCAAACGATCCAGTTTCTCGTTCTTCTCCTTTGCGTCCTTCTTTCGTTTCCAAGCCACCTTGCTGCACTTAGGCGAACAATACTGGCTGTCAAGAGTCTTGGCAAGGAACACTTCACCACAGACCTTACACTTGCGTTTGATTTCAAATCCTATTGCTGGCATGTTTTCTACTTTTAAGTATGCATTAGTATGTATTGGTAGGAACAAGTCCCACATTATCTACTTTTTTGTTGTGTTGCAAATGTGCTGCAAATAAGCGATAAACAAGCGCATAACAAAGGCATAAGAAACAAGAACCCCCATAAACGCAAAAAGCGTGCAACTCATTGAGCTGCACGCTTTTGCTTATTGTTTATTATGTGTTTACCTTTCGGCATTACTTAACCTCCTCAAAGTCGGCATCCTGGATGTTGTCGTCAGTATTCTGACCGCCTTGCTGGCCTGCCTGCTGACCTGCACCCGGCTGAGGACCGGCCTGCTGAGGACCAGCCTGCTGATACATCTGCTGAGAGGCAGCCTGCATGATGGTGTTGAGGTTGTTGATGGCCGTGTCGATAGCGGCTACATCACCACTCTTGTGGGCGTCCTTCAACTTGCTGAGAGCCTCCTCGATAGCCGGTTTCTGATCGGCCGGGATCTTGTCGCCGTTGTCCTTGAGGAAGTTCTCGGTAGTGAAAATCATCGAGTCGGCCTGGTTGAGCTTGTCGATGCGCTCACGCTCCTTCTTGTCGTTCTCGGCGTTCTGCTCAGCCTCAGCCTTCATGCGCTTGATCTCATCATCGCTCAGACCGCTTGAAGCCTCGATGCGGATGCTCTGCTCCTTGCCCGTAGCCTTGTCCTTGGCAGAGACGTTGAGGATACCGTTGGCGTCGATATCAAACGTCACCTCGATCTGAGGCACACCACGGCGAGCCGGGGCAATGCCGGTGAGGTTGAACTGGCCGATGCTCTTGTTCTGAGCCGCCATCGGACGCTCACCCTGCAGGACGTGGATGGTCACCTCCGTCTGGTTGTCGGCAGCCGTAGAGAAGACCTCGCTCTTCTTGCACGGAATGGTTGTGTTGGCCTCGATGAGCTTCGTCATCACACCACCCATCGTCTCGATACCGAGGGTCAATGGGGTGACGTCGAGCAAGACGATATCGCCCACACCACTCTCCTTGTTGAGGATAGCACCCTGGATAGCTGCACCGACAGCGACCACCTCGTCAGGGTTGACACCCTTGGAAGGCTCCTTGCCGAAGTAGTTCTTCACCAAAGTCTGGACGGCGGGGATACGGCTGGAACCACCTACGAGGATCACCTCGTCGATGTCGGACGTAGAGAGCTTAGCGTCGCGGATGGCGTTCTGGCAAGGAACCAAGCAGTTCTGGATCAGCTCGTGAGCCAGCTGCTCAAACTGTGAGCGCGTGAGGGTCTTGACCAAGTGCTTTGGCACACCACCCTCTGCCGTGATGTACGGGAGGTTAATCTCGGTCGAAGTCGTGCTTGAAAGCTCGATCTTAGCCTTCTCGGCAGCCTCCTTCAGGCGCTGCATGGCCATCGGGTCCTTGGAGAGATCGATACCCTCGTCGGCCTTGAAGCCGTTGACGAGCCAGTCGATGATCACCTGATCGAAGTCATCACCACCAAGGTGGGTATCACCATTGGTAGAGAGCACCTCAAAGACACCACCACCAAACTCCAGGATGGAGATATCAAAAGTACCACCACCGAGGTCGAAGACGGCAATCTTCATGTCCTTATTGGACTTATCGACACCATAGGCCAAGGCGGCGGCTGTCGGCTCGTTGACAATACGGCGGACATTGAGGCCTGCGATGGCACCTGCCTCCTTCGTGGCCTGACGCTGAGAGTCGCTGAAGTAGGCCGGCACGGTGATGACGGCATCCGTCACCTCCTGACCAAGGTAGTCCTCGGCAGTCTTCTTCATCTTCTGAAGCACCATGGCAGAAATCTCCTGCGGCGTATATTTGCGATCGTCAATCTGTACACGAGGATAGCCACCCTCGTTGACCACCGTAAACGGAACGCGCTCAGCCTCCTTGCGGCTCTGGTCATAGGTCTCACCCATGAAACGCTTGATACTGTAAACGGTCTTCTTCGGGTTGGTGATAGCCTGACGCTTGGCAGGATCACCCACCTTGCGCTCGCCACCTTCTACGAAGCCTACCACGGACGGAGTCGTGCGCTTGCCCTCGCTGTTGGTGATCACCACGGGCTCATTGCCCTCGAACACTGCTACGCAGCTGTTAGTTGTACCTAAGTCGATACCAATAATCTTTCCCATAATATTTCTTTTTTTATTTTTGTTCTACTTTAATGTTGCTTGGACTTTGTTGTCCGCCTATCTCAAAACAACTATTGTGCCATTTGACAAGCAGGGGTCTCGCGGCTGACAACTTGGCAGAAGCAGGACCTTTTCCCCATAGTCCTACCGCATTTATGGCAGACACGAAGCTGCTGGGGAAGAAAAGCGGTTGGCGCGGAGAGTATCAGAAAAATGGTCTGGAAAGCCACTTGGAGTTTGTTGAGCAAATAACGATATTTATCCGCCAAAGACAGGCACTCATTGAATAATATACATTCCAAGACAGATATAATGGAAAAATATCGTAACTTTGTAACTAGTTTTTACGTTATACCTATTATATATAGGATTAAGCTATCATTTAATTTATCAGTTATGAAAAGATCCATTTTGATTGTATTCGGGTTGATGCTGACAGCGCTCAATGGCTGGAGCAACGACTACAACTATCTGGTATTCGTGACCAACACTGGGCCACGAAGTATCGCTGTAGAGGACTTGGAGATGACGGTAAGCGACGGGAAGCTCGTCGTGAGAAGCGGAGCGGACGGCGAGACCTTCGACCTTTCGACCCTCACGAAGATGTATTTCTCCGACGCGGCAGTGGTTTCCATCAATGATGTGGAGGCTGGCAAAGTGCAGTCTGTCAGCATCCACGACCTCTCCGGACGCCTCGTCGGATGCTATCCTTCGCTCGACGTTGCGCGCGAGTCGCTGCCCAAAGGCGTGTATGTGGCAAAACAAGGGAACAAGAACTTTAAACTGGCGAAACGATGAAGAAAGCACTACTTATCGGAGCCTCGCTCGTGGTCTCTCTTGGCACGGCGGCTCAGACGCTGAACGTGGTCGTCGGCGAAGTGACCTACAAGATTCCAGCGTCTCAGGCTGGGAGCATGGACTATGCAGACGGATCCAGACTCACGATCCTGGGCAAAATCTTCCAACTGAAGGAAGTGACCCGCATGTATGTGGACCATTCGGACGTGGCCGACAATAGCGTCAGCGTGACCTACAATGGGAGTGCCGCCGCCGTCACCGTGGCAGGCAACTGCATGAGCCATCTCGACGTGACGGTCAATGGATCCGCTGTCAGCATTGTGCAGGACGAGACCGTGGATACGGAGATCAGCTATTCGCTCTCGGGCGCGTCGGACAACGGTTCGTTCTATATGGACGGCCACTACAAGGCCACGGTGGTCTTCGACAATCTCTCCCTCACCTGCGCCGACAGTGCGGCGGTCAACATCGAGAATGGCAAGCGCATCGCCATCCAGCTCGTCGGAGAGAGTACGCTCAAGGACAGCAAGGCAAGCCAGGGAAAAGGCGCACTGATGGTGAACGGCCACTCGGAGTTTGATGGCGACGGCACGCTCAACCTCTATGGCTACGCAAAGCACGCCTATTGGGCCGATGAATATGTACAACTGAAAAAGAAGTTCACTGGCACCATCAACATCCTCTATGCGAAGAAAGACGGCCTCAACGTGAACCAATACTTCCTGCAGAATGGTGGCCACTTCAACGTCTCTGGCACGCTCGATGACGGCATCCAGGTGTCGGCAGACGACGAGGAGGGCGGCTACGCCACGATATCGGGCGGATCGCTGACCATCGATGTGACGGCGGCAGGCTCGAAGGGACTGAAATGCGACGGCAACATCACCATCGACGACAGCAAGTCCGCGCCCACCGTGACGATAACCAATAGCGGCAAGGGAAAGTGGGACAGCGACGACCAAGAGGTGAAAGGTGCGGCCTGCATGTCGAGCGACGCCAACGTGACCATCGCGGCTGGACAGATCAGCCTGACAGCCACAGGCAGCGGCGGCAAGGGACTAAAATGCGACTCGACGCTGACCATCACGGGCGGCGACCTCAGCGTGACCACGACGGGAACAACCTATGTCAACATCGGAGGCAACCAGGAGTATGACGGCAACTACCGCGGACAACTCGACCGCCTCGACGACGCCTACACCACATCGCCCAAGGGCATCAAGGTAGGCATCAAAGCGACGGAGAGCAGCACGGGGCTGCCTGTGGGCGACATACAGATCAGCGGTGGCAACATCCATGTGACGTGCTCGGGCCAGCAGGACGGCAGCGAGGGCATAGAGAGCAAGGGCACGCTGACCATCAGCGGCGGCACCATCGACTGCAACACATACGACGACGCCATCAACTCCAGCAGCCACATGTACATCAAGGGTGGAACGATCACGGTGTATAGCAGCGGCAACGACGGCCTTGACTCCAACGGCAACCTGTACTTCTCGGGGGGAACGACGGTCGCCTACGGCACACGCTCTCCCGAATGTGGCATCGACGCCAATGAAGAAGAGGGATACACGGTGTTCTTCACGGGTGGCAATGTTTTGGGAATCGGTGGTGGCAACAACTCCCATCCCACTACGCAGGAGTCAACCCAAGGCTACGTCACCTATTCGGGCAACGTCACGGCGGGCTGCACACTCACCGTCAGCAAGGACGGCACCGTACTTGCCACCTTTACTCTGCCCTACGACTATAGCCGCGGCAACATCATCCTCACCACCGAGGGCATGACAGCAGGCGAACAATACACCGTCAGCGACGGTTCTTCCACGCAGACGCTCTCTGCCGTGCAGTATGGCAACGGAGGGCCTGGTGGCGGCGGTGGACCCGGTGGCGGAGGCGGTCCTGGTGGTGGAGGCCACGGCGGCTGGTAAACCACAGGGACCATATTGCCCACAGAAACGGTAATCCACGGGAATCACAGTCCACAACCGTTTACAACCCACATTCGACAAAACGGCCTTTCCGCAATGATTTGCTGCGGAAAGGCCGTTTTACTTTTATCTACTGATGATCAAAAAGGAGGCTTATGCCAATCCCTCGATCTCACCATTGACGATGTCGATGACCTCACTCTGAGGACGTTTGGGCAGACCCGGCATACGCATGATGTCGCCCGCAATGGCCACAATCATTCCTGATCCCGTGTTGATGACAAAGTCGCGCACGGTGAAGGTATAGCCCTCCGGCACGTTGAGCTTCTTCGCATCGTCGCTGAAGGAATACTGTGTTTTGGCGACACAGACGGGAAGTCCCTCCAAGTTCCACTCGCTGATGCGCTTGAGGGCCTTCTTGGCAGCGGCGGTATATTCCACACGTCCGGCACGGTAGATCTTCTTGGCCAAAGCCTCTACCTTGGTGGTGATGCTGTCCTCGAGCTCGTACGGATACTGGATCTCCTTCGACGGGCACTCGGCAATCTCCTTGACGCAGACGCGGGCCAACTCCTCGCAACCCTCTCCGCCGCGGACGAAGCACTCGTTGGGCGCATAGCCCACCTTCACCTCGGCACAACGGTCGGCGACGATTTTCAGTTCCTCGTCCGTATCGGTAGCATAGCGGTTGAGCGTCACGACGACGGTCTGGCCCATATTCTGGAGGTTCTCGATATGACGCTCCATGTTGGCAAGACCATTGCGCAAGGCCTCCAGCTGCTCTGCGGGCGCTGCGTCGTCGGCCATACCACCCTGCAACTTCAAGCCGCGAACCGTCACGACCAGTACGCAGAGTTTCGGACGAATACCACCCATGCGGCACTTGATGTCGAGGAATTTCTCGGCACCCAGGTCGGCGGCGAAGCCAGCCTCCGTCACGGTATAGTCGCTGTGGCTCATGGCCATCTTCGTAGCAATCAAACTATTGCAGCCGTGGGCGATGTTGGCGAACGGACCACCATGGATGAAGGCGGGCGTGTTCTCAGTCGTCTGGACGAGGTTGGGCTGCAGCGCATCCTTCAGGATGACAAGGATAGATCCCACGCTGCCCAGGTCGCGGAGGTAGAACGGCTTGCCCTCGCAGGTGATACCCAGGAGGATGTTCTCCAAACGACGGCGCAAGTCCTCCAGATCCTTTGCCAGGCAGAGGATAGCCATGATCTCCGAGGCCACAGAGATGTCGAATCCGCTCTCGCGCACCACGCCATTGCCAGCACCCAAGCCAATCACAATCTTGCGGAGCGCACGGTCATTGACATCCAGGACGCGGCCCCAATAGACCGTCTTCAGCTCGCACGGCTCTCCCTGATGACGGAAGATATAGTTGTCGAGCAGCGCGGCGATGAGGTTGTGGGCCGCCGTGATAGCATGGAAGTCACCCGTGAAGTGGAGGTTGATCTTGTCCATCGGCAGCACCTGGGAATAGCCACCACCAGCAGCACCGCCCTTCATACCGAAGCACGGACCCATGGAAGGCTCGCGAAGTGCAAGGCCGCACTTATAGCCCAAACGATTCAAGGCCATGGAGAGGCCTACGCTCACCGTGGTCTTGCCGATGCCAGCCTTCGTAGGCGACATGGCTGTCATCAGTATCATATTGCAGCGATCCACCTTGCTTTCGTCAATACACTCCAATGGTACTTTGGCAATGTACTTTCCGTAATGCTCCAACTTGTCGGCGGCGATACCTACCGTGTTAGCAACCTCCGTAATCGGCTTCAGCACGGTCTCGCGTGCAATCTCAATGTCACTTTTCATTCTTAATGTGTTTTGGTTATTCGGTAAACCCAAAGGTATTATTTTGTCTTTGCGACGGCAAAAATACCAAAAATCCACGACCCTTGCAAATAATACGGCCAAAAAAGCGACTTTTTGGCTCAATTCTCGCCAAGTGTGCAAACAAAATGGTCAGCCCACTACAACTTCAGCTACTTTTGTGCTGGTCTTTTATACAATTCACGCCCTGCCGAGCGGTCACCAGTTTGACCGCTTGACAGGGCGTGGCTTTCTGCCATCAAGGCGTGAGGGCGACTACAGCGTCTTGAGATAGTTCGTACAATCCTCGAAGGTCTCGAAGGTGTTCTCCTGCGGGATGAGCATCGGGATGATGCGATGATTCTCCAGCATATAGCGGGGCTGGGGCTGGATGATGGTCATGAGCACCTTCACGCCTTGTGCCTGGAGATCCTTGATGGCTGTCTCCATGGCATAGACACCACTCTGATCCATAAACGGGACACGGCGCATACGGATGATGACAATCTTTGCATCCTTGGGGATGTCGTGCATCACGCGCTGGAATCCCGTGATACTTCCGAAGAAGATCGGACCGTCAAGGCGCTCTATATAAATATGGTGATGGATGTCCTTCGGCATATCCTTCTCGTCCTCCCAGGGCGACTCCTTGTCAAAGGTGCTCAACTCCTTGGAACTGTAGCCATCCTCCACGAGGTCGCCGGCACGCTTCATGAAAAGCACGCAGGCGATGACCATACCAATACCTACTGCCGTGAGGAGGTCCACAAAGACCGTCATGAGGAAGACCACGATCATCACGAAGGCGTCAGACTTCGGTATGCGCCTCAGGTCCTTGAATCCGCGGAAGTCGATGATGCCCCATCCTACCGTTATCAAAATACCGGCAAGCACCGAAAGGGGTACGTATTTCACGAGCGAGCCCAGTCCGAGGAGAATGGCAAGGAGCAAGGCGGCGTGGATCATACCGCTGAGCTGCGTGCGGCCACCCGACTTCACGTTGACCACCGTACGCATCGTAGCTCCTGCGCCGGCAAGACCACAGAACAGACCCGCCACGGCATTGCCGATACCCTGGCCTATCAACTCCTGGTTGGAATTGTGCTTGGTCTTGGTGATATTGTCGGCCACAACCGACGTCAGTAGCGTATCGATACTGCCCAGGCCAGCCAGTGTGAGACCCGGGACAAGGGAAGCCTTGATGACGACCATCCAATCGATACCGTCCAGTTGCACCTTCGTGAAGAAAGGCATGGGAAGTCCGGCCGGGATGTTGCCGATGGTAAGTGCCGAGTCGAGGCCCGTGAAGAGCGAAACCACCGTGACGACCACCAGGGCCACAAGCGTGGCGGGCACCTTCTTGGTCACTTTCGGCACAAGGATGATGAGCGCAATACAGACCAGACCCAGCAGCAGCGCAGGCACGCTAATACCTTCGGCGATGGTAGCGGGGAAATTGAGAATCATGTCCAGCGTGCTGGCGGGCGACTTCTTGCCAATAATCGGATAGAGCTGCTGCAGGATGATGATCACTCCGATACCGCTCATGAAGCCCGAGAGTACGGGATAGGGAATGTAGCGGACATACTTGCCAATGCGGATGAGTCCGAAGAACACCTGAAACAGGCCACAGAAAATGCCGGCAAGCGACATGGAAAGAAGGACGGCGGAGATGTTACCCTGCGAGCTAGCCCATGCTCCACTCACAATGGAGGCCGTAATGACGGTCATCGGTCCCGTAGGGCCAGAGATCTGGGAGTGGGTGCCACCGAAGAGGGCTGCGAAGAAACCGAGCAGGGTGGCACCGACGAGTCCGGCCAAGGCTCCCATGCTGGAAGCCTCAGGACTGTCAACACCGCCAAATGCTTGAATACCGAATGCCAGTGCGAGCGGAAGTGCCACGATACCGGCGGTAATGCCACCGAAGACATCACCTTTGATGTTGTTTGTCTCGATAAAAGCCATGATAGGGCTAGTAATCCAAATGTAATTAAAAAATGCTAATAAGTACTCTACTATATTACGGAGTGCAAAGGTACGACTTTTTTTTGACATAAGGGAAAGATTGGCAAGGAATCCCCATTTACCGTAATATGGGTAGGTTTTTCCGTAATTTATGCTTTGCCTGATTGGCACGATTTTTGTACTTTTGCAACCGATAAGGCCCTGGCTGCGCCTTTCCACGAGATGGAAGGTCTGCGGCAGGAGTTTTCCCCCAACCAAAACAAGAAAAAGAGAAAACAACAAAAGACCTATGGAAACGATAAAGAACCAGAAGTTTGGCGGCGAGCGTCCGCTCTTCGGTGTCCACGACGTGCGCCTGGAGGACATAGAGATAGTCGATGGCGAGTCAGGCATCAAGTGTTGCAAGCAGGTGGAGTGCCACAACTCCAAGTTCTACGGCAAGTATCCGTGGTGGCATGTGGATGGAAGCCTCATCACGAATTGCTATTTTGCCCCTGGATCACGATCAGCCATCTGGTATAGCGACGACATGGTGATGAGAGACTGTGTCATCGACGGCCCGAAGTTTTTCCGCGAGATGAAGAACGTGACGCTGGAGAATGTCAAGATAACCGATGCCGACGAGACGTTTTGGCGCATCGACGGCCTGAAGATCAAGAATTTGGAACTGCACCAAGGTACCTACCCGTTCATGTTCTCAAAGAACATCTATGTGGATGGACTGGTAAGCGACGCGAAATATGTGTTCCAATACTGTCAGAACGTGGAGATTCACCATGCGAAGATCACTACGAAGGACAGTTTTTGGGAGTGCGACAACGTCGTCATCTACGACTCCGAGCTCCATGGCGAGTATCTCGCCTGGCACAGCAAGAACATCCGACTCGTGCGCTGCCATATCAGCGGCGAGCAACCTCTGTGCTATAGCGATGGCATCGTACTGGAAGACTGCACCTTCGACGCAGCCTGCGACCGCGCTTTCGAAGACTGCACGAATGTGGAGGCACGCATCAAGGGAACGATCACGGAGGTGAAGAATCCTATCAGCGGCAGAATCCAGGCCGACAACATTGGTCGCTTGACGATAGATCAGTTTGCCAAAGGACACGTCGCCAGCACTTCGGACGACGGCAACTCATTAACTTTCGAATCCAACCGATGATAGACCACACCTTCTTCGACCAACCCGTGAAACGGCGCGGCACAGGCTGCGTCAAATGGGACGCAATGCCTGCGGACGACGTGATACCGATGTGGGTGGCAGACATGGACTTTGCCGTCGCTCCTGCCATTCAAAAGGCCATCAAGGATCGGGCCGCACACCCTGTCTTCGGTTATACGCTCGTACCAGACAGCTACTACGAGTCGGTCATCCAGTGGTTCAAACGTCGCCACGGATGGACGATCGAGCGCGACTGGATCCTTTACACGACAGGCGTGGTGCCTGCCGCATCGGCCACCATCAAGGCTTTAACACTTCCTGGCGAGAAAGTGCTCGTCCAGACTCCGGCCTACAACTGCTTCTTCTCCAGCATACGCAATCAGGGATGCGAGATCCTGGAGACCCGCCTTCTGCGCGAGGGCGACCGTTTCAAGATGGACTTTGACGACTTCGAGCGCAAGTGTGCCGACGAAAAGACCACTGTCTTCCTGCTCTGCAACCCACAGAATCCGACGGGCAGGGTGTGGACGCGCGAGGAACTGGAGCGGATGAACGAGATCTGCCTACGCCACCACGTCGTGGTAGTGAGTGACGAAATACACAACGAGCTGGTCATGCCCGGCTACTCCTACACGCCGTTTGCCAGCGTGAGCGAAGCATGTCTCGACAACAGCATCACCCTGACCTCGCCGTCGAAGAGCTTCAACATCGCAGGACTGCAAATGGCCAATATAGTTACAAAGAATGCGGAGTGGCGGAGACGGATCGAACGAGTCGTCAATATCTTCGAGATTTGCGACGTCAATCCCTTTGCACCTGTTGCCATTCAGGCCGCCTACAACGAAAGCGAAGACTGGATCGACGCATTGAACCTCTACATCCACGACAACTTCGAAGTGCTGCGGTCGTTCTGCCGTGAGCACTTGCCAAAATGGCAGGTGATGCACAACGATGGCACCTATCTCGCATGGGTGGACATCAGCCAAACGGGATTGAGCGCAGACTCCCTGGCACAGAAGATCATGGAGCGGGCGCACGTCAAGGTCAATAGTGGCACGCTCTATGGCAGCATTTCGGGCGAGGGCTACCTTCGCATCAACCTTGCCTGCCCCCGATCTCTCCTCGAAGAGGCGCTGCGCAGAATCGGCGAACATTTCTGACAAGACCATCCCTACAACATACGCTTCCCCCAGAAAGGAAGAGACATTAACTAAAGCAAGGCGTTGCCCGCGCATCCTATTCAATATATAAGGAACGCGCGAGCAACGCCTTGTAGTTGATATCGGTGTACGCTATACTATTTCTGAGCGAAGCGCTCGGCCTGCTCCTGAATGAGTGCGGCGTCATCAAAATAGTTGATGCGCATGGCCTCGCGCACCTCATCCATCGTCTTGGCAGCCACTTCGCGGGCAGCATCAGATCCCTTGCGAAGGATGTTATAGATCTCCGGAATGTCCTGCTCAAACTCATGACGGCGCTTGCGGATCGGCTCCAGCATGCGCTCCAGCACCTTGTTGAGCATCTTCTTACACTTCATATCGCCAATGCCACCTGCCGTATAGGCTGCCTTCAACTCGTCGAGGCAGCTGAACTCGGGCCAAAATTCTGCGAAGTCATCGTCGGTGGAGAAAGCATCAAGATAGGTAAAGACGGCATTTCCCTCCACATGGCCTGGATCGCTGACATTCAGGTGGGTCGGGTCGGTGTACATGGTCTTCACCTTCTTCCACACCGTATCCTTGTCGTCGGAGAGATAGATGCAGTTGCCAAGGCTCTTGCTCATCTTCTCCTTGCCATCCGTGCCAGGCAGACGGCGTGCCGTCTGGTTTTCGGGCAACATGATCTCTGGCTCGGGAAAGACGGGGGCATAGATCTGGTTGAAGCGACGGACCAACTCGCGTGTCACCTCAAGCATCGGCTCCTGGTCCTCGCCGGCAGGCACGACAGTGGTCTTGAAAGCCACGATATCGGCAGCTTGCGACACGGGGTAGCAGAAGAAGCCAAGGGGAATATTGGCCTCGAAATTGCGCATCTTGATCTCAGTCTTCACCGTCGGGTTGCGCTGCACGCGCGAGACGCTGATAAGATTCATCAGATAGGTAGTCAGCTCCGCCAGTTCGGGGATGCAGCTCTGGATATAGAGCGTACACTTCTCCGGATCGAGACCAGCAGAGAGGTAGTCCAGTGCGACCTCGATGATGTTCTGACGAATCTTCTCTGGGTTGTCGGCATTGTCTGTCAAAGCCTGCACGTCGGCCATGAAGACGAACATACGATCATAGTCGCCCGCATTCTGAAGTTCCACGCGACGACGCAAACTACCGACATAGTGTCCCAAATGGAGCTTGCCAGTGGGGCGGTCGCCCGTCAAAATAATCTTTCCCATTCTATCTTTGTTTTGTTTGAATTCGAAGTTTTGGCAGCGGTCATCCGCTTTGAGGATGCAAAAATACGACTTTTATTTGGAGAAAGGGCGAAATCGCCGTACTTTTGCACGAAAAACAATACAAAGACATGGAGAGAAATTTATTTCGGTTTGAGGTTTGCGCCAATGGCGTAGAGAGTTGCCTGGCTGCCCAGGCTGGAGGCGCGGACCGTGTGGAACTGTGCGCGGGAATACCCGAAGGGGGCACAACGCCGTCGTATGGCGAGATCATGGTGGCGCGTCGGGTGCTGACGACGACACGCCTGCACGTCATCATCCGTCCGCGCGGTGGCGACTTCCTCTACACACCATTGGAACAGAAGCGCATGGAGGCCGACATAGAGGTGGCGCGCCAACTGGGGGCCGACGGCGTAGTGATCGGATGCTTACACGAAGACGGGACTATCGACATGGAGGCCAACCGCCGTCTGATCGAAAAAGCACAGGGGATGTCCCTGACCTTCCATAGGGCCTTCGACCGCTGCCGTGATCCCTTCGAGGCTTTGGAGCAACTGATCGACTTAGGCTTCGACCGCATCCTCACCTCCGGCCAGCAACCAAAGGCCATCGAAGGCGCTCCCCTACTGCAAAAGCTCCACCAGCAAGCCGCTGGGCGCATCATCCTCTTGGCGGGTTGTGGCGTGAACGAGCAGAACATACGCAGCCTCTACGAACAGACGGATATCAAGGAATATCACTTCTCTGCCCGCGAGCCGATGAAAAGCAAAATGGAATACAACAATCCCGAGGTCTTCATGGGAGACCCCAACGCCGACGAAGACACCTTGCTTTACACGACGGAGGAGCGGGTACGCGCCACTATCGCCCAACTAACAGGAGAGAAATAGCCAGACGGGACACCTAACCGTCTCATTTTGAATCAACAACAGTTTCTCATCGAAACTCAAAAAGGGTGTCAAGTCCCCCGACAACACGAGGCTTGACACCCTCTTTTGGCCCTAAAAGCGTATTTTATTAGAAAATTTATTTGTTTTTCATTTGTAGTTTGCCCAAAATACACTACCTTTGCAATCGCTTTTGGCACATAATAAAGCAAAATCCATAACTAAACCAATATAAATGAAAAGTAACAAAACTCTCACATTTCACCTGCTGGCACTCTTCGTGGTAGCGATTTGGGGAGGTACTCTCGTCAATACAAAGGTGCTTGTCCACGCCGGCATGTCGGCTTTGGAGATTTTTTACGCTCGCTACATCCTCGCTTATGTAGCCATGCTGCTGATAGCCCACAAACGCATCAAGGCCGACACATGGCGTGACGAGCTGATGATGGTGGTGCTGGGTATCACAGGTGCCTCGCTCTATTTCGTCAGCGAGAATGTGGCCATCTCCATGACCAACGTCAACAACGTCAGCTTCATCGTGAGCGCATCGCCCATCTTCACGATGCTCTTCAGCATCCTCTTCATAAAAGGCACGCGGATGACCTCCAACTTTGCCATAGGCACACTCACGGCAGTTGCCGGTGTAGCCATTGTCATATTCAATGGTCAGGGCGAGTTGCACTTCAATCCTGCGGGAGACCTCATAGCGGTGCTTTCATCCGCCTCTTTCGGTCTCTATTCCTTCCTCTTGAAGCCCCTTTCTGCGAAATACGACGCAGCCACTATCACGCGCAAGGTCTTCGGCTACGGTCTCTTGACCGCATTTCCCTTGTTCTATTTCTGGCCTTGGAAATTCCCTTTGGGCAACCTGCTACACATAGAGGTGCTGGGCAACTTGCTCTTCCTCGGCCTCATCGCGTCGTGCTGCTGCTTCTTCCTCTACAGCGTCATCGTTGACAGGCTCGGTGCCATCACTGCCTCCAACTACAACTACCTCAGCCCGCTCTTCACGGTGGTCATCGCAGCAATGTTCCTGAGCGAGCCCATGACGGTAATGGCATACGTCGGCTGCGCCTTGATTCTCATGGGCGTCTATGTCGCCAACACCACAGGATTCCTGCCCAAACGAAAGAAGTAGATCGAACTACCACCGCAAGGGGAGAGTTTGAACAAGACTTTTCAGTTAATATTGTATAGCTTTACCGTGCCGCCAGATCCCAATTAGGATTCTGGCGGCACATTTATTATACGCCTAAAACACGAAAAAAGAGAATTCTACCCTTTTTTGTTGTCTATCTGTATTTTTTTGACTACATTTGCAAAACATGAACGCAACGAAGCAAAAATCACCAATAACTAATCAATAAAATAGCTATGATGAAAAAAATTGGAAAGACAAACGTTCTCGCCTTCTTGGCAGTAATGTCCTTTGGTTTGCTGGCCTCTTGCAGCCAGGGCAACGACAACAACCCCGACAAATGGGCCCAAGATGCTATCGCTATGGCTGAGGACAGCGTGGAGAAAGTGGACAACGAGATGGTTGGCAAGTTGCTCTACATCGACAATTGCAGGCAGTTTGCCAGGAAAGCCATCGACGACAAGATCTCCGACACTTACAAAGAGATGGAAGAAAAAGTGAAGGACAAGAGCGACGAGGAGAAGTGGGAGCTTTTCAAGGGCTTCCGAGCTGACATCGACTCCGCCTTCTCCAAGATGGACCAACACTACGATCAGGTCTCTCAAGAAGAGGAAAAGAAGCTTATCGGCAAGTCGCTGAAAGTGGCTTCTGACACCCAATCATTTGACAACACCAAGACGAAGGCCGAAATTGTAGATTTTAGCCATCGTTCAAAGGTAAAAATCAAGGTGACATTGACCCCCACGAAGCCTCTGGGCAACAGTTTCAGAATGATCTTGGTCGATAAGGACCAGAAGCCCATCGCTCCTTTCGCACTGATGACCATGCCCAAGAAGGCCGGCGAAACCTTAACGGTAGAAACCAACGTGCCGATAGCCTTGCTCGCCCAAACCAGTATGCTGCTCTTCGACGCACGCTAACCTCCCCTCACGGCTAAACACTAGGCGAATTCCTACTACAATGCCCCGGCTCATGGAGTCGGGGCATTGCTTTGGATCCCCTAGCTAACTCTCTGTCTTTTCCACATTTAGCTTCGGTATATGAGCACGACATCTTCTTAAAGAGTGTTGAAAAATATGGTGTTTCAAAAGAAAGTATGTACATTTGCACCATGAAACAGAATCACAAGGGCAAAGTGCTTTTTGTCATCATAACATCCATCCTACTGACATTGTGCACACAAAACATCTTTGCGCAAAAAATAAAAGACGGAAAGGCTACATACTACAGTGGCAAACTGTACGGAAGACGAATGAGCAACGGCGAGTATTACCATCCCGATAGCATGACCTGCGCACACCGCACACTCCCGTTTGGCACACGAATCCTCGTGACCAATCCGAGAAACGGCAACCAGGTCGTCGTCCGCGTGACCGACCGTGGTCCCTATGTACGGGGCAGGGTGATCGACCTCTCCTATGCCGCCGCACGAGAACTGGGCTTTCTGTCTGCCGGAGTGGCCTATATGAAACTGGAAGTGGTGGATGAGGATCTTCCCCTTCCCTATTATAATAAGGAGAAAGAAGAAACCCTGAAGCTACAACCGATAGAGTATGGCATGGTGGGCGTGGGGTATGAGTTCATTCCCCAATGGCGGAAAGCGGACGACCAGCCACGGCAGGTACAAAGGAAAGTAAAACCCTCCATCACTCCTCAGAAGGCAAAGAAAGCAGCCAATGGGGCAAAAACCTCTCCCTCCCAACCCGCTACGCGCAAAGCAAAAGCCAAGGGAACAGAGGAAAACCACTGGGTCAAGTTTTTCCGCGGATTGTTTGGAGGAAACACCGGCGGATAACTCATTCCTTGACAAACCGTATCGCCAAGACTACTTGGCAATACGATTCCTCACGAACAAAAAGGGAATATTTTCCTCAACCAGACCTTTATACAAGGATTTTTTTGTACCTTTGCACTCCTTTTCGCACAAAAACAAAAACGGCTAATCAGTTTTCCAAACATGATTGAACAGGACAACAACGGTATGAAAACACCATGGACAGAGCTGGAGTTGGGCAACTCCTGCTACTCTTCCTATATCGTAGAACCCATCTTCGTACCCAAGGAGACGGCCTTTTGGCTTTGCCGTCCCGACGGCACACGAGAGGCTTCGCGCCTCACCTTCGCCGTCTTCTCACAACGTGGCACAGACGAGTGGGAGGACGACCCGATGCTGGGTCCCATTGACGTGACCCTGCTGGACGACGACAACATCCGTCCCTTTCCCACCCTCTACCTTGGCGTAGCCCCCGAAGACTTCGTCCACTTAGAAGAGGAGGACGAGGAGAGCGTGACGTTCAGTTTCCACTGGATCGAAGGCGACATCACGTCGGCACAGGGCGAAGAGACAAGGGATGGTTTGCGCTTCCGCAAGAGCTTGTTTGAGGGTGGCAAGACGGTCTCCCTGAAATTGACGCCCTACGACGGCACGCCCTTTGTGCTCCACCTTCGCATTCCCGTCAAGGGTTTCCAGCTGCTCGATGCCGAGGATCGTCCTCACCAGGGCGAACTGGTCGTCGATCCCGCCACGGCGAAAGAGTATCAGTATCAGTTTGTCGGCACCCCCAACGACGACCGCTTCACCATTGCCATCAACGGCGGCCTGCATATCCTGCTCTGCATCTGGCAGGAGGACGACACGCTGACGCTGCGCGACCACAAGAACGGACTGGCCGTCGTGGGCACAATACCCGCCAAGGGATCACTCACAGAACTGATGATGCAAGGCGACGAAGCCCTCGTGAAGTACAAGGAGCACCGATGGCACATCGCTGTCAAGAGTCAGTTGACTGCGGAGGAAGACCTGCCCGAATGCACTCCCTCTGCCCTCGTAGCCCATGCTTTCCACGCCTATCGGCAAACGGAGGACAACGGGCGCGAAAGATTGGAGCACGAATTGCTCGGCATGGAAGAGCGCCTCTGCTTCCAATGGTTCTGGATGGATGAGAAAGAATGGGACTTCGACCACATCGGCCCACTACTGGAGGTTGACAAGGTGGCTGGCGACCCACAGGAGATGATGCGGCTGGCATTGGTATATGACAATTTCTGCGCATTCATGCGCCGGCTCTCCGCCCTCTCTTACAAGAACGGAGGACGAATCGAGGTCGATCAGCTTCAGGCACGCAACAACAAGCGGAAGATAGCGCGCTGCGTGCGCCATATCGCCAAGCACCGCTCTGGCGAGATCAACATTTGGGAACTGGAAGAGTCCGCTCGCGAAGAGATCGTGAAACTCTTCCGCATCTTCCGAAACGAGTTTGTCAAAGAGCTTGAAGCAGAGGGATAGCAACAGAAGGACACCACTTCAAAAAAGACCCTAACATAAGAATGACTGATAGCCATGCTGGTCAAAGCATGGCTATCAACTTTTCTACCAACCGCGGCAACGCATACTGATCCAAATCGGCCTCATCCACCCAGCGATAGCCTTCGGGAAGCGCTGGAGGAACGGCGGGGTGATAGAAATAGAGGTCAGCATAGAGCACACGATGGGTGAGAACATGCTTCACGCGCTGCGCCCGAAGTTCATAGACGGGTCGCACCTGCGAAGCATCCAGGAGCACTGGCTCCCACAGACCCTGCCAGATGTCACCAGCCCCTCGCTGATGGATAGCCGTCCGTCCGTCGCAACGGAGATACAGATAGATCAGCTTGCGCTCTTTGACGCTCACGGTCTTTCGTTTGACGGGCAATTCCCCCACACGCCCTGTTCGCAACGCTTCACAGGTTTCAGCCATCGGACACACCTCGCAACAAGGCGACTGCGGCACACACTGCGTTGCGCCAAAATCCATCATCGCCTGGTTGAAATCCGCAGCCCGCCCCTTGGGAAGCAGCGACTGCGCCAGTTCGGCAAAAGTCCGCTTGCCTTTGGCGTCATTGATAGGGGTGTCGATGCCAAAGTAACGACTCATCACACGGTAAGCGTTACCATCGACGGCAGCGTAAGGAAGGCCAAAGGCAAAGGAGGCGATAGCGGCAGCAGTGTAGTCGCCAACCCCTTTCAGACCACGGATGGCCTCATAGGTGTCTGGAAAATGTCCCAAGGCGGCTATCTGCCGTGCAGCGGCATGGAGATTGCGTGCCCTCGAATAGTAGCCGAGTCCCTGCCACATCCGCAGCACCTCGTCCTCGGAGGCAGCAGCAAGCAGATCTACCGTGGGCCATTTCTCCAAAAAGCGGCGCCAGTAGGCTTCTCCCTGCACCACCCGCGTCTGCTGCAAGATGATCTCGCTGAGCCAGACGGCATAGGGCGTTCCCGCCTCGCGCCAGGGCAAGGAGCGACCATGGGAAGCATACCATGTGAGCAGTGTGTTAGTAAAGTTCATATTGCAAAGGTACGGCTTTAGTTCCCGCTACCGTTGACCAAAGGCAATAAAATGGCTTCGTTTTAATATTTTTAGGACTCACCGGCCCTGTAGTTGCCGAAGATTTTGTAAATTTGCACACTTATTATTATAAAAAGCAAGACAAATGGCAGGCACAAAGCAAATCAAGACTGCGCTGATCTCGGTCTTCCACAAAGATGGCCTTGAGGATCTCCTGAAGAAACTGAACGAAAATGGTGTGAAATTCCTTAGCACTGGCGGTACCCAGAAGTTCATTGAGTCGCTGGGCTACGAGTGTCAGAAGGTGGAGGACGTGACCTCCTATCCTTCCATCCTTGGCGGACGAGTCAAGACTTTGCACCCGAAGGTGTTCGGAGGCATTCTCGCACGCCGCGACAACGAGGGGGACCGCGAGCAGATGAAGCAGTATGACATCGTGCCCATCGACTTGGTGATCGTCGATCTCTATCCGTTTGAGCAGACCGTGGCAAGTGGGGCAAGCGCAGAGGAGATCATTGAGAAGATCGACATCGGCGGCATCTCGCTCATCCGCGCCGGAGCCAAGAACTTCAAGGACGTTGTCATCGTGCCGAGCAAGGGCGAATACGCCATGCTGGGCGACATCCTGGCAGCCAAGGGTGCACAGACAGAGCTGGAAGAGCGCAAGAAGTTTGCCGAAAGAGCATTTGCCGTAAGCAGCCATTACGACACGGCCATCCACGAGTGGTTTGCCAAATAATGCTTTTTGCCGGGCACATTACACAATAACAACAAAAAGTCAAGAAGAAAGAAGGAATGAAACTCTTTTCATTTATCCAAGAGATAGCAATGGACCTGGGAACGGCCAACACCATCATTATCAGCGATGACAAGATCGTGGTGGACGAGCCTTCCGTTGTGGCCCTGGACCGACGGAGCGGCAAGATGATTGCCGTCGGTGGCGAGGCGAAGATGATGTACGAGAAGGAGCATGCCAACATCCGCACGATCCGCCCGCTCCGCGATGGCGTGATCGCCGACTTCACGGCTTGCGAGCAGATGATCCGTGGCCTTATCAAGATGGTCCACACGGGCAGCCGTATCTTCTCGCCGTCGCTGCGCATGGTGATTGGTGTGCCTTCGGGCAGCACCGAGGTGGAGCTCCGCGCGGTTCGCGACTCTGCAGAGCATGCCGACGGACGCGACGTCTATCTGATATTCGAGCCGATGGCTGCCGCACTGGGCATTGGTATTGACGTGGAGGCTCCTGAGGGCAACATGATCGTCGATATTGGTGGCGGAAGCACGGAGATTGCTGTCATCTCGCTGGGTGGCATTGTGAGCAACAACTCCATCCGCGTGGCTGGCGATGACCTCACGGCAGACATCCAGGAGTATATGAGCCGGCAGCATAACGTCAAGGTCAGCGAGCGTATGGCAGAGCGCATCAAAGTGCATGTTGGCTCCGCGCTGACAGACCTGGGCGAGGATGCACCTGAGGACTATGTCATCCATGGTCCAAACCGCATCACAGCGTTGCCTATGGAGGTGCCGGTTTGCTATCAGGAGATAGCCCACTGCCTCGACAAGACGGTGGCAAAGATCGAGAATGCCGTGCTCTCTGCCTTGGAGAACACGCCGCCCGAGCTCTATGCAGACATCGTGAAGAACGGCATCTGGCTCACTGGTGGCGGAGCGCTGCTTCGTGGTCTCGACAAGCGACTCACCGACAAGATCAACATTCCTTTCCACATCGCCGAGGATCCGCTCCATAGTGTAGCCACGGGTGCGGGTATCGCTCTGAAGAACGTTGACCGCTTCTCATTCTTGATGAGATAAGAGGCGATTGGATTTATATCACAAAACGAAGAAGTATTGGATGGTCTGACCTCAGACTATTCAATATTTCTCATGTAAAAAGCGCCGATGCACAATCTTACGGAGTTTTTGTCGCGCAATGTCCACTGGTTTCTCTTCATCATCCTGGAGATTATCAGTGGAGTTTTGTTGTTTCGTTTCAACAGCTATCAGGCCAGCGTGTGGTTCACGTCGGCCAACTATGTCGCAGGTATCGTCTATGAGCAGGAGGCCAAGCTCCTGTCGTTCTTCAGCCTACGCGAGAACAACGAGTTGCTGACGAAGCGCAATCTGGAATTGGAGCAGCAATTGAAAGCGCTCTCCAACCAGCTATATGACCAGACCAAAGACTCCACTTACCTGAAGCGTGGGCAATTCAGACTGCTCAACAAGTACCATTTGATTCAAGCCAAGGTGGTGGCGAACTCGCTGGATCGCCCCGAAAACTTGATGACCATCGACCGGGGAAGTGCTGACGGTGTGAAGAAAGACATGGGTGTGGCTTGTGGCAACGGTGTCGTAGGCATCGTCTATCTGGTCAATACCCACTACTCCGTAGTGATACCTGTGCTCAACAACAAGTCGAATATCAGTTGCTCCATTGATGGTCGCGACTACTTCGGGTATCTCCACTGGTCAGGCGACGCGCCCAACATCGCCTATCTGGACGATGTGCCCCGCCACGCCCGCTTCAAGATTGGCGACCGGGTAGTGACAAGCGGCTATTCGGCCGTGTTCCCCGAAGGCTTGTTGGTCGGCAAGGTGAAGAAGGTGTTCAACTCTGAGGACGGACTTTCCTACCGCGTCCAGGTCGTATTGTCCACCGACTTTGCCAATCTACGAGACGTCTGCGTCATCGACGCTCCACAACTCGCCGAGCGGAAACAGATCATGGAGGCTGCCAAAGACTCCATCAAGTCGCCATCGGAGAACTAAACGTACGGCATACTATCTTTTGCCGAGAACATCTACCGGCGTTTCAGCAGACTTGGCCGGTTCTGCAATCAAGGCTGCAAACGTGTTTCCATGCTTTAGGGCAATAATATATAATAAGGAGAAAGAAGAAAAGATGAATGTTGACTTGCTTCGAAGAGGCGCGCTCTTCGTCATCCTGTGCCTCGCACAAGTGCTGGTGCTCAACCATATCCACCTCTTCAGTTGTGCCACACCGCTACTCTATGTCTATTTCATCATCAGCATCCGTCGCCACTATCCACGCTGGGGACTGCTGCTGTGGGGATTCTGCATGGGATTGCTGCTCGACACGTTCTCCAATACGCCGGGCGTCACGGCCGCCTCGCTCACCCTGCTCTCCTTCGTGCAGCCCTATCTGCTGGCCTCGTTCATTCCCCGCGAAGCGGCCGAAGACCTAAAGCCATCCATTGCCACTCTGGGCGTGAGCAAATACACATGGTATAGCTTCTTCAGCATCCTGCTTTTCTGCGTCGTCTTTTTCTCGTTGGAGCAGTTTAGCTTCTTCGATCCCATCCAGTGGTTACTGAATGTGGGTGGAAGCACGCTGCTGACATTCCTCCTTGTTTTTGTCATTGATAACGTGAGGGGCCGCTAATGAAGAATTTTGACTTGGAGAAGAGGCGCTATGTGCTTAGCGCCATCGCCTCGCTCATCATTGTAGTCTATATTATCCGGTTGTTCTCGCTGCAGATAGCCAGCGACGACTACCGCAAGAGCGCCGACTCCAACGCGTTTCTGAAGAAGATAGAGTTTCCCTCGCGCGGCACCATCACTGACCGAAACGGCAAACTACTGGTCTACAACCAACCGGCCTACGACATCATGGTGGTCATGAATGAGGAGGCAGGCCGACTGGACACCATGGACTTCTGCAATGCCCTGGGCATCACAAAGGAGTTTTTCAAGAAACGTATGGCAGAAATCAAGGATCGGTCGAAAAACCCTGGCTACTCACGATTCACCCAACAGTTGTTCATGGGTCAATTGCCAGACAAGGAGTTCAGCGCATTCCAAGAGAAGATCTTCCGCTTCCCTGGCTTTTACATCCAGCGTCGCAGCATCCGGCAATATAAAGAGCCGCTGGCAGCCCATCTACTGGGCGATGTGGCAGAGGTCTCACAGGGCGACATTGAGGAGGACGACTACTATCAGCCGGGTGACTACATCGGCAAGCAAGGCATAGAGCGGCAATATGAGAAGGATCTGCGCGGTCGTAAGGGCGTGCAAATCCTACTCCGCGATGCCCGTGGGCGTATCAAAGGACGCTACAAGAACGGACAATTTGACCAAAAGCCACTGCCTGGCAAGGACATCCAGCTTGGACTGGACGCGGAGCTGCAGAAGCTTGGAGAACGTCTGATGGAGGGAAAACTCGGTGCCATCGTAGCGATAGAGCCCAAGACGGGGCAGATACTGGCGATGGTGTCATCGCCGACTTTCGATCCCAGGACCATGATCGGCAAACTGCGTGGAAAGAATCAGGCACAACTGACGCTCGACCCTGCCAAACCGCTCATCAACAGAGCCATCGGCGGACAATATCCACCGGGAAGTACATTCAAGACGACACAGGCCGTGACCTTCTATACAGAGGGTATCGTCAGCGACTCCACTCGCTATCCCTGCGCCCACGGATTCTCCTTCAAGGGACTCCACGTCGGTTGCCACTCCCACGCGGCTCCTATCTCGCTCATCCCGGCCATCAGCACGTCGTGCAATAGCTACTTCTGCTGGGGATTGTACTATATGTTGTCCAATAGGAAAAAGTATCCGACTCTCGACGACGCGATGAACGAGTGGCGCGACTACATGGTCTCGCAGGGCTTCGGCTACAAACTGGGCATCGATCTGCCTGGCGAGCGCCGCGGAATGATTCCCAACGCACAGTTTTATGACAACGCCTTTGGCCGTTGGAACCCGCTCTCGGTCATCTCCATCTCTATCGGACAGGGAGAGGTCAATGCTACGCCACTGCAAATTGCCAACCTGGGTGCGACGATAGCCAACCGCGGCTACTATATCACGCCACACGTGGTACGCCATATCAAGGGAGGACGCATCGACCCCAAATACCTTGAACGCCACCAAACAAAGGGCAGCCATCAAGCCTACGAGGAGGTGGTCAAGGGCATGGTCTCTTCTGGTATTCGTGGTACGTGTGCCCATGCTGTGCATCCCGGTTATACGATAGCAGGAAAAACGGGTACGGCCCAGAACCGCGGAAAGGACCACTCCGTGTTTATGGGCTTCGCACCGGTCGATACGCCGAAGATCGCCATTGCCGTCTATGTGGAAAACGGTGGCTGGGGTGCCGTCTATGGTGTGCCCATCGGATCGCTGATGATGGAACAGTATATCAACGGCAAACTGACGGAGGCGGACGCGAAGAAGGCTGCCGTGATACAAAGCCGCCACATTTCCTACCCCTTCAAATCACCTATGAGCCGTGCCGACTCACTGCGTCTCGACTCGCTGAAGCGCATCAACGCCATCAAAGACTCGCTGAAGGTCGAACGCGACAAGCAGAGAAAGAAACTGGAGGAAGACAAGGAAAGAAAGCAGCAAGACAGCAAAAAGGAACAACCGCAAAACGACCCCGCCATCAGGGTGGAGAACGAGATAAAGCCACAGAGCGAGGAACGACGGCGCGACGACGACAAAGACCATAAGCCGTCGCGCAAGGAAAACGACAAGGAAAGCAAGAAGGAATAGATAGATTATCATGGGAATGGAAAAGTCGGACAATCAGAAAGGTATCCTCCAGTCGCTCGACTGGTGGACGATTGGCATATACCTTGCCCTGCTCGCCTTCGGATGGGTAAGCGTCTGTGGTGCGAGCTATACTTACGGTGACACCGAAATTTTCTCGCTCTCCACGCGCTCGGGCATGCAGATCGTTTGGATAGGCACGAGCATCTGTTTGGGATTTGTCATACTGATGCTTGACGACCGCTACTTTGACACGTTTGCCTATGTCATCTTCGGACTACTTGTCCTCTTGCTTTTTGCGACGATATTCAATCCACACGAGATCAAAGGCTCCCGATCGTGGCTCGTCCTGGGAAGCCTACGATTGCAGCCTGCCGAGTTTGCCAAGTTTGCCACTGCGCTCGCCATATCCAAACTCATGAGCACCTATGGATTTGACATCCACAACCTCAAGCATTTTGCTGCGGCCTGCGGCATCATCCTCGTGCCTATGATCTGTATCGTAGGACAACGAGAGACGGGTTCGGCGCTCGTCTATCTGTCCTTCTTCCTGATGCTCTACCGCGAAGGAATGCCCGGCGGTTTCCTCTTTACGGGCGTGGCAATGATCATCTACTTCGTCATTGGCATCAAGTTTGAGCAGTCTATGCTTTTCGACACGCCCACCTCGGTGGGTAAGTTTTCCGTGCTCCTGCTCGTCCAACTGTTCTCCTCCGGAATGGTCTATGCCTACAATGGCGACCGTCCCCACGCGCTGCGCCTGCTGGGCTTGTGTCTTGGCGTGACGGTGTTGGCTTTTCTCTTCTCAGAGTTTGTCATCCCCTTCGACATCGTTTGGGTACAACTCATCCTCTCCGCACTGCTCATCGGCTACTTGATTTACAACGCCCTGCGCACCCGGTTCATCACCTACCTCTACGCTGCGTTGTTTGCCTTGGGTTCCATCGCCTTCTTCTACTCTGCCGACTACGTGCTCAACGACGTGATGCAGCCCCACCAGCGCGTACGCATCAACGTACTGCTCGGACTGGATGACGACCTGGCAGGAGCAGGCTACAACGTTCATCAGAGCGAGATTGCCATCGGATCGGGCGGATTGCAAGGCAAAGGTTTCCTCAACGGTACACAGACAAAGCTGAAATTTGTTCCCGAGCAGGACACCGACTTCATCTTCTGTACGGTCGGCGAAGAAGAGGGATTCCTCGGTTCGGCTGCCGTCCTTCTGCTTTTCCTCGCCCTCATCACCCGTCTAATGAAGATTGCGGAACGACAACCATTCAAATTCGGACGTGTCTATGGCTATTGCGTGGCCAGTGTCTTCCTCTTCCACGTATTCATCAACGTCGGCATGGTGCTCGGACTGACCCCTGTCATCGGCATCCCCCTACCCTTCTTCAGCTACGGAGGTTCCTCGCTTTGGGGATTCACCATCCTCCTTTTCATCTTCCTGCGCATTGATGCAGGCAGAAATCTCATCCGAAGTTGAGGCACCGCCAGAAAGAACAGACACCTCCGGCTTAACGAAAATAGAGGTATTGATGAAACGTCAGGTTATTCATCAACACCTCTATTGCTATTTTACCACCTTCTTGCCCGATTCGACCCATCCATTGTAACCCTGGTCGAGTTCTATGACTTTGTAGCCACTCTTGACAAGGATGTGAGCGGCTTTCTTACTTCGTCGCCCGCTACGGCAATAGACCGCCAACACCTTGCCCACCGGAAGTATGGAGAGGGCATTCGCCTCGAAGTCATCTTTGAGTACGTCGATGTTGATCGCGTTTTCGATATGGCCCGCCTCAAACTCCTCTGCCGTACGAACATCCAAGCGCACTACGGAGGTATCGGCTATCAGTTTCTCGAAAGCATCCGATGAGACGCTCTCAAACCCACGGTCCTGTGCATGGCAGGAGAAAAAAGCGCAAAGCAAGGACAACAGGCTTACTATTCTTATTTTCTTCATGTTGCAATTTTGATTATAGCTTAATGTTTCACCAACTGCAAACCGACATCCGAGACACCCGTCAGTTGGTCGCGTCGCATATTGTGGTGGACGGTGACGTAGAGAGAGTCACCATCACGCAAATTCAGTTCCTTGACTTTAGCAGAAATAGAAGCCGATGTGATACCCATCCTGCCGATAGGCTGTCCCTTCTCGTTGAGGACATGAATTTGAACAGTATCTGGATCGACGTTACCAGACGGGTAAGTCTCGTAACAGACTATCAAACTAAGGTCGCGATAGGGAAAACGATGGTTGACGCGAAGGCTCAGATTGACATCCACCTCACAACTCTTCTGGCGCGAAATGGCAAAGCGGACGGTGTCATTTCGTCCCCACCCGTCGTCATTGACTGGCTCAAAATGGTCATAGACGCGCGCATCACGACAACTGGCCAATAACGTGACAGCCATCACCAGTGTGGTAATGGCTGCCATAAAGGTTCTATTTGCTTTCATTTCCACCTGCGTTTTCCTTCACTTCTCCATGATGAGGAGGCATCGGCGGACGTTGCTGCTGTGTCTCGCCCGTCTCTGCAGCCTTCTCATGGGAACGACGGGGCTGTTGGGATGATCTTTCCATGGGACGCTGCCTGCCCTCACCACGCTGACCTCCCTCTCGCGATGGTCTATCCCCACGCGGTTTGCCCTGTGGGTGCGGACGACGAGTGGCGTCTCCCTGTCGAGGTGGCTGGGCAGCGCTGGGTTTCTTCTTCTTTTTCTTCTTTTTCTGAAACTTATCAAAACGACTGAGGTCGCCATCGGCCAGCAAGTCGGCCGATTTGGCCTCTGGCTTCACACTACCATCATCAAGAAGCGACAATGGTTTCTCTCCCTGACGGTTGAGTTCGATGATCTCACGTGCTCGACGAGCCGAAATCGTCTCCACATTAGCCATCTTCTTACGGTCGGTCGAATAGGTACACTCGCCACTAAGAATATCCGTCTTCACCAGGAAGTATTCCGCGTCCAAGGTGAAGAGTGACACCTCCCGGCTCGGCAGTCGGCGTGCAGCCTCCATGTAGTCATCGACCTCATAGTTGAGACAGCATTTAAGTTTGGCACACATACCCGCCAGTTTGGTAGGATTGAGACTGACCCCTTGAAAACGAGCGGCATTGGTGCTGACGCTGGAAAAGTTTCTCACCCATGTGGCACAACACAATTCGCGTCCACAAGGTCCTGTTCCACCGATACGGCCAGCTTCCTGGCGCGCACCGATCTGTTTCATCTCAATGCGAACGTGGAAAGCGGCTGCAAGGTCCTTGATCAACTGACGAAAATCTACACGCTCATCGGCAATATAATAAAAGATGGCTTTGTTACCATCACCTTGGTATTCCACGTCGCCAATCTTCATCTTCAGTCCCAGTCCCTTGGCTATCTCGCGACTTTGGATCATGGTGGCGTGCTCACGTGCCTTCGCTGCGGCATACTTCTCCATATCAGCCTCTTTGGCTATGCGGTAGATACGACGTATGTCTTCGGGAGACTTGATGTTGGCCTTCTTGATTTGAAGCCGCACAAGCTGTCCTGTGAGTGTCACTACACCAATGTCGTGACCCGGATTGGCCTCTACGGCCACGATGTCGCCCTTCTTGAGGTCAAGGTTGTTAACGTTGTGGTAATAACCTTTGCGCGTATTCTTGAACTGCACCTCCACAAGGTCGGTCGTTGCGTTGTTGCCCGGCACGTCAGCCAGCCAGTCGTAGGTGTTCAACTGGTGGTCCTGTCGTCCACAACCACGGCCGCACAAGCCACGGTCGGTGCCGCGCCACAACTCATATTTCATATTTTTAAAGTCCATAATTGCTTTCTGATTCGTTTATTATCTCAGGATGAGTACAATGAGTTTCAACGCCATATCGAAGAAGACGATTTTTCCGTTGGCATTCTGACCGATATCACGGATAGCCGTAGCAAACAACTCGCTGATCTCTATCACATTGCGCTCATTGATATAACGGGCGAAATTGCGGGAGAAAGCAGCCTCTTCGCGCGACTGGTAGCAGAGCTCTGGAATATGGAAATTATACATAAAGTTCTCCCTCACCTGCTCAATGAAGTAGGTGAGCATCCGCTTCTCCTTCTCGCGTCCCATTTCTGCTGCCTGTTGGCTCCACGCCTTCAGGTCGCCTATCCTCCGCATATAGCACAACCGCATGAGCGATTGAAACATTTCGAAAAACTCGGTGTTCTCATTGTTGGGAGAAAGGAGCTGCATGGCCTGCAGCCAACTGCCCTGCGCCACATGGGCGGTCTGCCTTGCGGTCTCGTCGTCAAGACCCCTTCGGTCGCGAAGAGCCTGGACCAGTTCGGCTTCGTCTATGGCCTTCACGTCAATACGCTGTGTACGGCTACGGATGGTGTCGAGCAAGAGGTTGGGCTCTTCGCTTACCAACATAAAGACGGTATGCTGGGGTGGCTCTTCAAGGAGTTTGAGGATACCATTGGAGAACTCAGCTCGGGCACGCTCGGGCAGCCAGATGATGCTCACCTTATAGCCGCCAAGGCTCGACTTGAGTGACAACTTACGCAAGAGCTCGTCGCCCTCGCGGGCCGTGATGATACCCTGCTGGGTCGTTGCCCCCATTTGGCGAAGCCATTGCTCAATGGTGAAATATGGGCTGCGCATAATCAGCTCATGCCAGGGTTTCGCATAGTCGTCGCTGACGGGCTTGTAGTCGCTCGAAGATCCAGCTTTCTTGATGGTGGGGAATGTGAAATGGAGGTCTGGGTGCTCCCACAGCCGCAACATCGCCCGCGCATTGGGGGCAGTGACAGGCAGCGACGGCGTACCTTCGCTAAGCAGATAGGCCGCAAAACCCATCGCCAAGGCCAATTTGCCCACACCGGGCGCACCACAAAACAGCAACGCCTGGGGGACACGGTCTTCGCGTGCGGTCTGCACCAGACGACGTATCACGTCCTGCTGGCCTATTACTTCGCTGAAAGCACTCTCCATCTCTCCGCTTCTCTCGATATTGGTTTTAGGGTACAAAGTTAATAAAAAAGGTTCAAACGAGGGCGCAACAGACCACATTTTATCTTGAGGGAGATTTTATCTGCAGGATGCGCAAGGACAAAAGGCGGTATTGACCCTTCCATTTCACCAAAAAAAGCATATTGACTTCATCGGCTCACGAAGTTAACTTCATCAGCTCATGAACTTAATATACTTTTTTACCCCACCTGACACCTCATTTAGAGAGACGCTGCGCAAACACTATAAAAAGGAAAAAATCAAGGTGTTCCGATGGTGGGATCACAATCTGTGAACTCCTGCTTCGGGACACCTTGACAGCAAAAGGGTAAACGAGCGACGCCTACCCCACCTATTATTTTTCTACGTCTATCTTACGACAACCTTATGGCCCTTGACGATATAGACGCCAGCTTTGAGGGGCACGCGAACCGTGCTACCACCAACGGCATTGACCTCGCAAACCTTGCGACCGTCCACTCCATAAACGGGAACAACACCTGTGCGATCAGCTACGACCACCAACTCACCCTGGTCTCCATAAAAACGACACTGCTCCGTTGTTCCGATCTGCTGGATGGCAGAAGGCGTATCGCCAGCCACATAGACAAAGAGCTGGGCAGGATTCATACGGTAGCTATAGCCCTTCATGTCTGGATCCAAGATATAGAGTTTCCATTCGTCCATTGAGGAAGGAAGATAGTCATACATGTCGTTAACATAGGCATTGAAGATACAGGTAATGCTACGGTCGCCATCAAACTCTTCCGGCAGGACGCTCGTCGAGACATAGGTAATCGCACCATTGCCCGGCAAGTCGGTTGTCTCCATCTTATTTTGATAAGTTTTGGAAGGATACCCCCACATGTCCATTCTATACATCAGAGAGGTTGACTCGCCATTATTCTGTATGCCATAGGTGAATATGGCATCACCATCTTTCACCAGGGGTGCCTCTACAGTATGGCCATAGATAGTAGCCTTCTCTCTTTCATACTCGTCAGGCACCGCATTGGTCGTGGCACTGACCAAGAGCAGCGGTTCTACCGTGACGGTGCCATCGCCTGGCTGGATTCCCATGATCGCACGGCATCCTTTAGTATATCCGTCGGCATCGGAACCCGATCCAGCGCCTCCCTTGTCGGGATTGAGGAGGGTGATATCAAAATAGCCGTCTTGATAGCCGCCCCAGCCCCAATTGATATGGTAAAGGCCGTCGCCGTCTGAGCCATCACAAACAAACTGATGTCCTACGGTGGAACTACTGCCGCTATAGAGCACAGGGCGCTTGGCTTGTAACTCGGCGTCCAACAGGTCCATCCACTCCTCCAGCGAATAATGGTCGCGCTCAAGTTCCTGCATGGTCTCGGCATCATAACCAAAATACTTCGTGAGCTTGGCGAGGAAGACGTTAGCTCCTGAACTACTACTCGTGTAGTCCATCTGGAGAGCAGCACCACAATGCAACATCAGTTTGGCGACAGCATCAGCTTCCTCTTGCGAGTAGTAGCCTTCCTCGTAGATGTCGAGCATTCTGTCCCAATCGTAAGGCTCGCCAGAAGCAATGGCGGGTACCTTCAAACGCTTGGTGTAGGTCGTGTAGGCGGGGATGTCAACCAAGAGAGCCTCAGGAAAGCGCCAATAGGCAAAGACCTGAGCAAGCGCTGTAGCCACACATCCCGTGACTGTCGGGTTGGTGCCGTCCATGGGACAGAGATTATTGAAAGGAGCATACTGGTTCCACATTCTGTCACCCAGCAGAGGTGCCACGACAGGTCTGGCAGCCTTGGTCTGAGCGCGTCTCTGAGCCTGTGATACCGCCTGCATGGCTGATGGCTGACCCTGAGCCAACCCATCGACCATGTCGCTGTAGAGCTCAAGAAACATTTTGTAGCCATCGGGAAGGTGGGCCACATCGTAAGAGCCACGATCGGAATAGGCTACAATTTCGGGCAACTGGTCGTCGCCAGAGACAATCGTAAATCCCTTACCTCGATCATGCGGGAAAACATAGTAAGCAAGGGAGCCACCTGATACAGAAGGAGCATTCAGGCGTCTTGCTGTCTCGATGGAGGCAGAGGAGAGTGTGGCGCCAAGGCTGGTAGCCTGACGCTGCGCAATAGCTTTTGCCTCATTAAAGGTACGCTTTTTGGCCGAAGTGCCGACACAAACCAACAGAAGGAGGGATGCGAGCGTGAAGATGAAGAAACGGTGAGTCATTAATAATTTGTTTATAGCAGAAGCCAAGAGCATCGGGCTTCTATTCGACGAAAAAAATATGCGCGTATCACAGGAAAGCAATACACGCATATTTCTATATCACATATTGTAACGTTCTATCTTATTCCAAGCCAAGGGCCTTCTTGGCCTCGGCATTCTCGGGGTCGATCTGAATGAGCTTCTCGAAATAACTCTTAGACGTCTCTGCATCATTCTTGCCGGCATAGTAGTAGCCGAGGAAGTAATAAGCAGCCGAGAGATAGTTCTTCGTATTGGCATCGCTCTTGTCTGCCTTGGCCTCCTCATACTCTGCGACCTTCATATAGAGATCACGGACCTTGTCCAGATCCTTCAACTTACCCAAAGCCACAGATGCCTCGGCCACCCAGCACCAGTCCTTCAAGGTGGGGAATTTTTCGGTCATCTTCTCGTAAACATCCATAGCCTGCGTATAATAGCCAACTGCCTTGGCGTGGTCGAGACTGTCAACCTGGTCACCCATCTTGATATAGATACCAGCGAAATCAGCCCAGTCGGTAGAGGTGATATTGGAGCCCTTCTCCAGGTACTGACGCTGGAAATCCAAGGCCTTGTCACCATCGCCCAAACCAGCGTAAGCGGCAGACAACTTGCTGAGCGGATCAACCTCACCCGGCTTCAGCTCCAAACACTTGTTGTAGGCATTGATAGCCTCCTGGAACTTGTTGTTGCCGGCCAGAGCCTGACCATAGTAATAATAGTCGTTATAATTCTTCTGCTCCTTACCGCGCATCACGTTCTCGCTGTAGGTCAGGGCCTCAGGGAACTGGTTTTGATCAACGGCAGCCATGACGGCAAGACGGCTCAGATACTCACTGCCGGCATACTTCTGCAGACCATGACGAGCTACCTCGAGCGCATTCTTAGCGTTGCCAGAATAGAACTCTGCTACGATATACTGGTAGTAGGCCGTCTCGTCAAGCTGGGTCTTCGGAGCCTTGGCAAACCACTTGGCAGCTTCGGCATACTTCTGGTCGGCGAGCATGATCTCAGCTGCCTTCACCTCGACGGGATAGTCCGGCTTTACCTGACGAAGCTCCTCCAACTTCTTCACAGCCGTCTCAGGACTGACGTGGCGATAGACGCGAGCATAGCGCTCATAGGCGAGAACGTTCTGCGGATCAATACTAATAGCCGTCTGATATTGCGTGGCGGCAGCACCTGCATTACCTACACTGTCCTGAAGGGCAGCAATGTCACCCAAGAGCATATAGGCATTGCTCTGGTTCATCTTCTTGTTGGCCAAGACGAGGTCAGCCATCTCCTGTGCCTTCTCGAAATTGTGAACCTGAAGATAGATAGTACCCAAGCCAACGATGGCATCGGCATCCTTCTTGTACTCCTTCAGATACTCCTTCACCAGATCCTTGGCAGCCTTGGGGTTGTTGGGATCAGCGTTGAGGGCCGCAGCAATGGGCTTGAGGGCTTCCTGATAACTCACTTCCTGTCCGAAAACGGGTGCCGACAAGCTCAGCGTCAGCACACCAGCTAAAAGATATTTTTTGACTTTCATACTCTTAAAGAATTTCTTTGTTTAATACACTCGTTATCTCACTCTCTGAAGGCTGTTTGATTCTATGACATCACAGCCTTGAAAAGGTTTAATGCTATTGCTTAATATTTACCTGTCGCACCTGAATGTCACCACGGTAGGGCAGAATGCCCGACTTCAAGATAATCAACTGGCCGATCGGTCCTGTGATATAATTGGAGAAGCTCCATGGCAAGGCACGGAAGGGGTCAACTACGATGCAGTAGATAGTACGGCAGAAGGGATAGTAACCATTGAGCAGATAATACTGATAAGGCTTAAAGCTATTGCTCTTTGTAGCCTCGTCCTGCGTAGAGACCGACATCACCGTGATGTCCTTCAAGAAGGTGAGATTGGTACTGTCGCGGGTGTCGCTGATCCAGTTGGAACCCACCACGCCAATGGCATTGGGAGTCCGCTTGACATAGTCGATCACGCCCCTGCTCGATTTGGCTGCGACAATATTCTTCTGAGTGATATGCTTGCCTCCAAGCAAGGAATCCTCCACCCAGAACAACGTGCCAGAGGCACGATTGTCGAACACCACCTCGATATCGCCGAGAGATGAATGTTTGTATATTTGATTCCACTTCGTCACCTCGCCGCTGAATATCTTGCGTGCAGCCGCCTCGGTGATGAGAGTATCTGTGTTGTTTCGATTGACAATAAGGGCTACGCCATCATAGCCGATAGGGAAGGAAACAGCCTTGGTCTGTTTGGTCGAAAACATCGCGCTCTCGCCCTTGGTCAGGTCGCGGGAGGTGATGAGCAGACACGTTTTCAGAGCCATCAGTTGGTTCATACCCGTATTTTGGTCCGTATATACCGCCTTGAGATGTGCCTTCGGGTAGGTATATTCAAACTGTTTTCTCTCCTCCTCGATGATGGGGCTAAAACTCTCATCCGCATAGAAGGTGATGGTGCCTGATGTAGGAGTATCAGTACGACCACCTCGGTCGTTCTTCTTGTTAGAGCAAGAAAGAACGGCCGAGGCAGCAATGAGTAATCCTACAATTGAAATGTAGAATGTGTATTTCTTCATAAAGAAACGTAGTGTTCAGAATCTGATATTACTGAAGCTTGAAGTTGATAGGCAACGTGAACCATACGTTGGCGGGCTGACCATTGTTCATACCCGGGTTCCACCTCGGCATGGAGTTCACGACGCGGAGTGCCTCACGATCGAGAGCGGGATCCACGCCACGTACCACCTGTGCCTGGCTCACACTACCGTCCTTACCGACGACGAACTTCACAATAACGCGGCCCTGGATACCGTTTTCGGCGGCAACAGCCGGATACTGCAAGTGGCTTGACAACCAAGAGTTGACGTTACCCTTGAACGAAGGCATCTGCTCAGCCACGGTGAAGATCTTGTTCTCGACCTCCTTAACCTCAGGCTTCGGCTCTTCCTTCTTCACAGGGGGAGGCGGCGGTGCAACCTCAGCAGGGGTAGCAACGGTAGGAGCAGCGGCAACAGCAGTAGCGTTGTCAGTACCCTTCACCTCCTCAACACCTGAAGAACGCTTGTCATCGACCAGCTTCTCCATGGTCTGCATCATCTTGGACTCATCAACCTTGTCGTCCTCCTTGATGACAGGAACGGTATTCACCTTCGTCGATTTCACCTCAGGCACGATCTTCTCGGGCTCGATTTTGGGTTTCGGCTTCGGCTTATCCTTCTGCTTTTCAGCTTCTTTCTGTGCTTCCTGGAGCGCTTTCAGCTCCATCTTCTGATTATACTCTGCGAGCAACTCAGCATCATGCTTGTTCTTCCAAACGAGATAACCGAGGAATCCACCGATGAGGACTGCAGCGCAAATCAGAATGAGCAAGGCTTTGATATTGCGACTGGAAGTACCCTTACGGAGCACATAGGCACCGTAAGCCTGGTTCTTTCCAGCGAATACCATGTCGACCCATTTAGGATCGTAAAGATCTATCTTTGCCATTGTATTCTTTCTTTTTAATCGTTAACTTACGCGACATTACAACTTGATCTTCTTCAGGGCGAGCAACTCGCGGTCCTGATCGTTGATCTTGTCAATCACGTAAATACCAATATTCAAAATCTGCATCTCATCGAGGGCGTCAATCACATTGCGATACGTAGCGTTGTCCGTCGGCTTGATGATGATCGTCAGCGGGGTGATCTTCTTGTTCTTGAGATTACCCGACTTGATGTCACTCATTCTCTGCTTGAAGACAGCGTCCGTGATCTTCTTGGGATTGGCCTTCTGCTCAGCCAAAAGTTCCTTGACAGCAAGCTCCATCTCGACGACCGGCTTCACACGCTCCTCCGTAATGTGGTTACGAAGCGCGTCACGAAGTCCCGTGTCGCCCCAGGTGGTCTCCTTAATCCAGTTGGGATCACTGTACTTAGGGATACCCTCACCGTGATAGATCTTATTGTCGGCAGCCAGATAGAGCGTTACAGTAGCACTCTGCTTGGCCTCCTTCTGATCCTTCTCGTTTTGGTTTTGCTCGTCGGCAGGCATGGAAATCTGCATGGAGGACGGCTTGCTCAGCGTAGTACAGAGCATGAAGAAGGTAATCAACAGCATGAGCATATCCACCATCGGCGTAAAGTCGACGCGGACATTGATCTTCTTCTGTTTGCTTTCTTTTTTCTTTGCCATTATTAATCCTCCTGCTTATTCTTCAACTCAGTTATCAAATAATAGTCGGAGACACCCAGTGCCTGAAGCTCGTCCATCACCTTGCGAACCGTCTTGTACGGAGTACGTGAGTCAGACTTGATAGCAATCTTCACGTTGTCCACCGTACCCATCTGGTTCTCATAGGCATAGACCCACTGCTGGAACTCGCTCTGTCCGCCGTTGATACTGTCAAGAGGGATACCCATCTTGGGAAGCATCTTCGAACGCTGGCCAGGAGCCATAGCGAGGTAGCCGGGCAGCTTGTCGAGAGGCGCACCAAACGTGGTCTCGGCCTTGAAGGTCTCCATGAGCTTCGGCGTGAGGTTGAGCCCCACATCCTGTGCCATGCCACCGAGCACCTTCGTATTGTCGATGCGCAAGAACACCTGACCCTCACCCGTAGGCTTGTTGTCCGGTCCCATGACCGGATTGACGAGGATCGTCATTACGTCATTAGCAGGAACGTCTATCTGCGACACAGACTTCGGCACGTTCACTTTCACAGGCTCAGGCTTCACGAACGTGGAGGTGAGCATGAAGAAAGTGAGGAGCAGCGTCATGACATCCGACATCGGAGTCATGTCGATCCAGACGTCCTCTTTCTTAATTTTTACTTTACCCATAGCGATAAAATTTTAAAAGGGTCAGCAAAAATTAAGCCTCTTCCGTGTGGTTTGCTTCGTATGTCTGAGCGATAGAATAACCAACCTCGTCGAGGGCGTAAGTCAACTTGTCCACCTTGTTCGTGAAGTAGTTGTAGAAAACCACAGCGAACCAAGACGTTCCGATACCGAACGCGGTGTTGATAAGAGCCTCAGAAATACCGACTGACAGGGCAGCAGAGTCAGCGCCACCACCTTCACCCATTGCGGAGAAGGACTTGATCATACCCGTCACAGTACCGAACAGACCAGTCAGCGTACCGAGCGTAACGATCGTAGCGATGATCGGGAGGTTCATCGTGAGGGTCGGCATCTCAAGCTGAGTAGCCTCCTCGTGAGCCTGCTGGATCTTAGCGACCTTCTGGGCCTTCTTCAGAGAAGCGTTGGCACCCGTCTCCATGTCCTTGTAGGCGGCGAGAGAAGCGCTAACCACGTTGGCCACGCTACCACGCTGCTGATCGCAGAGCTTCTGAGCCTTAGCCATGTCGCCGGCAGCGAGAGCGGCCTTGATGTTCTGGACGAACTTGGGAAGAGCACCCTTACCGAAAGCGGTCTTCAGAGCAAGCTGACGCTCGATACCCATAGCGAGCACCGTGAGCAACAGAGACTGGATGACAGGCACGACGATACCACCCTTGAAGATAGTACCCCAAACATCAAGCGGAGCACCAGAGGTCACACCGCCTTCGAAGTGCATACCAGCGCCGAACCAAGTGAAGAACAGCGTGAATGCGATAGCAGCGCAGACCACGATAATCCAGAATGCGCCTCTTACTCCCTGAAAGCCCTCAGAGTTCTTCTTGGGGGCTGCAGCTTTTTGTTGTGTTGCCATAATTTTGATGAAAATTAATTTTTAGTTATTAATGAATTTGAATTAATCTCTTTTTCATTATAGCGGATGCTTCGTTCGGCCACACTTCAGCCGCATACGAACAGCGTTTCCACTTCGTCCCGCAAAGTTAGCAATATAATGGGGAACTGGCAACAGATTAATAACTTTTAACGGTTATTTTCCTGTGCAAAAACCCCTACTCTAACACATATCAACCACTGGCGGGCATTTTCCGACAATTTGCACACTTTCAAAGATGCGTTAAGAGACAAAAGCCACTGCCTCTTGCTTTTTCGCCGAACAGATACCACACATGGCCTCCTAAAGGAAACTCGTCGCAACGTCCATATTATTAAAGTACGCGCAAACAATAATATTAGATGGATCGTAAAACAAATCCTCACTCGAAGCAAGTGCAACCATCTGCATTTTTGATAACGACGATTTTCCACATTTTATTATATGGAAAAGGGGGAAAAACGACTTTGCAGCCTACTTTTTGGTCATGATATTAAACTCCGTCACCTTGCCGATACTCTTGTTGCCTTGCAGGACGGTCAAGGCAAAGCGTGCGCACCCATCGCGCAGGCGCCTGTCCGCCTTCACCATGGCCGTATAGCGAATGCCATGCCCCGGGGCGATACTCTCCACATGAATGCTCGGACTGATCGCGATATGCCGATTGCGTTCGGCCAGGACCACGGACGGGACCACGTCATAGAGCGTCCCTTCGCCACGGTTCATCACCTCGAAGATAACTTTGCCCGTCTCGTCACGCGATAGAACACCATCCTCGTTGTCATCCACAAACCGCGCATTGCGAATCTCAATATTGGGTGTAAAAGTGTAGGCAGATACACCAGACACCACACTCGACTCCAATGGCATCACCGTCTCGGGTTGGGCTGCACTATAGTTGCCCGAATAGTCGCTCCCCTGAAAGTCGTAGAGGCGATCATCACCCGAGTTGGAAGCATCGAAGCCACTCCAGTCGTCGCTGTAGCGCCCTAGGCTATCGGCTGACAGTTGCGCTACAGGCTGCCCTGTATGACCCTCGCCATCGAGAGAGCATCCGCCGTGAGCTGCCTCCGCCCCACATGACCTTTGCCTTTGGGCCTGCACACGCTCGTAATGGTCATGCACCTCCTGCTTCTCAGCTTTATCCACCGCATTGCCAACCGCAGCCCCGACAGCTGCACCGCCGACCATACCCACGACCGTACCGAGGTCTGACCCACGGGGACCACCAGCCAATCCGCCAATAGCACTACCCAAAATAGACCCTAACTGCGCACCTAAATAGGTGCCTGTCCCTGTATTCGTGCCACAGCCCGACAACATCAAGGTAGAGCACATAACCAAAACTACGCCCTTTTTCATCATCATTTGTTATTGGATTTCACTGCAAAGGTAAAAAGAAAAACTCAAACAGCCGCTTACGTTTTCCTAAAAAAACAAGAGGAAAGCCCTATTCTTTCGAGCCGAAACCGCAAGATTATGCAAGAACAAACCAGCCTGAACCTCGTAAAAAACAAAAAGTCATTAGTTTTTCAAAAATTAACACTGATTCCTTGGCGTTTTCACCAACATTTATTTCTTTTGCAGCTAATTATTGACATTTTGTGTTAAACTCTTAACTAACATCATTTATGAACGGAATACCATCAATTTTCTGGCTCGTGCCGCTGTCCAGCATCGTGGCATTGGGCTTTGCTTGGGCGTTCTACAAGCAAATGTTGACAACCGACGAGGGCACACCTCGCATGCGCGAGATTGCAGCCCATGTCCGAAAAGGAGCCATGGCCTACCTAAAGCAGCAGTACAAGGTCGTGTTTATCGCCTTCATCGTACTCGCTCTGCTGTTCGCCTTCATGGCCTATGTGCTGAAAGTACAGAATCCTTGGGTGCCCTTCGCTTTCCTTACGGGTGGTCTCTTCTCTGGTTTGGCCGGTTTCTTTGGCATGAAGACCGCCACCTATGCCTCTGGTCGTACGGCCAATGCGGCTCGCACGGGACTTAGTCCTGCCCTTAACGTCGCCTTCAGGAGCGGTGCCGTGATGGGACTGGTGGTAGTAGGCCTCGGTTTGCTCGACATTGCCGTCTGGTTTCTCGTCCTCAACGCCTTCTATCAGGGAGAGCAAGCGGCCCTGATCACCATCACCACGACGATGTTGACCTTCGGCATGGGTGCGTCCACCCAGGCGCTCTTCGCACGTGTGGGTGGTGGTATCTACACCAAGGCCGCCGACGTTGGTGCCGACTTGGTGGGCAAGGTGGAGGCCAACATTCCCGAGGACGATCCCCGCAACCCCGCCACCATCGCTGACAACGTCGGCGACAATGTCGGCGACGTGGCCGGCATGGGTGCCGACCTCTATGAGAGCTACTGCGGAAGTATTCTCTCTACGGCAGCACTGGGTGCGACAGCCTTCGCCATGAATGGCGACATGCAGCTCCGCGCCGTCATTGCCCCGATGATCATTGCTGCCGTCGGCGTATTCCTCTCCCTCATCGGTATCTTCCTCGTCAAGACTAAGGAGGGGGCTACGATGAAGGACCTGCTAGGATCGCTGAGCCTTGGCACAAATACCTCCGCCGTTCTGATAGCCTTTGCCACCTTCGGCATTCTCTATTCACTCCAGATAGAAAACTGGATAGGCGTTTCTTTCTCCGTCATCTGCGGTCTGCTGGCCGGCGTCATCATCGGCAAGGCCACGGAGTATTACACCTCGCTGAGCTTCAAGCCGACCAAGGAGATAGCAGCGGCTGGCGAGACGGGCTCTGCCACCGTTATCATCAAAGGTATCGGTACGGGAATGATCTCCACCTGCATCCCGATCGTCACCATCTCCGTAGCCATCATATTGAGCTACCTCTGCGCCAACGGCTTCGAGTTGGCCCTCACTACCGAGAGCATCTCGCGCGGCCTCTATGGCATTGGCATTGCCGCTGTCGGCATGCTCTCCACTCTGGGAATCACGCTGGCCACGGATGCTTACGGCCCCATCGCCGACAATGCTGGCGGCAACGCAGAGATGAGCGAGTTGGGACCGGAAGTGCGTCAACGCACCGACGAACTGGACGCCCTGGGCAACACGACAGCAGCCACGGGCAAAGGCTTTGCCATTGGTTCGGCAGCCCTGACGGCGCTGGCTCTGCTGGCTTCCTATGTCGAGGAGGTGAAGATTGCCATGACCCGCGCTATGGAATCTGGCACACAGTACCTGACGGGAGCGGGCGAGGTCTTTGATCCTTCCAAGGCCGACATGCTCCAGTTCATGGACTTCTTCCAGGCCAACCTGATGAATCCGCGCGTGCTGGTCGGCGATTTCATCGGCGTGATGACTGCCTTCCTCTTCAGCGGACTCACCATGGGAGCCGTAGGACGCGCAGCTGGCACGATGGTAGAGGAGGTGCGCCGCCAGTTCCGCACCATCAAGGGCATCCTTGAGGGCACTGGCACTCCCGACTATGGCCGCTGCGTGGAGATTTCCACCCGTAGCGCTCAGCGCGAGATGATCTTCCCGGCTATCCTTGCCATCATCATCCCCATCATCGTAGGTGTCATCCTGGGTGTGGCTGGTGTGCTCGGCCTGCTCGTTGGCGGACTTGCTGGCGGCTTCACCCTGGCCGTCTTCATGGCCAATGCAGGTGGTGCCTGGGACAACGCCAAGAAATATGTGGAGGAAGGCAACTACGGCGGCAAGGGTTCTTCAACCCACAAGGCCACCGTTGTCGGCGACACCGTCGGCGATCCGTTTAAGGACACGTCAGGACCGAGCCTCAACATCCTCATCAAGCTCATGTCGATGGTAAGCATCGTGATGGCAGGTCTGACCGTCGCGTTTATCTAATAGTACCCACGAAGTCCCCAGGCCAAGATCCATCTCAGACCTTCGCCTGGGGGCTTTGCATACAGACCATCCACCTTTCGCTTTCATCTCCTGCCTCGGCTCGAAAAACAGTCTCCCAAGGCGGCAACAATCAAAAAACTTGCTATTCGTTTTGTCTTTTGTCGGCTTCTTCGTAACTTTGCAAAACAATACAAAACCAAGCAAGAAGAGAAGATGAAAGAATTAGCTTTAAAGTACGGCTGCAACCCCAACCAGAAACCCGCCCGCGTGTTTATGGAGGAGGGAGAGTTGCCCATCGAGGTGCTCAGCGGTCGCCCAGGATACATCAACCTGCTCGACGCACTCAATAGTTGGCAGCTCGTCAAGGAGCTGAAGCAGGCTACGGGCCTCCCTGCCGCAGCTTCGTTCAAGCACGTCAGTCCCGCGGGAGCAGCCATCGGACTGCCGCTGGACGACACACTGAAGAAAATTTACTTCGTCGATGACGTGAACTTCGAGCTCACTCCTCTCGCCTCTGCCTACGCCCGTGCGCGTGGTGCCGACCGCATGTGCTCCTATGGAGACTTCTGTGCCCTGAGCGACGTTTGCGACGAAGCCACGGCACGCCTCATCAAGCGCGAGGTGAGCGACGGCGTGATAGCCCCAGGCTACACTCCAGAGGCCCTGGAGATCCTCCGCGAGAAGCGCAAGGGCACCTACTGTGTCATCCAGATAGACCCGGCCTACACCCCCGCTCCCATCGAGCGCAAGCAGGTGTTTGGCATCACCTTCGAGCAGGGCCGCAACGAGGTGCGCCTTGACGACCCGTCGCTCTTCGAGGACATTCCAACGAAGAACAAGACGTTTACCCCGGAGGCTAAGCGCGACCTGATCATCGCCCTCATCACGCTGAAATATACGCAGAGCAACTCCGTCTGCTACGTCAAGGACGGACAGGCCATCGGTATCGGAGCCGGTCAGCAGAGCCGCATCCACTGCACCCGACTGGCAGGAAGCAAGGCTGACGAATGGTGGTTGCGCCAGAACCCGAAGGTCATGAATCTGCCATTCAAGGAGAAGATTCGCCGTGCAGACCGCGACAACTGCATCAACCTCTATATCGGCGACGAGGCCGAGGACATCCTCAGCGACGGCGCATGGCAGCAGTTCTTTACCGAACAGCCCGAACCGCTGACCCGCGAGGAGCGCAAGGCATGGATCGCCAAGAACACGGGCGTGGCCCTGGGATCGGATGCTTTCTTCCCCTTCGGCGACAACATCGAGCGTGCCCACCGCAGCGGTGTAGAGTTTATCGCACAGGCTGGCGGTAGCATCCGCGACGACCATGTCATCGACACCTGCGACAAGTATGGCATCGCCATGGCATTCACCCATGTGCGTCTCTTCCACCACTAATTTCCCATAGAATGGCTGACGGACGGCAATCAAGGCGCTTGCGCCCCTTGTCGTCCGCCAACCATCATCCATAATCCCCATCCACAGCATGAAGTCCATCAACGAAGTCATCGAGACCGGCATCGTCTTCCGCCCCGCCTCCAAACCGAAGGAGGACGACGGCAAGGTGAAGACGAAGGCCAAGAAAAAGAAATACATCACTGGCGCACACGGTTCTGGCTCGGCCAAACAGAAGGCCAAATACCGCCAGAGACGAGCCAACCGACACAAAAAGTAGGCCGTTCGGCCCTCACCCAACGGGACACAGACCCCTCAAACACAAGGCGGAGCGTCAAAGGTTTCGCCATTTTTTCACACCCATATCCACCAATCGCCTTATGACTCACGTCGCTTACCGCCAACTGTGCTCCGCTCTTCAGGAAGCAGCACAATTCCTCCACACATTTACCAAGGGCAAGCAGGCCTTTCTGCTGACTACCGTCCTCGCAGCCTCACTATCACTGACGAGCTGCATGCCTTCCTCCAAAGGTCAGACCCCGTCTGCCTCAGAATCAGGTGACGGCAACATACGGACGGAAAGCCACTTGAATGACCAAAAGGCACCAGCGGAGGCCACCGAAGCCAAAGGCGATATTGAAGGTCTGGAAATACCCGCCCAACTCACCGATCGCAAGGAGACCATTCTTAGGCGGACGGGCTATACGGTGTCCTACAACGAGGACCTGCTCATCCCCAACTGGGTGGCCTGGCACCTGACAAGCGACCGTCTCACGGGTCCCGCAAAGCGCAAGGGAATCCCCTTCATGGAGGACACGGAGGCCCCCGGAGTACTCGTCAACACCCACGACTACGCCCGGTCGGGTTTCGACCGCGGCCACATGTGTCCCGCAGGCGACAACAAATGGAGCCAGCAGGCGATGAGGGAGAGTTTCCTGCTGACCAATATCTGTCCACAAGCTCCAAGTCTGAACCGCGGCGACTGGAACGAAATGGAGATACAATGCCGCAAATGGGCTGAGACCTATGGCGACATCTATATCGTGGCAGGTCCGATTCTCTACCGCGGCCATCACAAGCAGATAGGAGCACACCGCGTCACCGTGCCCGAGGCTTTCTTCAAAGTGGTGCTCTGCATGAAGGGCGAACCGAAGGCCATCGGCTTCATCTACAAGAACGGGGACGGCAACCGCCCGAAAGGCGACTATGTTAACACCGTCGACGAGGTGGAGCGCATCACGGGAATCGATTTCTTCCCCTCGCTGCCCGACGAGACAGAACGGCGCGTGGAGGCCAAGGCCAGCCTCGACGAGTGGCTCTGACACACCCAACAAGGCGGAATCGAACTTTTTTCAAAAAACAAGCCATTCTGCCTTGCTTTATTCCGAATCTTTTTCGTACATTTGCACCCCGATGAGAAGATACGTCAAGATACTTCTGCTTCTCCTGACCATTCTGCTGGGCAGTCCCTGTGACCTGTCCGCCAACAACGGCAAGGAGAAGAAGAAGTTCATACCAGTAGAGTGTATCACGGACAATGGCAAGGCCACAGGCGCCGTGATAGTAAATGCGCAAAACTTAGTGCGCATTTGTAACTCCCGTCCCCAGCGGATTCTTCCCTCAAGCATTGGAAAACCGGAGCGAATGACGAGCCGCACGCACCATTTGCTCCTGACGAATCACCTTCAAAACCATTTGGCGGAATGGGCCTCCAAGACCGACACGTCCCCATTCCTGCCTGCTGTCTCAAGCGACTACTTTGTCTTCGCGCTGAGACGGCTGCTCTGTTAGCACGACTGTATTGTTCCTATAGGAGACTTTCTTAGGGGGAGGTGTGGCACGTCCGCATCCCCCATCTATCCCGTACCTTTTTTATCAACAAAACAATACAGAAAAACTATGGCAAGTTTACACAATATGCTCATGGCCGGCACGGTCGTGGGTGACGACCGTATTGAGGTCAAGAGCAGTTTCTTTGGTCTTTGCAAGACCGCAGTATACCAACCGACCGGCAGCAAGTTGACTGCCGTCATCCTGGAGTTTCCGCAAGACCGGGCCGGCGAACTGAACCGCATCATGCAGACCCCCGACGAGGAACTTCCCGCCGTGGTGCAAGAGACGGGAAAACTCGTCGAGAAATCGCTCGGAAACGTCCGCCTGGAGGCACTGGTATCGGCAGACAAACAGTTTGCCGCAGCCCAACTGTTCCGTTACAACGACTTGATGTTTCATCCCGACGGCAACATCCGCTACTTCGAGGGAAGAGCGGCCGAAGCCATCTCCGGACTTTTCTAATACTATATTGAACGCGTAGGCTTGTGGCAGACGCAACCTGCCCAAGCCTACGCCAACACTATCAGAACTACAAAGAAATGACATTTATAACCATTCTTATCATTGTCGTCTTCGTCGTCGGCTACGCACTCATAGCCCTCGAAAGCGCAACCCATATCAACAAAGCAGCCGTCGCGTTGCTGATGTGCGTAGCATGCTGGACCCTCTACATGGTTCATCCGGCCGACTACCTGCCTGGCGTCACCACCGACCTGCTGTCCTCACGCATCAACACCATCATAGAGGAGCACCTGGGCAGCATCTCCACGACGCTCTTCTTCCTCATGGGAGCCATGACCATCGTGGAGGTGGTCGATCAGTATGGTGGTTTCAACTTCGTCCGCGACACGCTGAAGACGCAGTCGAAACGAGGACTGCTCTGGCGCGTGGTGGCACTGACGTTCATCCTGTCGGCCATCCTTGACAACATGACCACGACGATCGTCATGATCATGGTGCTCCGCAAACTGGTCCGCGACCATAGCGACCGCATCATCTATGCCTCGCTCATCATCCTGGCAGCCAATGCGGGCGGCGCCTTCTCGCCCATCGGCGACGTGACGACCATCATGCTGTGGAACGTGGGAAGCATCACGGCAGCAGGTGTCATCGAGGAGCTGCTCATTCCCTCGGCCATCTCCATCTTCATCCCCACCCTCTTCCTCCAGTATAAGCTTCACGGAGCACTGGTGGAACCCGACGCATCGACGGAAGAGACTGCTGCCAGCGTGCTCTCGGGATGGCAGCACAAGGCGGTCTTCGTGCTCGGCGTGGGTGGTCTCATCTTCGTGCCCATCTTCCGCTACCTCACCGACCTGCCCCCGTTTGTGGGCATTCTGCTTGTCCTTGCCGTTCTTTGGACGGTGACGGAGCTGTTCTTCCGCCTGTCGAAACGGGCCAAGACAGCAGGCGACATGGGCAAGCGGGTCAGCCAACTGCTGGGCCGCGTCGATATGAGCACCATCCTCTTCTTCCTCGGCATCCTGATGACGGTGGCCTGCTTGGAGGAGGTGGGCGTACTGACGGTCGTGGGACAGGGCCTCGACCATACCTTCCATGGCAACCACTACCTGGTGACGGGCTTCATCGGCGTGCTCTCCAGCATCGTGGACAACGTGCCTCTCGTGGCTGGCTGCATCGGCATGTACCCCCTGCAAGAGGCGGGAGCCTTTGCCGTCGACGGCGTGTTCTGGCAACTCCTGGCCTATTGTGCGGGCGTAGGCGGATCGATATTGATCATCGGCAGCGCCGCCGGCGTAGTGGCGATGGGTCTGGAGAAGATCAGCTTTGGATGGTACGCTCGCCACATCTCGTGGGCAGCCCTCATCGGCTATCTCGCTGGCATCGTGAGCTACTACCTCCTGCGCACCTTTGTTTTCTAATCTTTACCCTATCTGAGGCCAGCCCCCCGCCGGGCAGAAGGACAGTACGCTTTTTTGATGCTTGCCTTCCGCCCCGCGGGGCTTTTTCGTCTCTTTTCCGCCCTTCACCATAGAAAAAACGAGGTGCAACGGTCTGTTTTTTGGAAAACTTTTGTATCTTTGCATGGGTTTTCAATCATAGAGAAATGACACGCAAAAGAAGAATATTGTAACAGATAACGCATCACCCACTCAGAGCCGAAGAAGGCGACGGCCACGTGGACTTTAATCCCTCTTGTTATTTTAAAGCTACCTATTCACTATGAAGATCATGAAAAGATTTTTGGTGATTATCCTTGGCTGCCTCCAGGTCAGCTTCTCCCACGCACAATGGTTTAGTGGCGAATACACCACAGAGGTGCAATGGGACCTGAAGAAGCACACCAACTGGCTCAACCATCTCCGGCTGGACCTGGCCATCCCGCTATGGGAGGGCAAGGGGACGCTGGAGGCTGCGACGCTCCATGTGGCAAGGACCCGGGAAGGAATCATTGACGACTGGCAGGGTCACTCCAACATCGAGGAGGACAATATGCTGGCGGCCCTTGCCGTGCTGGGCTATATGCACGAATGGAAGGAGGCCCACCTGTTTGTCGGCGTGCGCAACGTCAACGAGGACTTCTTCACCTCCGACGTGACGTCGCTCTTCACCAACGGTTCCTGCGGCATCTTCCCCACGATAGCGGCAAGCTACCCCATAGCCAACTTCCCGCTCTCGGGACTGACCGTCTATTTCGACGTGGGCAAGGACGGATGGGTGTTGAGAAACAGCCTGTACAACGGCGTGGGATACAACGGCTGGAAACACCACGACAATCCCTTTCGCCTACGCCCCAAGACGGATGGCATCTTCAACATCTCCCAACTGGAGTACACCCATCCCAAGGGCCGCTACTATGCGGGCGTGGCCATTCACACGCGCCAGTTTGCCATCGACGAGGAGGGCGAGCAGGTCCCAGCCGAGGAGGCTTCCACCAAGACTACCTGCGCCTGGTGGGTCTATGGCGAACAGACACTATGGACCGATGGCGAGCATCGATGGTCGGAAATGGCACAATACTCGGAGAACACAAGCCACGACAACGGCTGCTACCGCTACGCAGAGATAGGAAGCATTTATGAGGACGGCCACAACGAGTGGGGCGTGTCGGGACAGTACGCGCGCTTCCACCAAGGCACGGAGCGGTCGCTGGAAGTGACCTGGAAGAGGCAGTTCAACAAGCATCTTGCCCTGCAACCATCCTTCCAATACATCAACAACGACAACGGCGACTTCCTGGTGCTTGCCACCCGCCTTTGCTGCTCATTCTGACACTCACCCCATTGACTAAGGGGTCAGGAGCAAACCACTCCTGACCCCTTGGTCCTTTTCCATGCGTCGGTCCGTTGCCCCGGGCCGATATGCGGTTGCCTCACTACTTTTGAAGCAGCCTGCAGTTGTCCTACTATTCCAGTATCAACACATGGCTGTTGCCCGTCCTGGGCGTGAAGACGCTCAGTCCCACCTTCATCAGGTAGTCGCCACTATACTGCTTGCCGTCACACGCCAGCTCCGACTTCTTGCCAGGCATCAGGTTGGTCTCGCGGACCATATACGTCCTGTCGGGGTCCAGTCCCTGCAGCCGCACGTTCGTCAGCGGTTCCATATAGCGTGGGTGCAGATCGAAGGCGAAGAGAACGGCCCGCTGCTGGTCCTTGCTCACATAGTTGATAGCGCAATGGTTGCCCTCGTAGGGAGACACCAAGCGGTAGAGGTCGCCATCGAAGATCACGGGCTTCATGAGGTCGTAGTTGCTGACGGCCTGCTTCACAAACTGATACTCCTCGGCTGAAAGCGACTTGAGGTCGATGTCGAAACCCAGTTTGCAGGAGCTGCAGACGTCGGTACGAAACTTCACCGAAGTGTTGCGGTTCCAGTTGGTGACGTGCGAGCTCATGGTCTTGGCGGGGAAAAACTTCGACAGTCCCCACTGGATGTAGATGCGCTCATAGGGGTCGGTATCGTCGGAGCACCAAAACTCCGTGAAATATTTCAGCATCTCGTAGTCCATCCTGCCGCCGCCTCCGGAGCAAAGCATCATGGGCAGGTCGGGATACTTGTCGTGGATGCGGGTGAGGACGCTATAAATACCGCGGATGTGGTCGATGTAGAAATTGCCCTGATTAGCCTTGTGGTAGGGCGAGAAGATATTGGTCACGACGCTGTTGCAGTCCCACTTGAAGTAGGCCACGTCGGGATTCTCCGTCATGATACGATCGACGATGCCGAAGACGTAGTCCTGCACCTTCGGGTTGGAGATGTCGAGCACGAGCTGGTGGCGATGGTAGTAGGGCTCGCGGTTGGGCTGCATGATGGCCCAGTCGGGATGCTTCTCAAACAACTCACTCTTCGGATTGACCATCTCCGGCTCTATCCAGATGCCAAACTTCACACCTGCCTTCTTGGCGTCTCTGACCAGTCCGGGAATGCCCTCGGGCAACTTTCCCTTCGTGGGTTCCCAGTCGCCGAGACCTGCACGGTCGTCCTTGCGGGGATATTTGTTGGCAAACCAGCCGTCGTCGAGCAAGAAGAGATCCACACCCAGGTCCTTGGCATCCTTCATCAGCTCTGCCAGCGTCTGCTGGTCGAAGTCGAAGCCCGTGTTCTCCCAGTTGTTCAGGAGCGTGAGGCGTCCCTCCGTGCCCTTGTTCACCTGATACTGGCGCGCCCAGTCGTGGAGATTGCGCGAAGCCTCGCCCACACCATGGTCGCTCAGGGTGAAGATAAACTCGGGCGTGGTGAAGACCTCGCCAGCCTTGAGGCGATAGTCAGAGGCGTAGGGGTTGATGGCGGGCAGCACACGGAGCACCCCCACATTGTCCACCTCAAAGGTGAAGCGGAAGTTGCCGGGCCATCCGATGGTGCCGAGCATCGCCCGTCCCTCATTCTCCTTGGCTGGTTCGTCGAAGCCCAACTCAAAGAAGGGTTCCGTTTGCATGGCAGCACGCGTGCCGAGTTTGGTGTCGATGACCTTCTTGCCACGGGTCAGCGGCGCGGTCTCGGGCTGACCCTCCCGGGCCCAGTCGCCATGATAGCTGGTGAGGAAATAGCGGTCGGCCTTGAAGTAGAGCATGGCCGAACTGTAGCGCCATAGCACCACGGGTGCCTTCTCCTGGTGGGAGATCTCGCTCCAGGCCTTGATGACGTTCTCCTTGGAGTAGGCCACATAGTGGAGCCTCACGGTCAGCGGATAGACCTGGTCGCGCAGGGTGATGATCGTCTCCGTCCCACCGTTCACGGCCTTCTGCTCCACGTTTTGATAGTAGAGGTAGGTGGTCTTGTTGCCGTCGGCATGGGTCACGGCCACAGCGGGCTCGAAGAAGTCCTCGCCCCCCGAGGCTGCATAAGCCTCATGGCCACGCGTACTGACTGCAGCATCGGAGGAGGCATAGACCTCCCAGGGCAAGTGGTCGTAGTCGGCCGGATTGCGCAGCTTGTCGCCGAGATAGACCTGGTAGAGGCGCCCCTTGGGCGACACCTTCAATACAAGGTCAGTCTTGTCCGTCGATACCCGAATCGTCTTTTGGGCGAACGCCACGGCAGAGACCATGCACATCGCCACGATAAGCATCAAGTTTCTTTTCATGTTCATTGTCATTATCATCTTCATTTTGTTAGTTTCTCACCAGTCCTCACGCCTGGACCATCATTTTCAATTAGCCATCAAATTAAAATGGCACCTACAATCTACACGAACGACTTTTTCTGTTTGGCAGTAAGAGCATAATCATGCAGAGTTATGCTTTTCTTGATCCATAGCATGAAGGACGAGCCGTCAAAGAATAGCCGAAAATGACCGAAAATGACCAAAAATAGCCGAAAATAGCCGAAAATGACCGGTAAAACGACCATAAATAGCCGAACACGACAACAAATAGCCGTACAACTAAGCTCCAAGTTCACTTTCTCCTTTCTCTGTAATATTCCATTTCTTGCCTGTAGAAGGCTTGCTTATTAAACCTTCTTTGGACATAATGCCAAGAAGCCGACCTATCTTTCTTAGTTTTTCGTCATGAGTTAAATTTGAAGGGAATACATGCTGGAGTCCCTCATAAACATCTTGACGTTTGAAGCCCATACTTCCTGCATTATGCGCCAATTGCAACAATAGCTTTTGAATACTATTTTCTGCAAGTCCTTTCTCTTTGGTATAATGCCCAATTTGTTTCGTCAGCTTGGCAACTTTTAGAGATATGGTATAATGTGGAGCACGTCCTTCTATCAAACCTTTGTCACAAAGATGCTTAGCTGCTTCTTTGGTGACAGGATGATGCTTTTGTACGGCATCCAGCCAAAGGCATTCCTTTAGTGACAAAGACTGGTTGCTCTTTAGTAGATTGGTATATTTCTCATCTATCATCTTGCCATAGATGGTTACACCAACAGTACGATGCTCGTTGTCGATGTCGTAATCTGGCATTGGAAAGAATCGGTTGCGCTGCTCTGTGTAAATCTTCTTGATGCCACGTCCTACGGTATCAATCATGTTGAAGTTAACCATGCCGCGGCATAAGCATTCGTTACGATAGTGGAATTGTGGGCCTTTGTGCTCCAAGGCATTCTCTATCGTGCCAGGAATGAAACTACCACCATTACCATAATATAAGGTGCTTGGTCCTTCCACAAACACAATGCGCTGTTGCAAGGTGTAGTCCTGATGTGCAATGGCGTTATGAAGAGCCTCACGTATTGTATATTCATCATACTGCTTCATCGTATCAGGGAAAAGGGTTCCTCCAGGCAGTTCACGCATAGTCTTGTTACGAATTTTGCTCAAAACCTTATCGACGTTTAGGATGAAAGGTATCGTAAAGTGCTCATAATCTTGCACGATACCTTCCTCATCTTCCCAAGTCCAAGTAATTTGTGCTACCGCAGGATGGATCTTTTGGATAGATAGCGGTTTGCCCAATAGCAGAATGGCAGCACGAGTGAGCTGACCATCTCGCATCATCATGCAGTTAGCCAAAAACTCTTCTGTTGTCCACGCATCTATTTCTTCGGCAGGAATACTTGAAGAGTGTACTTTCTTGAACATGACTTTAGCTGTAGCCACAGCCAACTCATCCAAATCATTGATGGTCGCATTGGGTACGAGTTGGGCTGTCCAATCTGGTATTGGTGGTTGTTGGCGGATGGCATCTTGTTTGGCTTGGTTCA
>ERZ1673737.242-NODE-242-length-76653-cov-6.862503_pt1 | contig 76653 bp, 73 predicted proteins | sample MGYA00580211_ERZ1673737 | MGnify/ENA primary metagenome ERZ1673737 (study PRJEB41218, sample SAMN15661789) | gut metagenome | host: Homo sapiens | place: Canada: London | collected 2015-08-20/2019-03-30 | study: EMG produced TPA metagenomics assembly of... | reverse complement strand
TAAAGAAAAAAGGAAAGGTTTACTTTCCTTTTTTCTCTCTTCCAATTTCCTTTAACATATTTTTATCGCTTCTAATTGTAGCACATGCAACAGTAGTAAGCATATTACCTGTAATAGTAGCAGACGCACCAGACTGAAATGCCTTGATTCCATCTCCTGTAAGAAGTGCTCTTCCTGCACCAAGTCTTATATCGGCCTCCGGATTGATATATCTGAAGAACGCAATTGTTCTTAATATCTCAGGCTCTGTAAGCCTTCTCTCATTCTCAAGCGGTGTACCCTTAATAGGCATCAGTGTGTTGAGCGGGATAGAGTCAACTCCGACTTCCGCAAGACTTATCGCCATATCAAGTCTGTCTTCCCAGCTTTCACCCATTCCTATTATGCCACCTGAACACGCCCACATACCTTCTGCTTTTACAAGCTTTAAAGTTTCAATCTTCATATCATATGTATGTGTAGTGCATATATTAGGGAAATTTCTTCTTGAAGTCTCAATATTATGGTGGTAACTGGTAACACCCGCTTCATGAAGTCTGTGAAGCTGCTCAGCATTAAGAAATCCCATAGATGCACACAGCTCAATATCACATTCTTTATTCATAGTCTCATAAGCATGAACAGCCTTTTCAAATTCCTCACCGGAAAGAGCTTTTCCAGCTGTAACAATCGAAAAACGGTCAACACCTTCTGACTCATTCAGCTTACACGCCTTTACAATATCCTCTTCTGGAAGAAAATCATATACCTCACAGTCAGTGTGATTGTGTGCAGACTGTGCACAGTACTTACAATCCTCTGGACATTTGCCGCTTCTTCCATTAATTATAGAACATAAGTCAACCTTATCTCCAACAAAATGTTTTCTTATCCTGTCTGCCCCTTCGCAAAGTTCATCCAAATTGCAATCCAGAAAAAATGTCAAATCATCCTGTCTTGTAATTCTTCTTCCGTTAATAATCTCTTCTGCCAGTTCTAATGGTGTCATATACACATACCTCTTTTGAAAAATATTTATTAGATTATAGAACTGAAAAAGGCGAATGTCAACAAATTGCGTCTTGCAGTTGACATTCGCCATATGTAATTACCCGCTGGTATTCTTTATCTCTTACCTATATCTGCCATATCATGTATAACATCAGATATATTCTCTACAGTTGAGGTTATTCTGTTATTAAGATCTGTACAGCTCTTAGCAAGCTTTCCTACCTCTAATGCTACAACTGAAAAGCCTTTTCCCGCCTCGCCAGCTCTTGCAGCCTCAATAGATGCATTAAGTGCAAGAATATTCTGCTTCCTCTGGATACCATCAAGCTGCTTGGTATTCTCCTTAATATCTCTCACATACTCTTCACAGCTCTCAACACCACCTGTAAGCTTTGTAATCAATTGTCCATTGTACTTAGAATTATATTCTGAATTTATAAAATTATTAAGTACTGCTCCTAGCAGGTTAGCTGCTGCATTAATCTCCGCCTCTGTTCTTACTGTAACTTTTCCTAACGCCTCAATATACTCATCCTCATTAATACCCAGTTCTCTTGCAACGCCTCTGAATTTCTCTTCATCTGGATGCTCAGGTAAAACCTGACCTCCGATTACAGAGCCAAGCACTGTACCATCGCTTAACTTAAGCGGAATACCAAAATCCACAAGTCCAGCATGGCAATGATATACACCTTGTCCTTCAGCATCACATTTTTCACATCTTCTGCATCCTTCCTTACTTCCTCTGGTAAGCTTCATACAGAAATCTGTAAAGTTGTAACATTCGGAAATATACTTCCCATCAACTCCAACTGCAACCGTGGCTAATCCTGTTGCCACAGCCCAGTCAGACATAATTGATTCAAATTTCTCCATATCAGCAAAATCTTGAATCTTCATGCTTAAACCACCTCTTTTTCAATTGTTACATGTATTAATTGAGTAAATTTTAACAAATAAGACCTCTAAAGTCAATGAATATGAGTAATTATCAACATTTTTATGTACTGGCTCCGTATTAATGATGGAACAGTCTCATTCCTGTAAAGCACATAGCCATTCCACGCTTATTGGCTGTTTCTATAACCTGATCATCTCTTACAGAACCACCAGGCTGTGCTACATACTTAACACCAGACTTATAAGCTCTTTCTATATTATCTCCAAATGGGAAGAATGCATCTGAACCGATTGTTACATCAGTATTGCCTGCAAGCCATTCCTTCTTTTCCTCTGTTGTAAATACAGATGGTTTCTCTGTGAATACTCTCTCCCAGTCATTGAGAATATCTTCATACTCATCACCAATATAAAGGTCAATTGCATTGTCTCTGTCAGCACGGCCTACGCCTTCCTTAAATGGAAGATTAAGGACCTTTGGATTCTGGCGGAGATACCAGTTATCAGCCTTCTGACCTGCAAGTCTTGTACAATGGATTCTTGACTGCTGACCTGCTCCGATACCGATTGCCTGTCCATTCTTTACATAGCATACAGAATTAGACTGTGTATACTTAAGTGTTATAAGTGCAATAATCATATCAATCTTAGCAGACTCTGGAATATCCTTATTCTCTGTTACAACATTTGATAAAAGTTCCTTATCAATAACAAACTCATTTCTTCCCTGTTCAAATGTTACACCAAACACCTGCTTTCTCTCGATTGGTTCAGGCTTATACTCAGGGTCAATCTTAATGATATTGTAGTTACCCTTCTTCTTAGCCTTTAATATCTCAAATGCCTCCGGCTCATAGCCAGGTGCAACAATACCATCTGAAACCTCATGCTGGATAAGCTTTGCTGTAGCAACATCACATACATCTGATAATGATATGAAATCACCGAAAGATGACATTCTGTCTGCACCTCTTGCTCTTGCATATGCACATGCGATTGGGCTTAATTCTCCGATTGCTTCGTCAACCCAATAAATCTTCTTCTCAACATCTGTAAGAGGAAGTCCTACTGCAGCACCTGCTGGAGATACATGCTTGAAAGATGTTGCTGCCGGAAGTCCTGTAGCTTTCTTTAACTCCTTAACAAGCTGGTATCCGTTAAATGCATCAAGAAAATTAATATATCCCGGTCTGCCGTTAAGAATCTCTACAGGAAGGTCACTTCCGTCTTCCATAAATATTCTTGAAGGCTTCTGATTAGGGTTGCATCCGTATTTTAACTGAAATTCGTTCATATTCTTTCTCCTTAATTATTTTACATTCTTGTTAATAATTCTTGTTTCGTATTCACCTGTAGCAATATCAATATATCTTACAAAAAGTGAAACCTTATTATCTGCATTAAGATTATCCCAGATCATCTGTGTGAATTCTTCAATATCGCCAGATATCTTAACCCAAGTAGGTTCTCCCTCATAGCTTGGAAGTGGATTGCCATCACCCATATATGTATGAATATAATGCCCTTCTCCTGCAAATGCTGCATCATATGTATATGTGTGTCTTTCACATATGTCAGGATTACCATTATGGCTCTTTAATATAGACATTGCATATGAATATTCATTATTCTCAATATGAAGCACACTTGAAATTCTTGGTGTATAGTTAGGTGCATCATGCTCATATTTTCTTACTCTTAAAGATTCCTCAAATGTTTTACCTTCTGAAAGGCCGTCATAAACCGTATCAGTCTGGTCTCCATTAGTAACTATAGTATTATTGCCAAGTACTCTTACAGGGGCATAGATAATAAGTTCTGGTGCAACTAAAAGTGTTGATGGATCAAAAGCTTCTGTTCTGATACCCTCTCCGTCCTGTACAAACACACGGTTACGGCTGCTCTCGCTTCTTCCCATAATAAAATAAGCCGAAACTGCCTTCTTACCATCCTCTGACATACCGGCAACAATTCCTCTGCCCGGATAAGCACATCCTGATAATTCCTCTGAAAGGTTCTTAATTGTCATAACTGACCTCCTGTTAAAATGTATTGACTGCGTTCACTATTCATTGCTCTTTTGTGCTATTCTCATCGCTACTCGCGCAAAAGACCGCCTGGGAACGCAGCTTATAGCTTAACGTTGCCCAGGCGGTCGGCTTTTCTTAATATAAACTGTACTCCCTGTGGGTTATCCCACAATGCCATTTAAGCATCTTCCGCCAGTTGTACAGCGCTTATTAATAACATACAACAAAAAGAACTAAATTGCAACACCATTCTTTTTTAGAAGTTCTCTTGCTGACTCAACTGAATCAACACCTGTTGCATTCTTAATTGGTGCAAATTCTTTTTCTCTTACTACCTCGAATGGCAGACAGCTGTCAAGCTCATGAATCATATCAAGAACAAGACCCTCAAACTTATATCCATTAGGCTTTTCAGGCTTAACAAGATTACCATTCTCGTCAATATATGGAATCTTCTTCTCAACAATATGTAATGGAAGATTCTTTCCAACAATTCTTTCAAGATCAGAAACCCTGAACAGATAATTAAGAATAACACCAAAATTATATGCAGGGTCGCCCTTTGCATTCTTAGCATCCATCATCTCTTTAGTAAGTTCATAATACTCAACAATGGAAGGCTTTCCATCTTCAAGACACATAACGCCAACCTTCTCATCAGGAGCTGCCTTTCTTACAACCTTAGAACCAACTGCACAGTGCTTTTCAATTGTAGCACCGATAAATACAGGGTCTGCAATTCTCTGAAGAACATTGTCAACAGCGAATACATTCAGCCACTCAATTCCGTTCTTCTCAAGAACCTCTGTTAATCCAGCCTTCTTTAAAGAGATATACCATCCACCATTACCATTAGGTGATGTTGCCATCCTTCCCTTCTCTTCAAGGTATATCTTACCATCATAATCAGTAGCTGCTGCCATCTCCTGTTTGAAGAAATGTACATATTCACTCTTATATCCGAAGAAATTCTTCTCTTCAAAGAAAGAAACTGTAGCGTCATTATTCTTCTCACTAGTCATAACGAATAAATGTATATATGTACCTGTTTCCTTAACAACATCCATAAGATTATTAATAAGGCACTCGAATATATAAAGTTCCTTGTTAACACCTACATTATACATTCCCTTAGGATTATCCGAGCCAAGTCTTGTTCCCATTCCGCCTGCAAGAAGAATTGCTCCAACCTTGCCAGCCTTAATTGCCTCTACACCTGTATTCTTAAATGTATCATAATCAGCTTCTATCTCATCCAGCTCCATTGCATCAAGAGGTGTAATCTCACCTTTCTTAACAAGCTCAGACTTATGTTCTATTGCCGATAAAACTTCCATATCAGTTTTATCAATCTGCTCAAGAAGTGCTGCCTTCTCATCATCTGATAATTCATCAAAATATCTCAATATCTGTTTCTGACCGTACTTTGAAAGCTTAAGCTTTGCTTCTTTTAAATTCACTTTAATTCCCTCACTTATCTAATAGCTTATTGTCTGACGACATTTTTATTATTCTAACACATTAATAATTTCCTAGCAACTTAATAGATTCAGCTTCTTCTTCAATGCCTCTTAATGCATTCATAACTCTTGGATCATCAATATTACCCGCAAAATCAACAAAGAAACGGAAATTCCATCTCTTTCCTTCAACATTCCCCTCAATAGGTCTTGATTCAATCTTATTCATATTAAGCCCATTATATATAATATGGCTTAAAAGATTATATAAAGTGCCTGCTTCATTGGCTGTTTCAAACACAATACTCATCTTCTGTGCATTCTTAACGAACTTTCTTGTATTAGTAACAATAACAAATCTTGTTGTATTGCCTTCCTGGTCTGTAATTCCAGACTTTAAGATATCAAGACCATAAAGCTCTGCTGCTTCCTTACTTGCAATAGCAACATGAGTCTTATTATGCTCCTGGAAAATCATCTTTGCTGCAAGTGCTGTATTAGCCTGACTGATTCTCTGCCAGTTCTTGTGAGTATCTAAGAATCTGTCACACTGCATAAGTCCCTGTGGATGTGAATATACAGCAGTTACATTTTCAAGGTCAGTTCCCGGAAGTCCTAGTAACAAATGTTCAATCTTAACATAAGTTTCTGCTATTATGTAATTATTATATTCCTGTAACAGATCATACACATCAGCAACAATTCCGGCATTGGAATTCTCTATAGGAAGTACCGCATAATCTGCCTTTCCAAACTTAACTGCCTCCATGCACTCTCTCCATGTAGGAACATTGAAATTATCAACATCCTTACCAAAGAAATTAATCATGGCAGCATATGAATATGCACCCGGCACCCCCTGATATACAACCTTACAGTTCTTTTTATTAATCTCATCAATTGCCTCATATGGTTCTCTTAAAGTCTGCCCCATCTTTTCAAGAAGCATATATTGATTCTTTCTCGAGTTAGCCATAATCTGTGCAAATAGGTCATCAATAGCATGAACATTATCGGGATTCCTGACAAGCTTCTTAACTGATTCCAACTTAGCTTTCTCGCGTGCCGGATCAAGAACCTTCTTTCCTGTCTCAATCTTATATTCTGCAACCTCAGTTGTCAGTTTCATTCTCTCTTCAAACAGTTCAACAAGCTGACTGTCGATTTTATCAATATTATTTCGTATTTCATTAAGATCTAACATATACTTCTCCTCTTTAAAGCGATGTATTGTTCTTATTGTATCACATTTTTAATGATATGCAATAAATGTACTTTATGTTATACTTAAGAAAATGTTCTTAAATAATGTTCATAAGGGAGTAGTGATAACATATGAAAAAAGCCATCACAATAAGTGTAATAACCATAATAGGATTATTACTCGCAGTATCAATATTTTTATCTATCCGAAGCAGCCGCATCGTATACAACAGCGATAATGCTATCGGCAATTCAGCAGGTAACCTCAATAACGGAGGCTTGTTCTGCGAATACAATGACAAAATATATTTTGCCAATCCATACGATTACAACAAATTATATGTAATGAATTCAGACTGCACTAATGCCATGAAATTAAATGATGACAGTGTTGCATCAATCAATGTCTGTGGCAGTTACATATATTATGTCAAGAATAATTTCAAGCAGGAAACCATCGGAACAATATTCAGGGGACAGCTATTCGGTGTTTACCGCTGTGACTTAAACGGTGAGTCACTGAAAGCATTATACGACAGTCTTTCCGGAACAATAGCCTTATCCGGTAACTCGTTATACTACCAGCATTATAGTGACACAACACCTCTGGCTTTTCATAAAGTAGACATTGCAGGAAAGAAAGATACCAAAATTTCTGACACACCTTACTCACCTGCGTGCGTCCATAACGGAACAATATATTTTTCTGATCCTGCCGGAAAACATAACATATTAAGTTACGATACCAAAACTGATAAGACCTCTGTGTTATATGATTGCAATTCATATCTTGCAGATGTTGAGAACGGCTATGCATATTACATTGACTTAAGCAAGAACTATTCACTTGTAAGACTTAATACATCTAACAAAACTCTTGAATTATTATATGGAGAAAAAGGAAACAAAGTCGTTAATTATAATGTTTATGGCAACAAAATATTTTTTCAGGTGGAAAGCACAGATGGAATGACCGGACTTTACAGGATGAATATTGATGGAACGCAGATTGAAACTATTGCTATAGGCAATATTACCAACATTCACTGCACATCAAAATACACATTTTTCCAGTATTATGAAGATCAGGGGGTCCTTTACAGAGTAAGTACAAGCGGTGCTGATACATCTGTTGAACAGATTACTATTAAATAACATTTTTATAAATATCATAAATAAAAGCCCCGCACTTTCATATGAGTGCAGGGCTTTTATTATATATTACTCTTCAGTTTTCTCTTCTTCAATCTTAATTGAAAGCTCATCAAGCTGCTTAGCGTCTACTACATCAGGTGCATTAGTAAGGAGACAGGATGCATCCTTTACCTTAGGGAAAGCAATAACATCTCTGATTGAATCTCTCTTAGCCATAAGCATTACAAGTCTGTCAAGACCATAAGCAAGTCCTGCATGTGGAGGAACACCATACTTGAATGCATCAAGCAGGAATCCGAACTTTTCATTAGCAACTTCATCTGTAAGTCCAAGTGCCTTGAACATTCTGCTCTGGACATCAGCCTGATGGATTCTTACTGAACCACCACCGATTTCTGTTCCGTTAAGAACAATATCATAAGCCTTTGCACGAACTGCACCAGGATTAGTTTCAAGCATATCAAGATCTTCATCCATAGGCATTGTGAATGGATGATGCATTGCAACAAATCTTTCTTCTTCATCTGACCATTCAAACTGTGGAAACTCTGTTACCCATAAGAACTTATAATCAGACTTATCAAGAAGTCCCATCTGATCAGCAAGTTCTACTCTTAAAGCACCTAGTACATTCCATACAATCTTATTTCTGTCAGCAGCAAATAAAAGAAGGTCCCCAGCTTCACCATCCATAGCCTTAACAAGGGCATTCATCTGATCCTCTGTCATAAACTTTGCAAATGATGACTTATATGAACCATCTTCGTGAATTGCAATATAAGCAAGACCTTTTGCACCATATCCCTTAGCAAAATCAACAAGTGCATCAATCTTCTTACGAGGCATGCTTCCCTGTCCCTTTGCATTGATTCCTCTTACAGAACCGCCATTCTCAAGTGCTCCTGTAAATACTCCGAATCCGCAGTCCTTAACGATATCTGATACATTCTGTAATTCCATACCAAATCTTAAATCCGGCTTATCAGAGCCAAATCTGTCCATAGCTTCCTGCCATGTCATTCTCTGGATTGGAAGCTTTACATCAACATCAAGAACTTCTTTAAAAAGATATGCAAGAAGTCTTTCATTAACATCAATTACATCATCAACATCTACGAATGATAATTCCATATCAATCTGTGTGAATTCAGGCTGTCTGTCTGCTCTTAAATCCTCATCTCTGAAACATCTTGCAATCTGCATATATCTGTCATATCCAGAACACATAAGCATCTGTTTAAAGAGCTGTGGTGACTGTGGAAGTGCATAGAACTTACCCGGATGAATACGACTTGGTACAAGGTAATCTCTTGCTCCCTCTGGTGTAGACTTAGTAAGCATAGGTGTTTCAATCTCTAAGAAACCTTCCTTTGCAAGAAATGCTCTTGTAAGAGTTGCAACCTTGCTTCTCATAATAATATTAGACTGGATATCCGGTCTTCTAAGATCAAGACATCTGTATTTAAGTCTAATATCTTCCTTGGTCTGGATATTTTCTTCTATTGGGAATGGAGGTGTCTCTGACTCTGAAAGAATTCTTAAAGTCTTTGCAGCAATCTCAATGTCACCTGTCTTTAAATTCTCATTAACGGCACCGCTTCTCTTAATAACTTCACCCTCAACAGCGATTACGAATTCATTACGAAGTGTATATGCCTTGTCGAAGCCTTCCTTACCAATTATATTTTCATCAAAAAGAATCTGGAGAATTCCACTTCTGTCTCTTAAATCAACAAAAATAAGTGAACCAAGATTTCTTCTCTTGGCAACCCAACCCATTACAGTAACCTTCTTACCAATATCAGCTGATGAAACCTCCGTACATCTGTGCGATCTCTTTAAGCCAACCATTGACTCTGCCATCTTACTTTACCTCTTTCCTGTAATTAAATACTAATCTGCGAAGGATAGAATATCTTCAAGACTAAGATTTTCTAAGTCTACCTTACTATTTCTTATTATCTCAAATGTTTCTTCCTCGTGAATCATTCGCTGAAACTCAATAAATACTCTCATATCAAGATTCTTAATCTCTTCAATAAGAATATTCACAGCCGTATCAATGTCAAATGCTTTCCTATACGGCCTATCTGATATCAGCGCAGCAAATTCATCTGTCACCTTAAGAATTCTTGCACCCAATGGAATATCTGTCCCCTTAAGATTATCAGGATAACCACTTCCATCGTAGCACTCATGGTGATAGAGAACAACTTTCATTATATTATCTGAATAATCATAATTTTTCAATACATCAAAGCTGATTTTAGAGTGCATTCTCATATATTTCATCTCTTCGACTGATAATTCGCCCGAATTTCTGCCATATAAGTATTCTGATAATTTAAGTTTTCCAATATCATGCATCATTCCGGCAATCTTGAGTTCATAACATTCCCGTTCATCAAGCTTAAGTCTCTTAGCAAGCTCATATGTAAGGTTAGCAACAAGAATCCCATGTTCTATACCACTCTTATAGTCATTAAAAATATATTGCAAATGTTCATTCCCATTAATGTCCGTACTATGTCCCATTAGTAATCTCCCTGCTGCCAGTATAATATTTATTAACAAATTCATTAGCAGGAAGTGGTCTGTCAAAATAAAATCCCTGTATAACATCACAACCATAAGAAACAACTGTATCGAGTTCCTCTTTAGTCTCAACTCCCTCAAATACAAGTTCATATTCTACCATCTTAAGCATCTCAATCAGTGACTTTATAACCTGTCTTCCTTTATCACTCTTTAATGACCTGCTCGCAAATACTCTGTCAAACTTAATAATATCAGCAGGAATATTGGCAATCTGGTTAAGTGATGAATATCCCGAGCCAAAATCATCAACATTAATCTTAAATCCCTTTGCCCTTAATGCATTAATAACATCAATCATAGCATCCAGTGCATCAATAAATATTGTTTCAAGTATCTCAAGTTCAATAAGTGATGAATCAATCTGATACTTATCCTGCAGCCGAAGCATATATTTTAACAAATCTTCACTTGTAAATCTCTGCCTTGATATATTAACCGAGACAGGAACAGGCTTAATTCCATTATCAATGCATTGTCTCTGGAAAGCAAAGGTTTTATCAAGCATAATATCATCAAGCTTTCCTATCATCCCTGTATGTTCAAGCACTGGAACAAATCTGGCTGGTGAAATAAGCTCGCCTGCTCTTGTCTTCATTCTTACAAGTGCCTCTGCACCTGCAACACAATTATGCGATACGGATATCTTAGGCTGAAGGAAAATTTCTATTCTTTCTTCCTCGCACGCTCTCACAAATTCATTAGACATATCCATATGTTCAAGATATTCATTGCAATTATCCGCTGAATATACACAACATGGAATGTCAAATCTTCCTTTTGTTGACTTCTTTGCAAGATTAGCACGGTCAACCGCCATACGTACATCAAGTGATGGATTATCATAAAAATATAATCCAACATAAACATGCTGATACACCAGAGGATATCTTTCTGACAATTCTTTCTCGAAAATGCGGTTCTTTCTTGCAATATATTCTACTACATCTTCATCCGTCATATTATCAACTTTATAGGCACCCCTGAACTGGTCAAACCCGATTCCGTGTGAAGCAAGGCACAATGGTTCATTAATAAAATAAAAGTCTGCAATATCCTGCATAACCTTGTCGCCTTCATCCATGCCGTAAAAATCATTAATATACTTAAAATTACTTATATCCAGAGCTAATAGAACAACCCTGTGTTCATTAGTGTTCACAATCTCCCGCACTTTATTGTTAAACACATCATGCCCTGCCATTCCAAGATAACAGCCTCCCATAACGATTCCACTCCTCATATACATCCGTACTTCCAATATAATAAAATTATATCACAATACCAATAGCAAATCCACCAGTTATTAATATATATAGTTCAAGTTACTTTAAAATCAATTGTTAACGCCATGATGTGACATTGGTGTGGTTGATATTATAGGTAAAAATGTGTATCCTTCCGATAAACCCCACTGTATTATCTGCTCAACCGCATCAACACTGAAATTCTTTATATCATGCTGCAAAACTACTGATACATTATTACCTTTAATCCCCGCTATAACATTAGCCACAACCTGTGATGTGCTTGTTGTTCCACCTGCATCTCCACTAGAAACATTCCAGTCACAATATCTGAATCCACGTTCCTCAACAGCACATACAAGCTGGCTCATTATGCCATAGCAGTATTTCTTACTTATTGTGTTACTAGAACCACCTGGAAATCTTACAAGATCTGCTGCTTTTCCAGTCTGTGCAGTTATAATACTATTCATCTCGTCAAAATCTGCAAAATATGCATCTACACTCTGATATATCTTTGCATAATCATGTGATGCTGAATGTATTGCAACAGTATGCCCCCGCTGTGCTTCTTGTGCAATAAGATTCTGATAATCCGGTTTTCCATTAGTAACAAAAAATGTTGCCTTAACATTATATCTGTCAAGAATATCAAGCAGCTTTTCTGTATATGGTCCGGGACCATCATCAAAAGTCAGATAAACAACCTTATCACCCGGATTAACTGCATCATCTGACATTGGTGCAACTACCTTCACAGTTCTTTGCACTTCAGATTGGTTACCACAATTATCAGATACATTGTATGTTACTGTATATTTTCCTGCATTAGCTGTATCAACATTCCCAGATACTGATACCTTATCAGTTACATCTCCATCACATATATCCACAGCTGTATACCCCGGTTCATTATATGTATCTCCCATCCTGATATAATACACCTCACCGCCGGTAAGTGATATCTGTGGAGCTGTAGTATCTTCTACATGTATAACACGTTCTGTAAATGCTTCATTACCAGAAGAATCTTTAACTGAATATACAATTGTAGTATCACCTTTTGTATATGTATCAATCTCCGCAGAAGTCTCCACTTTATCTGTAATATCACCATCATAATTATCAACTGCAGAAAATCCTGCTTCTTCATAATTACTTCCGGCTTCTATGGTAATCTCTGTATCTCCTGAAAGACTAATAACAGGTGCCTGAGTATCCACAACTTTTACTGCTACTTTTCTAGAAATATGTTTCTTCTTTCTTGACGCAACAATCTTAATGTCATACTTTCCAAGCTTTGTGACATCAACATTTCCCTCAATCTCTATATCTGTCTTATTATCTTTCTTTCCAAGCACATTCTTCTTAATAGTTTCATTAATATCCGCTTCATCATTAGTACTTCCATACTCAACAACTAAAGTATCAGGGCATGACACCACAAGACTGTTCTCCTTAACAGACCTGATGATAAATATTATCACCAGCACCATAAGAACTGTAACAGAACCTGCCATTAAATATTTAACCCATCTATTATTCATAAAACATACCAACTTTCTCATTTGAACATAATATTGTATGGGTATTATACTTCTTTAATGCATAATAAGCCAGTAGAAACATTAGAAAAATTAAGCTATTTCTATAATTCTTCCCATTTGTGCATTAGCTCTGTGAGATATTGATATAACCGTCCTGTTCCTGCTTACCCTGTTTAATGCATCAAGCACATTTTTCTCAGTATCAGCATCAAGATTAGCTGTTATCTCATCCAGCATAAGCAGTTCAGGCTTTGCTGCTGCAGCCCTTGCAATTGATAATAACTGCCACTGTCCCTGTGAGAAATCTTCCGGCTTGCATATAGTATCATATCCATTGTCAAGTTCCATAATTGCATCATGAATACCTGCTGTCTTAGCTGCTTCAATTACATCTTCATCAGTAATTGATACATCATACAGTGTTATCTGGTCTTTGACAGTTCCAGGAACCATATGAAAAGTCTGCTCAACATATCCGTATATCTTTCTCTTTCCACTATCCGGAATAGCTGTAACCTTCTGACCTGCAATCAATACGCTTCCATTGTCCGGCTCGTAAAGTCCTAGAAGGAGCTTAAATATTGTACTCTTTCCTGCACCTGTTCTTCCCGACAGAGTAACCTGCTCGCCTTTTTTAATACTAAAGCTTAAGTTCTCAACAACATTTTTATCATCATAAGCGAATGTTACATTATTAAAATCAACAAGCACATCACTGTCAGCTTCCATGGCAGTATTCTCTGTGATAGATGAATCCTTTCTAATTAAGAATTCATCCATCTCGAAAAATTCATTAATTCTGTGTACCCCGGCTATTGCTGACTGTATAGTCTGAATCTCCATACCAAGACTCTCAACAGGAGCAAATATCTGTGAAATATAATTAATTACCGCAACTGCTGTACCTGCTGACATGCCAAAAAATGTAAGCACTGACTGGTTACCTGATGCTGAAAAAAGCATTACCACAGCAACAACAATTGCATTGAGAGTAAGAATTACAGGTGAATATACTGCATCATAGAAATTAGTTTTCTCAACTGCTGCGTAACTTTCACATATATATTCATCGTATCTTTCTGCCATATAATTTTCCTTGCCAAGTGTATGTATTGTTCTTATGTTGTGAAGAGTTTCCGGCACATGTCCTGATGCTCTTCCTACAGCTCTTCTGTTCTCAATCTGTGCTGCCAGCATATTTTTCTGAATAATTCTTGTGAATACGAACAGGAATGGAAGAATAACAAGAAGCACAATGGCAAGTCCCTTATTCTTAAACCATATAACAGCAACTATACTTATTATCTTACAGGCATCAGCAAACATACTGATAATTCCTGATGTAAACAAATTCTCAACTGTATCAGCATCACCAACGAATCTTGAAACAACAGTTCCCGGCTCCTGACTTGTAAGACCGCTTGTTGTAAGACAGCTGTACTTATACATCAACGCACTCCTTAATGAATGTGTAATCTTCTGTCCGAATACTGTAAGAAAAGTTTCTCTTGCACTCTCCATAAAACCGGTTACAAGAAGAAATCCGAAATACATAAGAACCATATAAAATGTGGGCATTGTACCTGATGCAACTGTATCAATAATCTTTGCAAGAATAAGTGGTGGAAACAGTGCCATTACAATTGCGCTAACAACAGTAATTGCAATTCCTGCTGTAAGCATCCACTTTTCTTTTATTGTGTTCAATATAACTCTGCCAACACTTTTATTCTTCATCAGATGCGCCTCCCTTCTGTTCATTATAAAGAACCGCATACTGTGGGCATTTATTCATAATCTCATCATGTGTACCGGCTATGTTTTTTCCGTTCTCCATCCATATAACCTTATCCATCTGTGGGAACAGATATAATCTGTGTGAAATAAGAATCACAATACAATCCTTGGTGTATTCTTTAATATTAGCAAATACCTCTCTTTCAGTGTCCTTATCAAGTGCTGAAAATGGATCATCTAATATAATTAACGGCTTCTTATGGCAGAGTGTTCTGGCAAGTGCAAGTCTCTGTGCCTGTCCTCCTGACAGTCTCACACCTGTATTCCCAACATAAGTGTCCTGTCCGTTTTCCATATCATTTACTTCTTTGTCAAAGAACACTGCCTTAAGAAGCTTAGCCACATCCTCATCATCACCCATAAGAATATTGTTTCTAATTGTATCATTAAACAATTCCGGATCATGTCCCAGATATGCTGCAAGTCCCGCCTTTTTCGCATCATCAAGTTCTGAAAGTTCATTGCCTGCAATCTTAATGCTCCCCTTATATGGATATTCACATAAAAACACCTTTCCAAGAGTTGACTTGCCACATGCAACAGAACCCGTTACTCCGATTATGTCACCTTTTTCTGCTTCAAATGTTACATTTTCGAATATATCATGGCCTCCCGGATAAGCAAATGTAAGTCCTTTTACTTCAAGTGAGTCACACTTTACACTGTTATCCGCATCTTCATAATTTTCATGCTTCATAAGCGGTTTAATTCTCTTCCATGACACCTGTGCCTTATGTACTGCATTAAACAGCTTTGCTGCATGTGAGGACTTCTTAGAAAGCTTTGCAAAGCATGATACATATGTAGCTAAAATAGCAATATCCCAGTTTTTCCAGCCTGTTCCCAGAACATTCCTGCTTCCGAAATATAATATAAATATAACCCCGGTAAGTGCTATAACCTTGTATATCGGCGGAAATGCTGTCCCCCATATATTCGCCCTTACTGCCGACTTTTCATAGGCAGTAAGATTATCTTCGTAAGCCTGTTTTCGTTCCTGCCCGCAGCCATACACACGGTATGTAACCGCATTTTCTGCTCTGTCAAGCGTTGCCGCACTAAGTCTCCCTGACTGCACCTTATATTCTGCACCTGTCTTTTGTACAACAGCCTTCATCTTCTCTGCAATGATATAAGATATAGGCGGGAATATCATACATATAAGCCCAAGTCTCCAGTCATAGAAAAGAAGCATTCCTGCATATGCTGTCAGTGCAACACCCGTATCAAATATCTCAGTTGTGAACTTTCTCATTCCTTCAGCGCAGTCATCAACATCAAGGATAGCTTTGGTAAGAATATCTCCTGCCCCCTCTTCCTGTAACTGTGGCCTGCTCTTATGTACAAGGCTGTTATACAGAACCTCTTTCATGTTCTTATTAACATTATTAGCAAATCTTCTTACATAAAATCTCTTGATATACCTTGATATCTGCACTACTGCAATTGCAATTACATAACATAACACAAGAATAAGCATATCTGTAAATGTTGATTTTCCACCAAGTATATTAACAAGACAGCCTGTCATTCGTCCTTCAAACCACGGACCTGCAAGAAGTCCGAGGTTGTATATAAGACCGGATACCGTTATTATCAGAAGTATATTCCACTGGGATTTAAAATAATATGACACCCTGTCGGTCATAATATTGTTCCTTCCTGTGTTACTCATCTTCATCATCCTCTGTTTATCTTCGTTATCTTTCTTTTAAAGTCAATTACATTAACACATTATTGTGACAGTTCGTTACTAATATATATATTTTTTACATTTTCAAGTGCTTCCTTAAACAGCACATTATTAAACTGTGCATTATCTATATCTTTAACCACCTGTTCTGCTTTCTCATTTTCTCCATTATTCACATACACCCTGTAATCAACAGCTTTTTTATATGCAATGGCAAATGTATAGTAGTCCTGCGTATCTTTATCAATATATTTGCCTATGCCTGTGTTATATTCTGTCTTTTCAAGAAGCCCTTCATAATTATTTTCTATAAAATCATTATAAAGACTGTCTTCTTCATAGCCCGACATTCTTCCTTTACTCCTGAATACATCACCTGATATATCTGAAACACATGGGATTATAATAATAATCATAATTGCACACAGTACATAAGCCAGAAGTGATATATTAAATTTCTTCTTTTTTCTCATTCAAAGCTCCTCCTTGTAATGAGTGTAAGTATATCTGCCTGTGACATATCAGGAAGTCCGGCTATGTCCTCATCTGTCAGATTGCAGTATGCCTTTAACAGTTCATGTGATTTTTCATATATATCATTTATATATTTAATACTTTCTTTCGATACACTATGATACGATAAATTTAAACGTCTGCTGACAATATCTTCCATATCGGCAACAGCCATTGAAATCGTATTCATATATTCGTCGCCATAATATGATGAATTATTCCTTTCCATCATACTTATTATACCTTTTCTTATATACACATAATCACCTGCGACATTGTAAAAATCATTCCATGCATATTTATCATCATTATCCTTTATTGAACAATCTCCCACATAATCCATACTGTACAGAGTTGCATAGTCTCCTGCTTCTAACAGAAACTTTAGTTTTGTCTGGATTTCATCACTATGGGATGAATAATATTTCTGCTGGTTTTTTCTTGCTATATCATATCCAATCATTGAATTCTTACAAATAATAGCCAGTGTAAGTGTAAGCATTGTTATAACAAGAGCTGTTATTGGTGCAATATATTTTACAAACCATCTGCTGTTACCAATTACTTTGGAACGCGTACTGTTAAATTTCTTATTGTACTGCTCCATATCATCAATATGCTTCTTAAATTCCACATTTGGCGAGCCGCAATTAGGACAGAACTTCTGATTCATCTGTATAGGTGCACCACAATTATTACATTTCATCAGCTGTTCCCTCCTTCATTATATTTTTTATAAAATGACTCTTCGTAGCTCTTTCCAAGCTTGTAATCATAATAGCTGTCCTGATACAATTCATTGAGCATATCATTAATTTCTTTATCTGTCGCCTTTGCAATATTCTTAAGAAAATCCTGTGCCTCTGCAACCCAGCCGTCCACGGTTTCTTTTTCTTCTGCCGTACAGCCCTCATATCTACGGTAATTATATCCGTTTTTATTATTGATGAAATATATCATGTCAAGGGACTCTTCAAAACCTGTTCCAAACTGATAAGCGCTCAGTTTTTCGCCTTTTTGAACCATAATGTAGATATCTGACACCCTTTTATAATAATCATTATAAATATTAATAAAATTGTAATGACTCCACTTTTCCAAAACACTTGAACTGCCCTTATAACCATCTGTCAGTTCTGAAATGCCTGCATAATCCCGCTTTTCATATAATGAATTAAGTTCACCTATATTATTATTGTACCAATCTAATGACTTGTGTATCTCTTTCCTGTTATGTGAAGAATTATACATACTCTTATATGAACCATATCCAAACATACTTCCGGCAAGAACTGCTGCCGCTATTGCCGCACATACTATACCTGCACTTTTCATTGTACTTTTTATGATGTATTTTCTGGTATTCTTATCCAGCTTCTCCATTCCTTCATTCAGATTGTACAGGTCTTTCATGTACTTCTGTTCAGAATTCTCATACTGCATAGCACCACAATATGGGCATGCAGTCTCGTTATCTCCTATATCTGCTCCACAATTACTACATATCATAGCTATCCCCTTTTATCAGTTATTGTATTATGCAGAGACTCCTTTATCCTGCATAATCATCTTTTATAATACTGTGCAATTGTATCAACTACAACATCCATCTGTAAAGGTTTTGACAGATGAGCATTCATTCCGGCTTCAACACATTTTCTGGCATCCTCCTCAAATGCATTGGCTGTCATTGCAATTATCGGAATCTCCACAGCATCAGGTCTTTCAATAGCTCTTATAGCTTTAGTCGCCGCAATTCCGTCAAGCTTTGGCATCATAATATCCATAAGAATCACATCATATGTATGTGGTGCACACCTTGTAAATTCCCTGACAGCCTGCTCACCATCACTGACAACAGTAACATTAGCGCCTTCATCCACCAGAAGAGTCTGTGCAATCTCTGCATTAAGTTCATTATCCTCTGCCAGCAGAATCTTAATCCCCGAAATATCATTACTGCTCTTTTCCTTATCGACATTCGTTTCTTCAGTTTTGCTTGCAATCTCAAAAGGAATTCTGATAACAAATGTTGAGCCTTCCCCTTCCTTGCTTGTGACACTAATTGTTCCATTCATTTTGTCAAGCAGACTCTTAACAATAGCCATCCCAAGTCCTGTTCCCTGATAAACACTTCTGGCATCAGTCTTTTCCTGTACAAATGGTTCAAATATATGTTCAAGAAATTCTTCACTCATGCCAATTCCCGTATCAGTAACAGTCCATTCATATGTAACAATTCCATCCTGTGTTCCAATACATTTAAAATATGTTGAAACCATTCCGCCAGCTTTATTGTATTTAATGCAGTTAGCGTATATATTTAGAAATAACTGACGTAAATGCAGTGGACTTCCGTATACATATGGATACATAACTTTTCCTGCCGTATTGTCATACTTAAGATTAACACCTGCATCTAAGGCACGCTGTTCAACTATAGTAATAATATCCTTTGCAAGCTTGTTAAGATCCACAATTTCTCTTGAAAGCTCAATCTGGCCATCCTCTAACTTACTCATCTGGAGAATGTCATTAATAAGTGATAAAAGATGATTAGCAGCTATTGACATTTTCTTTCTGTTAGTATTAATCATATCTGTATCTTCTTTATGGCTCTCATCAATTCTTAACAATCCGATTATACCATTAAGCGGCGTCCTTATATCATGTGTCATTCTTGATAAGAAATCAGTCTTGGCAGCATTAGCCTTTTCCTCTCGGCGTACTGCCTCCTGTAGCTGTTCATTTTTTTCCTGCAGTGTCTTTGCATACTGCTGCTGCATTTCATACTGTTCTCGCTCATATCCCTGAACCGTTTTCCAGCGCATCATATTAAGTACCAGTACAGCAAACATATAGGCAACAAATGTATACTGCATATTTCTTGGTGTTGTCTTAAAAACATTTCTTTCCGGCATATAAACATATACATAATAATCTCTGCCACGTTCCATAAGACCATAATTATGCGAGCCCCACCTTCTGTTACTATCAGCATGTACTATTTTTCCACTTGCACCGGTCTCCTTTATCTTCTTAATTACATTATATTTGTCAACATCTTCACCAACCATACTGTCATCATTAGACGCTATTATCTGATTTCCCTTTGTAACAACAATCTTTCCATCTTCCCTGTCATCATAACCTGATAATATATGTGTAAATGAAAGATTGTAATTATTAACATACTCTGCCGGTGTGTGGTAATAAACAACAACTATCCCACTTGAATCCGCCATACCACATGCTGCAAGGTCAACATATGAACCATCTTCACAGTCAATTCTTATTGCGTATGTTTTTTCAGTATTATCAACAACATCAATAAGTGAAGTACTGTCAAGATATTCGTTAAGCTCATCTGCACCATATTCATCTGTATATTCCTGTGCTATAAGATTACCTTTTGAATCCATGATTATAACTGCCGTCAGATAACATTCCTGCATATTCTTTTTGATAAATTCTTCTGTAAATATATCTTTATCTGAAAGGCTGCGTTCATATGTGATATTATGTTTTATCTGCTGCGCACTTTCAATTACCCTGAGCAGGCTCTTGGTTTCTGACGCAAGATTATGTCTTGTAAAGCTGTTGCACTGTTCATTGATATAATGCGCAGTATCTGAAAGTGTTTCCTGTGTAGTTTTTATATCAACATTTACAGCAATAAAAAACACAATCATCATTATAAACAGACCTGCTATAATCTCAATCGGCCATATTCTTTTTCTTTTCTTTCTGGTAATGGTATTATTTCCCATAACTGTCCACCTCCAGATATTTATCAGCATCAGAAATATATCTGCTGATTATCTTCTTCTCTGTACCATCATTCCTCATCTGGTTAAGAATTTCTGTAAGCTGCTTCTCTATCCCACGGTCATCATTTTTGTCAAATGCTACTCCCAGTCCTACTGTCTCTAATGGTTCGTCAAGAATCCTGAACTTAATATTATAATCTTCCATGTACTGGCATATTGCAGTTTCATGAGCTGCCAGAGCATCTGCATAGCCTTTGCTTAAAAAAGGATATATAAGTTCTCTTTTCTGCAAAGCTATTAATGACCTTATAGCCGGGATACGCTCATCAGTCTTGCTAAGAAATATCTTCTCAGGTCTTGTTGTAGTCTGTACTGCAATCGTCTTTCCTTCCAAATCCTCAAGAGAATATATATCACTTTCCATATTCACAGCAACAACCTGACGGCTGATCATATAAGGTCCTGCCCATCTGTATTCATTCTCCCTGCCATCCATGCTAAAGCTTCCCCATGCACAATCAATTGTTCTGTCAGCAAGAAGATTCTTCTTATCCTCCCAGTCAATATATATGAATCTGGCCTTATAGCCCATTCTTTTAAATGCTTCCGTAGCAAGCTCAACATCAATTCCGGTAGCATTGCCATCTGTATCGACATAATTATATGGCGGATAGTTGTCACTTCCTATGACTATTTCCGGCAATCCAGCCTCATTATTGTGGCTGTCTGACCTTTCTTTTCTTTCACACCCATATAAAAAAGCTGTATATATGCTTAGCAGACATATTATAATCAAAAAACTTTTAATCCTACGCACTTACTTTCCCTCTCCTACATATTTTTAAAATATGTTCTATTATAATACAAAAAGCTGCTGATTACTAATCAGACTGACAGTTTTCGTACGACATAATTCGACAATTTTTTTATAATCAGTTTTCATCTGACCATATTCCTGATCTATTCTGACCTTATACTGGCATGCGACATTTTTATTAAATTGGATATTCCTTCATGACCAGTTGTGCAATATTATATGTGAAAATCAATTCATAAAATTCATTTTCAAGGAGGTCAGTTATGACAACAAATTCACAATATGAATTAAACAAAGGTCTTGCACAGATGTTAAAGGGCGGCGTAATCATGGATGTTACTACTCCCGAGCAGGCTAAGATTGCAGAGGCCGCTGGCGCGTGTGCTGTTATGGCACTTGAGAGAATCCCTGCTGATATCAGGGCTGCCGGTGGCGTTTCGCGTATGAGCGACCCTAAGATGATAAAAGGTATTCAGGATGCTGTAAGTATTCCTGTTATGGCAAAATGCCGTATCGGTCATTTTGTTGAAGCACAGATTCTACAGGCAGTTGAGATCGACTATATTGATGAATCCGAAGTATTATCTCCTGCTGATGATATATATCATATTGATAAAACCCAGTTCAAAGTACCTTTCGTATGTGGTGCAAGAGATTTAGGAGAAGCATTAAGAAGAATCAATGAGGGTGCTTCCATGATAAGAACAAAGGGCGAACCTGGTACCGGGGATGTTGTTCAGGCTGTACGCCACATGAGAAAGATGAATTCTGAAATCAGAAAGATAACATCTATGCGAAATGATGAGCTTTTCGAGGAAGCAAAACAGTTACAGGTTCCATATAACCTGGTTCTCTATGTACATGATAATGGAAAGCTTCCTGTAGTAAACTTTGCTGCCGGCGGTGTTGCTACTCCTGCAGATGCTGCACTTATGATGCAGTTAGGTGCTGAAGGTGTATTTGTAGGTTCCGGTATATTCAAGTCTGGAAATCCTGCAAAAAGAGCTTCTGCTATCGTTCAGGCTGTAACTAATTACACAGATGCTGCACTTATTGCTAAATTATCAGAAGATTTGGGCGAAGCCATGGTTGGTATTAATCCTGGTGAAATCCAGATAATCATGGAAGAAAGAGGCAGATAATATGAAAATAGGCGTACTTGCTGTACAGGGAGCATTCATTGAACATGAACATATCATTGAAAAAATCGGACATGAAATAGTTGAAATACGTCAAAAAAAAGACCTTGAAGGTATTGACGGAATTATCCTTCCGGGCGGTGAAAGCACTGTTCAGGGACAGCTTCTAAGAAAGCTGGATATGCTTGATACAATTAAGTCTGCAATAGCAGATGGCCTTCCAACACTTGCAACCTGTGCCGGTCTGATTCTTTTAGCCGGACACATTGACAATGACAACAGTATACATATTGGAACTCTGCCTGTCTCTGTAAAAAGAAATGCATATGGAAGGCAGTTAGGAAGCTTTGTAAGAACTGCTGCTATGAAGGGATTTGATGAATTTCCAATGACATTTATCCGTGCACCATACATTTCATCAGTTAAGGATAATGTTGATGTTCTTGCAGCTGTTGATGACAGAATTGTTGCTGTTCAATATAATAACCAGATTGGTCTTGCATTTCACCCTGAACTTTCAGGTGACACAAGAATTCATGAGTATTTTATATCACTCTGTGAAAAATAATCTGAATTATAATATTTAATTGACACATTTACATATATATATTAGTATAATGTTAATAAGAGGGAGTAGTTAGCATCGTATTCGGTGCAATAGTAATCGTCATCACGCTGAACAGCCGGTTATTATTACAATTAACGAGACTTTTATCAATTCATTTTTGATGCGATAAAGGTCTCTTTTTATATTAATCCATTCCTTTATCGCAAGAAAGGAGCTTATTATGGAATATTTGTTGCTACTCATCGGTTTCGTGCTATTAATAAAAGGCGCGGATTTCTTCGTGGAGGGAAGTTCTTCCCTTGCCAAAATCCTTAAAGTACCAAGCGTTATCATAGGACTTACCATTGTTGCAATGGGAACCAGTGCCCCTGAGGCATCTGTTAGTATTAACGCTGCCCTCTCTGGCAGTAATGACATTGCAATCAGCAATGTTGTTGGTTCTAACATTTTTAATGGTCTTGTCGTTGTAGGTATCTGTGCATTTATCGCAGGATTTTCTACTAACCGTGACATTCTCAAGCGTGATATGCCTGTTAATATCATAATAACTGCTATTCTTTGCTTTATGTTTATTGATGGAAGACTTTCTAGAATTGAAGGCATTATTCTCCTTGCCGGAATGGCGGCTTACATCACATGCATGATAATATCAGCACTTAAAAACAGGGAAGAAGCTGAGAATTGTAAAATAATGCCTCTGCCTAAGAGTCTGCTTTATATTGCCGGTGGTCTTATAGCTGTAATATTCGGTGGTAATCTTGTTGTAGATAAAGCCTGTATCATAGCTGCTAACTTTGGCGTAAGCCAGAATTTCATAGGTCTTACAATAGTCGCAATCGGAACCTCCCTGCCCGAGCTTGTAACTTCTATAGTTGCCACAAGGAAAGGTGACAGCGGACTTGCGCTTGGCAATGCAATCGGCTCTAACATATTTAATATATTATTTATCTTAGGAATGTCTGCTGCGATACAGCCTCTTCACGTTCTTTCTGAATCACTTATTGACTGTATCATACTTCTTGCCTGTGGAATTGTATTATTTCTCTTCGCATATACCAAGAAGACAATGAGCAGATGGGAAGGTGCTGCATGTATTCTTATGTATGTGGGATATACGGCATATCTTTTTGTACGGTAAAAAAACTTAAATTAATTGTGCATAAATAAATCGCACCAGGAGTATGTATCTCTAACATGCTCCCGGTGCGTTTGTGCTAAATATTATGTTCTTTTCTTCTTTTAACAATCAGCCACACAACCATTAACACAACTCCTGCAGTACTAACTAAAGCCCCTTGCCACAGATACGGATAACTCATCTTAACAACAGTTGTTCCCTTATTCACATACATAAGATTATTCCTATGTGTTATATCCGATGAAGAGCTGAATATATCGTGATATGCAAGTGTTGTATTAACATTATCATTATTAGATGTAATTGTAATCTCATTATTTCCGTATTCCACCTTTAAAGGAACTATCTTTCTGTCTGGAAGTTCCTCTGATGATATACCACTCATATTACTAAGCAACTGTCCAACAGATACGTCATCAGTCAGACTATAGAAATATGTAAGATTAAGGCCAGTCATTATAATATTATCGTTCTTCACAGTCCCATAGAAATCGAGATTCAATCCATTATCATAAAAAGTTCCCCACACAGTATCAAGTCCATCAAGATACACTGTATTCCATGTAGTATGTCCCTGAGGAAACATATCTGGATATATCGTTCCAATTCTTGTATCCATATCCGGATATCCATTGTGAAATGTTATCGAACTGCATGTTACACCAAGAAAATTCTGACTGTGAGTACGCTTATCCTGTGGTATGCCATCGGCATATATAATCACCTTGACACCTGCTCTGCTTAGGCGTAGCACAAGGTCTTCTGCTGTTTCTTTATCATCATATGTAAAACCATTCAGGAACACCTCTTTATATCCCGCCAGTTCTTCATATGTGTAATCATTAAGATTAGCAGAATCTGCAGTTTCAACCGCAGGAAACTGCATTGATATTGCTGCTGCCCCAGAACCTATCGCAACTGCTCTGTAACTGCTGACAACACCCCAGTTGTCAGGTGTTTCAATATGATAAAGAATATAATCACTGTTTTGTTCCACTCTCTTATATCCAAGCACATTTGCGGCAGCTTCAAGGTCTTCCAAAGAATTATTATATTGTTTAAGAAATGTTTTTTTAATAAGGACTGAATCATCACCAAGTTCTAAACATCTGTCAAATACATACAGAAAACCGCCTTGTGCAAATGCTTTATTAAGATTAACTATATTTGTAGATGTATTAGCAGCTTCTCTTCCTGCACCAAATGTAGCATCAACCGGATTGCCATAATCAGAAACCAGCCATGAACCGGTTGCCCCCAGTATGCTCTCGTCCATCAGGGCAAGTCTCTGCTTTGTGACTGCCTGAGCACTTGAAATAAGAGTACTGTCCTGTCTTGCTGCCATTCTTTCCTGAACAGATATATCATTATGTTCACCAACAATAAGGCTTAAAGATGGTATAGTATCTACCGCCAGTAAAACACAAAGCATCAAAACCAGAGGCTTCTTTAGCCTGTCCCACATAAGAAAGCTCATAAGAATCATACATAATGCAATGGATATGAATCTTAACATCCATAAATACTGGCTTCCCGGCAGGTGCTTCAAAACGGCATATGCTGATTTAGTTGTCATAAGCAGTATAATAAGCCCTGTTACAAAACCTGTTCTTGATTTCTTATATCCAAAAAAGATGCCAAATATAATAATAACCAAAGCTGCAAATCCGAAATAGAAATTTTCAAAACCTCTTGTTAATCTTTCAAAAGGATTAATTGTTGTCCATAAATTCTGGAAGAAATTAGCCATATTTTCAGAATTATCAAGTGAAGTTATTCCACCTCTTAAGGACGCAACCATCCATATTCCAAGCAGCATAAATCCAAACAGCATTGATATTACAACATCAAGTACTGCCTTCTTTCTGCCCTTCTGTATCATATAGACAATTCCATATATAATCACAGCTATAGCCACCATTCCAGCATATCCAAGATGACACAATGCCATAAGTAAAAATGTAAATGCCATAAGTGGTATGTATCTTAATTTATGATTGTATAAATATTTATATACAGAATATATGAATACCGGCAAAAATATCATACTGAGACTTCTGGCAAGATTTCCTTCTATAAATATTGCACACAGATTATTAGGCATAAAGAACCAGAGGAGTCCGATAAATGCTCCCAGATAAGGTCTGTTAAAGCCTCTTCCGATAAATGGCCATACACATGCGCCTAAAAAACACACTCCTCCTATATAAAAAAGATATGCACCAAACTGGCTTCCACCCGCAAGATACTGACAAAACGCCATAACATAAGCAGGAAATGGAGACCAATACCTTAAAATCTCCACGCCGTTATACCATGCAGGATCATATAAAGGATACCAGTTGCCCGATTTAATCGCATTATATACATAATCTCCTCTGTAGACATGATACATAGTATCTGAACCTGAAGGATATATTCCACTTGTCTTTACCAGCCAGACAACAAAACATGCTGTTGCAAAATACACGAATGGCATAAGAAACAGCAGGTAAATTGCTTTATTTTTCTTTTTCAACTTCTTCTCCAATCCGTCTTAACAACATCACTGCTTAACAATATCGTCCAGCACTGCGTCCATAACCTCTGATATTATCTTTTCATCAGCTTTCTTATTCAATATTGAATTACGTTCCTGCTCCGCTATATTTACAATATAGCTTCTTGTAGGAGTTTCACTAGCCTCAACTCTTGTGAGCATGCCACCTGTCTTATATATAATCTTAAAAAATTCTTCTGCAAAATAATCAGTAACATTCTCAAGTGTAGGCATCATTGAATCAAACGGCTCTGCTTCATTAAGAATCTTATTCTGATACTGTTCAAGGAACTGCGAAATTCCCTGTTCAAATATATTGAATTCAACAAATAAATTTCTTGAAAACTTAATATCCAGTGCAAACTCCCATGTATGTGGGTGAGTTTCACCTTTAACCTCATTAATGATAATATAATGTCTCATATTAAGGTAAAATTTCAGTCTGTATTCCCTGTACATATTAACTGCCATAATTCCGCCTCCCTTATATTACCTGTCCATTCTATCTGACTTCATACTTAACTCTTAACTTATCTGCATCCGCTTTGCTCTTAATAGTAATTGCATACATTATCTGCATTGAATTTTCCATTAAAAGCTGAAGGCTCTGCTTAGAATGCTTTCTGTTCATTCCAACAAATATAAGAACAATATCATTATCTTCATATGTAAATCTCAAAACATTTTTATCAAGAATATAATTAGCTCTTGCTATAAACTTTGCACGTTCATTATTATCAGCACATGCAATATGCATAAATGTTACGGGATAAATATCTCTTGCCACTAATTTATCAAGAAAAGGCATGATTGCCGTATTATCCCAGACATTATTGCGCGTATCATGCAAATCCTTCTCTAAAAGTTTCTTATTCATCTTAGAAACCATACTGTTAAGCTCCGCAACCGTCTTATCAGATTCACTAATCGACTTCTGCATCCGTCTTAGCTTATGTGCAAGCAGCATAGCTGTTATTATAAGCACAAAAAGCAGAATCACCACATAAGTCTCCATCTGAATCTTAATCTGCATATAACTGTTATTATCCATAATTGCATTCCTGCCTGTAAGCAGGCACAGCTTATATGACTGGTTCTTATATTCAAATGTAACACCTGATGCTACATAACTATTCCCATCAATTTCTATGAAATCATGAGTAACTCTGTTATTCTGAAGATTATTAAGAAATTTCGTGGCACTCTCTGACTCATAATATGTAGCTGTGGTAACACCTTTATACCTGTTAGTTTCAAGAACATCTTTTACAAAAAGGATTGACTGATTCTTAGAAAATGTCCAGTATTTATTAGAAGATGAATTCATCGTCCCAAGAATATCATTAATAATCTGTTCATCATCACGATTGCTTTTAAGATTAATCTGGTCTAAAACAAGCTGCACATAAGCGTCCTGCTGTGTTGCACACACCTCAAGGACTCCTTCTTCGTACTTATTAATCCTTGTATATGCAAATACTCCGGCAATAACCGAGAAACATATTACATAAATAGTTGTGATAACAAGCACATTTTTCGGCTTTTTATTCTTCTTAACACGCTTCTTATTAAGCTTCTTTTCCATGTTATTCCCTCTGATTATTGTTATTATTATCTTCTACAACATCATAATTAAGTGCATTTCTTACTTTCTTTATTGCATTAACAGGCTTACTGAAATCACTTTTAACCACATCTGCAAATGCCCTGCATTCCTCTGACAGATTCATTGTTTTCCATGTGCTGTCAGTTTCAATACTGTTAATAATTCCTGCAAGTCTTATAAAGAATACAGCAAAATTAAAAAATGGCAGAAACAGTATGCACCACCAGTGCCTCGTGTAATATCTTCTTATATCCTTATTAATTCTTAGGAAATATGCTACAACAATAAAATACAGATATCCGATAAGCGTATATAAACCAAATATTATTGCTGTAGATAGAATAACCGTTTTCCCAGAATAACCCACAACAATCAGGCATATAAGTGCCAGATACCATATAAGTCTTGGAAATGCAAATGTATGGTCATACAAAAGAGTTTTGACACTTATATTAGTAAAAAGGTTCTTTACCTTGAAAGACTTGTCCATAAACATCTTGGATACTTCAAGGCTTCCTCTCTGCCATCTCTGTCTCTGTGTATATAGTTTATTAACATTTTCAATCGGATCAACAAAAAACAGTGCATCCTCACACACTTCAACCCGTTCTTTCTGAAGATACCTCATCTGAAATGTAATATGTGTGTCCTCACAGATAGTATCTGTGTTATACATCCATGACTTCAGAACTGCTGATTTTCTGAAAGCTGAAAATGCACCTGACAATGTATACACGGAGTTAAGCTCTGATGCATAACTTCTTCCCGCAAGGAAAGCCTGTGCATATTCCATAAACTCAAGTTCACGGAGCAGTCTTGATGGTCCTGCTTTATATTTCTTAATCTGCTCAGGCACTGTAAGAATAGATCCTGTCATACAGTTGATAGCCGTATCATTCTCAAATCTTGTAATCATATTGACAAGTGCATTCTTCTCAAGCATTCCATCACTATCCAGATTGATAATGTACTTTCCATCACTGTTATAAAGTGCCAGATTAAGTGCTCTTGACTTTCCCTGTTCAGAATTCATCCACTGCATCAGAAGTTCTGGAAATTCCTGCTGACACTGTGCATATATATCAAAACTGTTATCTTTTCCTTTATTATTAACCAGAAAAATTCTTATCCTGTCATTCGGGTAAGTACTGTCATTAATCGATCTGATACATCCATATAGTGTATCTGCCGAATTATATACTGGTATTATAAGCGTAATCTCTGGATAAACCTCAAGTTCCTTTTTATGGATTTTATGTCTCAGATTCCTTCTTATAAGAAGAAAAACACTTCCTAACGCAGGAACAATTTCCATAATAAACGGTATAATTATCCAGCCGCCCCAGAAAAGAAATGAATTAAGAATTATTTTTACCATATGAGAAGTTTCCTACTTTCATCTTAACAATCTGTGGTTTCGTAAATACATAAAAATACAGATACACACTGAGTACATAGAAGAATATTCTTCCTATAAATGTATGAAACACATAATATGCATTCATGCCTAAAAAATGTACCGCAAGACATATCATTACTATTCTTAGAACATTGCATAACATAATGTAACAGAAGCCTCCAATTCCTATCATCAGCTTCTCACTCCAGTTATACACATTAAAGAATATCAGTAATGACAGAAATGCCATGATTTCAATGATTCCCGAACACTCAAAATCGATAAGCAGTGTCATTGACGATGCACCCGTATGTATAAATATAATTCCGTATTTAAAGTATGCTGTAAATGCACCTGTTATATCTCCCACAATACCTGCCATTGCTGCAACGCATCTTGCAAGAGGCATTGTAAGCAATGGCTGTACCGTCATCATCATAATTACAAACAGTCCGAGACTTCCCCACATGAAACTCCATGCATGAAGCTTTGCTCTCTTCGTTACAGAAAGTATATACAGCCATATTATTATAATTGCAATTACTATAATAGGATTCATTCCGCTTATACCTGTATGCTGCCTTTCTTTTTCTTATATACAACTACTCCACATGTTCCAGCTATACATATGAAAAGTCCAAGCCATGCACCAGATGAAGCACCTGCTGTATTAATCCATTCCTGTCCCAGTCTTCCAAACTGTGCACTAATCTGCTTGAAATCACTTACATCACAGCCAAGTTTCTGAGCAACCTTGTCAAGATCAAAATAAAACTCACATTCATCCCTGTTGCTTCCAACTGTAACTATCATCTTTCCATAACATATATCTGCATCATTAAGTTCATTAATATTCTTAGATGTTCCCCATGCACTTGTGTCAAACATATAGAATTCATATGTACCATCACTAAATCTGTCACGTTTAGGGTTCCAGTTAATATTTCCCTGTTCGTCAACTGTTACAAATCTTGGATATAGTACCTGATTATAGCTGTCATTAAACTTAAATGTCACTGCCTGTGTAAACTCTCCTCCAGCTTCATTAAGATGCTCCGGAATAGTTGTATACACATGTCCAAGAACAGTACTTTCATTACTGAATAATGCTCCTGCAGAATCAACCATATTATGATGTGTTCCGGCTGTAGAATACTGAATCGTTGTGTGTGGATAATATTCCCAGTCACCATACAATCCGTCATACCTGATATCGTATATTATCTTATCATCCGAAGATCCATCATCTTTAATATTGGCAGTTCCTGATATAAAAGGCTCAGACCTGTATAATCCAAATGATATTGTCTTGTTATAAGCCGGCAGGGCACTCTTAGGAACTGCTATCTCCCACTGATTACCTACATGCCTGCAGTCAACGCCGTCTACACCATTAACATATCCTTTGCTGTCAAGCTGAAAAACAAGTTCGTAACCCAGATCAGTAGTTATTAAATACCTGCCATTACTATGAGTTCCGGCCCCTGAAGCATCACCGCCAGTTCCATCCTTCACATACACATATACATAATCACCGTCAAACATCATAGCTGTCTTAGATATACATTCATTATGTGCATCATTAGGACATACTGCATCATACTTCTTAACAGCATCCCAGTCAGCAAACTCACCATCTATAACAATTCCATTATACACAGCTTCTGTATCATCTTTTTCAACCTTCTGTCCGTCTAATACTTCAATATCCTTAATATCTACAGTTGTTCCTGCAAATGTAATCTTAAAATCCGAATTAGCAAAAAAATCAAAAGGAATAGCTGCCTCAACCACATAAGGTCCAGCTGTATTACCATGTGCATTATTAACAGTTACAGTCTCCGAATTCTCTATATCCCCATACCATGAATTCTTTGCCTGTGCACTGTCTTTCCATCCAGTAAACTGAATCTTATCTGATATTCCCGTTGTTCCATCAGCATAAGTAATACTCACAGGATTACTTCCCATATAGCTGTAGTCCCATTCAGTCTGAACAGTTCCTTCATACATAAAATAAAGCTTTGAATAATCTGATGAAACCGCTGCTTTCCACAGCTTAACACCAGCAGCATCTGCTGTTCTTGATGTAATATCGTCCCAGTCATCTGTATCAGAATCGACCACAATATTACTTCCCTTAACAACTGGATTTCCCTTCAAAGCAGATACATCAACACTCCCCAAAACATTTGATAGATTAGCAGTATATGTGTTCCTTATCTGTCCTGCATATACTGATACCGGCATTGAAACAAGCAACGCTGTCATACCAGCTAATGCAGTAATTCTCTTATAATTGTGTTTCATGGCAACTTCCTCCCGTCTTTAGCAATTATAATAAATAGCCGCATCTATTTAATCATTATCATTCAAATGTATTCAAAATCATTCATATCATTAGTATATTAAATCTTCTTGTGTACATTTTAATTCATCGGCATATCTGTGTCAATTATTTAACATAATTTTCACAAATGTATTGAATGTCTGGGGTCGGCTGGCTCGACCGCCTCTCATCTGGTTCGACGGCCTGTCGTCCGGCTCAATGGCCTGTCGTTCCTATAAATTTTATTTTTTTGCTTGTTTTATAGGCACATTTCTTAAAAAAATCATCTAAATTAATAAAAGCAACTCAAAAATACCCATAAAACAACATTTACATGCTATCTTATGGGTATTTCATAATAAAATCTTCTTAAAAAATCAAAAATCGCTGAAATTCAACCTATAAATCTATAATCAATACGACTACCTATAGGTATCACGTCAAATCCTGCCTTATACAAACAGTTTATTGATGACCATCGGTTTATCTCCGGCAGGCAATTTATCGATGACAAGTGGCTTATCAGCCATGAAGTCCAGCTGACTGACGAATCATATCCTCAACAACAATATCGTATATTTCACCGATAGTACTGCAGTACTCAAGCACCTTCCAAGGCTCATTAGTATGGAAATGAATCTTGATAAGATCCTCATCACCTGCTGCAATCAGGCAGTTTCCTTCAAAATGCTCTGTAATATAATCTGCAATAACGTCCTCATCTAAATCTTCATCTCTTCTGTCAATAAGAAGCTGTGTATCATAACGATATGCAAACTGATCATCTTCAACATCTATGCTATGTATATCTGACATAAAACATTCCTCCATAATCTGTCTTTATGTGTGGCAGCCAATTTGTTATACCTGACTAACCCGGCACATTATCTCACATATCAGCAATAACTTCAAGCATCAGAATATTCTTCTGATAAAATTATATAATCCATTATTCCATACACTGACCTCATGCGCTCCCGGTCTTATATAGAAAATGTGGTTAATTCCATGACTTGACATATAATCTGAATAGTTAATAGCAGATTCCTTGCAATAAGGATCACTGTCGCCAGTTACAATAAGAGTAACCAAAGGCTGCTGCCCTCCATCCTCAACAAGTTCAGGCAGAAGAAATCCTCTGTTTCCATAAACTCTTTCTCCACTTCCTGTATCAACCACTCCTCCTACCGGGGCAAATGCACCTACATATCCAAACACATCAGGATGTGCAAAACACAGGAAAAGCGATTCTCTTCCGCCAAGTGAATATCCTGCTATCGCCGTATTCTCTCTTCCCGTTCTGGTAGAATAATGCTCGTTAATATAAGGAATCAATGCATTAATAACATCATACTCGCACGCATCATATTTTGCTGTAAGTTCAGAGAAATCATAGTCTGACTCCTGACCACCATCAGCATCTGTGAATACAGTAAAGCTCACCATAATCACAGGATTCCTGTTGTAATCATCAACTGCATTCTGTGCAACATACAGAGCACCAATTCTGTTATATTCAGAATAACTTCCGCTCATTCCATGCAAAAGATACACGACCGGATAACGCTGTGACTCATCATAATCTCTTGGAAGATATACACAAGCCTTACGTTCACTTCCGGTTGTAGGTGAATAATAGCTTATCTCATCAACATTTCCATATGTTACACCCAGTCTTTCATCATTATAATCATCTGGTGTGTCATACTCTGTCGTCACTTCATTAGACACGGTTCTGCTCTTACAGCCCGACAATCCTGTCACTGTAAATGCTGTTACCAGTGCCATTAACACAGCACCTGTCTTGTACATATTTCTTGAAATCATAATCCGGTACCTCTTACAAACCTTCTTACAATCTCTAATCCACCAACCGGTGCACAGAATTTCTGATTATGCTTTCTGCACTCTTCATAGACATATTCTAGGTTGAACCACTCAACGCCGTCCAATTCTTCCTTCTGCAATGTAAGTTCATCTATATTGACTGGCTTTGTGTATACATAGACAAATGCAATCTCACTGTCCTTAAACATCTTGCCATAAAATTCTTTTTCATACTGGATTACAAATGTATCAACAAACTGCAAATCATCAACAGAAGCCTTAATTCCAAGTTCCTCATGCAGTTCTCTTATAGCAGATTCCTCCGGTTCGTCACCAGCCTGAATATGTCCCGCCGAAGAAGTATCATATCTTCCAGGAAATGAGTCCTTATTCATAGCCCTTTTCTGCAACAGTACCTCTGCTCCCTCATCAGACTTTCTTACAATCCACACATGCGCCGTTCTATGCCTGATTCCCTCACTATGTGCAGTCTTTCGCTCAACAGTCTCACCTGTCGGCTTTCCATTCTCATCAACAACATCAAGTAATTCCATGTTAAATCTGTACTCCATAATAATAAAAAGCCGCCAGCTATCGCGAGTTCTACGGGAAAAATAATGTGATTGGACCTAGACTCCGATAGTACTGCTTTCGCAGCACCCCTCCCAGGACTGGTGGCTTACATATTATATTACTATGTGATGGAAAATTCCATAGGGTATAATATCACATTTTAAAAAATCTCACTAATCAGGAAGAACAATACATATATTGCAAATGTTTCTCCAACTGTATATAATGCGGTCTTTACCCATACATTAGGCTTCTCTGCCTGCCGTACAGCTCCAGCATTTGCAGCAAGCTTTTTCTGATGTTCCTTAATAATCATAATTCCAACAACTGCACCTATAATGCATGCAATTATGTACAGATAATATGAAAACATCGGTTTTGCCTGAACGTAACCGCCATATTCGTCATTCATTGTATTAGTAATAACAAAATACAAACTTATCAATGCCAGTGCAGATGAGCCAAATGCAGCAACTGCCTCCTTGCCCCAGCCTTTTCCTTCATTCTTGACCATACATATGCAAAATGCTGAAATAGGCGCAAGCAGGAATACAATCATTCCTACAGTGCCATTATCTTCTTCATCATCTGAACCATAATAGTCATAGTAGCTGTTCTGGGTTGTATCTTCCGTTTCAAATGTTAAATCAGCCATACTTACACTTCCAACATTAACCCCTGCACATGACACTGTAAACATAGGAAAAAAGAAACATGCCGCAGCCACTATCGCAGCAATCTTCATTATAAGTCTGCCCTTAATCTTATGTCCTGCAATATTAATTGATACATCTTCTTCTACAGGCTGTCCGGCTGATGCCTGAACCGGTTGCTGTGGCATAACGTATTCATAATTATATTTCTGTCCACCTGCATTGGCATAACTGTTATCTGGTTTATTATTGCCAACCGCCTCATTAAAATCAACAACCTTGCTCTCTACTTCCGCCCCGCAATAATTACAGAAACGGACATTATCTTCCAGTTCCTTTCCACATTTTTTACAAAACATAGCTTTGTCCTCCTTCATATATGTATGTTTAAGTTCTTTTGATTACACATATATGGTAACATTTAGGTTGGACACGATATGTCAGTCTCTAAATTTTTGTAATAAAAAATGACGCAGACCTTTGCCCACGCCATCTAATAAATCCGCATATTCTATTTATTATCACACACCTCATCAGTCCAAGTATTATACTTTCCACCGTTGCTTTTCCTGATGTCCTTCTCATTGTAATTATTAAGTTGCTCTTTAAGCAGCTCAATCTGTAATTGTGTCTTCCTGTTAAGCTCGTACAATTCATTAATCTTGTATTTAAAAAAGATCATAATAGTCAGGCTAAACCCAACCCAGTATATAAGAAATAAGGTGGTAAATTTTCTTAACTTATGTTCCCTGCGCTGCTGCCTTTTACGTTCATTGATATAACGCATTTTTCGCTCCGTATCCATCATTCCTCCTTAATTTTTATATAATCATTGTATTAATCCAGACTGACATGCTGTGTCACAGCAAAATATTTATGAATAAATTTACTGTGACAGGCTTTGTCGCTAATCTGATATAACATATTGTCTATAAAATATAGTATAATCAATATCAGGAGGCATCGGATATGGATAATGAATATAAGAATTACAAAGCTGACAGAGTCCTTAAGCTGCTGTTTCGGGCTTTAAAGGGCGAGTCCCTCTCGGTAGCCGCACTCGCCGACGAAAGTAATGTATCAACAAGAAGCATAACAAGAGATATTAACGATTTGAAAGCATTTCTTGCCGACTATCGCGATATCCTTGGCAATGCCGAGTTAAAATACTCTGCTTCAGACCATTGCTACACATTAGAGATGGATAATCTGTTTTCTAACAAAGAGCTTTTTGCCATAGCTAAAGTGCTTATCGGAAGCCGGGCGTTCAGCCATGAAGAACTGCTTACAATAATCGGAAAACTGAAAACACACACAAGCTATTCAGACAAAAAACGTCTTGAACAGCTTATTGCCAAAGAAATGTTTAACTATGAAGAAGTCGGCTCAGACTGCGACAGCGTGATTGATAATGTCTGGAAGCTTTCCAACTACATTCAGGAACAGCGTGCAATCACAATCAGCTATTACAAAATGAACCGTGACAGGGTCAAGCACAGAATCATACCAGTATCAATAATGTTTAGTGAATACTACTTCTATCTGATTGCATACAAATGTGAAGACACATTATCTGATACACCTACATATTTCAGAATCGACAGAATCTGTGATATGACTGTTCACAGGGAAAAACTTGAACTTCCTAAAAATGCTGAATTTGATGAAGGACTGCTCCGCAAACGAAGCCAGTTCATGTGGCCGGGGCCACTCAGAAAAATCAGATTTGAATTCACCGGACCATCACTCCAGGCTATTCTTGACCGTCTGCCAACTGCTAAAGTAATTGACCGCTACGACAACAAATATCTCATTGAGGCGGAAGTCTACGGCAACGGAATCAAAATGTTCCTGTTAAGTCAGGGTTCGTGGGTAAAAGTAATTGCACCTGATGAATTTGTTAAGGAAATGAAATATGAGATAGAAAAAATGCAGTTGCTTTATTAAAAATGCTCCCCGTAAGCTGGTTGGCTTGCGGGGAGGTGTATTAAGATTCTTTATCTTTTATTTCCTCTAACAGACAAATTGGCAGGTTTGTATGTCTTTCAATGGAATGCATATCCTTTTCTATAAATTGCCATGAATCCTTAAAATCACCCTTCACAGAAAAAGATGATTCACACATATACTCTAAAAAAGCATTCACATTATCCTTGTATTTCTTTGCAAATGCATATGCATCATTTTCTTTTTCTTCGTCAGTACTATTTCGTTTATCATATAACACATGATCAAGATTACATGACATATAATATACTCTGTATGGAATATTCCATATATTTCCACAACCCCTTAAACGATATAAATTATCTGTCTTTTGCTTATTTCTATCAACTACATTTCCAACATTGTTAGTGTGAATCCCATCATCCTGATAAGACAATTCCATACATGCTAAATCCTCAAGAATTTTATCATCAGAAAGATAAGCTGCATCTGTATCAACAATATGGATAATCTGCTTAAAATCAGTAGCTTTATAGTGATTAGCTGCAGCATAAGCTTTCACTTCATTACCAACCTTCGAAACAATATTTTGCGAATCAACTCCAGTTCGAGTAGTAATATCCCCATGCATAATATGAATATAAACAGATTCTTTATCAAATACCTGGTTTAAAGATATACCCAACGCTGTATCATCAGATGCTCCTTCTACAATTACAAAAACAATTTTCCTACGAGCCAAAGGCTTCACCTGCCTCTCTAAACGCTAAAGCTATCTCAAAATTATTGGTAGGATTATACACCTGCTCGCTTTGCTCTCCCAACACAATATCCCTATAATAAAAGTCTCTAAGATTATTAGTTCCTTTAACATTAGTTAAACGAATATATCTGTTTTTCTGATTAGTTGTTGTAAATGCAATAAATCCTTTATCAATTGTTTCTAATGGTCTGAGATTGTGAGATGTAAATATCAACTGACCTTTTCCCTTTTCAGAAATAATATTCAACATTTCGCCAAGGAGATATTCAAACACACCGCTATCTAATTCATCTATTGCAACCGTAACAGACGGATTGTTATAGACTACAATTAACAGCTGTAAGATTGACACAATCTTTTTTATGCCTTCTGATTCATAACAGAACGGAATCTGCTTGTTATTTTTCAGAGATATAAGCTGGATTTGTTTGGCAATTTTCCCATCTTTAGTCATTGTTGAACCTAAATCTACAACACCAATTCTAAGTCCCGGAACCAACTGTTCCAGAACAATATTCATATTCTTAATTACATTTTCAACAATTCCATAAGTATCCTCTGGAATCAATGCCGGCCCATTTAACGAAAGCAACACACCACCAACTGCTTCTGAAGTTTCATTTCTGTATTTAAATACCAGCGGAAGCGTATTCAAACTAATCAAACCAATACTCTCCGTATCAATAACAAACAACTCTCTATGTCCAAACATATACAAGCTTTCAATAAGTTTCATATAAAGCTCATTCCTGCAATTCCTGCGATATTGATTTATAAGTTCTCTGGAAAAAATAAAACTTCTTGAAGTAGCTTTTGTAAGTCTCTTCGTAACGAGCAAATCCATATACTTTTCTTTATCGTTGCCAACCAGTTCCTGCATCTTTGCCTTTGGTGTAAAAAGTTCATCTGTACGCGTATCAATCAAAGGTGCTTTACGCATCTTATCATTCTTAGATTTATAAGAAAATGCTAAAACCTCATCAAAAATTTCCACTTTTGTTGCAATTTCATTCGTTGTTTCAGCATTGCCCGCAGCACTTTCATCTATAACTTTTCTAATAGAAAACTGATACCATACATTATAGACAATTTCAAGATATCGAACCACAAACTTATATTCTAATGTAGCATATTCTGTATCTACATTGATATAATCAGCATATTTCTTAGGAACTGCCTTACCGCACAGTGCTAATTTAAGCAAATGAATTGCATCAATCAATGCAGTTTTACCTGAACCATTCTGACCATATAGTCCTAACACACTTGCCTTATAATCCTTTCGCTTGTTTTCAAAATCAAGTGTTCCATGCGTTACATTCTTAAAATTATCTATAGTTATGCTCTCAATTCTCACGATACGACTTGCCATAATTCTATCCTCCTTACACGCATATATTATCATTAATCCCCTAATAAATCAATGTGAATTTGGTTTTTGACATTTTTTATTTCTTATAATCAATTCATCCATATGTATTGATAGTATAAACCACAGACTCATATATAATACAGAAATGTGCAGAACTCGGAGAATCGGCTCTGCACATTTATAACTATTAACAAAATCTTATATCAATTTTGGGACTTTGCACAAAACTTGAAACTGTCCCTACTATGTATGATGCTTCGACAGCCCATATTACCATTGTGTTTGCCCAATATATGTTACTCGCAATACAACAACGCCAAAATGAAAATCAGATGGAACGTTTACATCACAACGACCTCCAGAAGCAGTATGTTTTCAAAATTTTCTATCTGAATGGTTTAATACTCATTAAAGTCACTGCATTCCGAAAAATGTTGCATTGCACCTTTTTTCGGAGATATTATGGAAATCATAAGAGACAGATATTTAAATAAATTACTAGACCGTAAGGAAAATGGTCTTGTAAAAGTTGTTACTGGAATCAGACGACGTGGAAAATCATATCGTCTATTTCATCTTTACAAAAATAAGCTGCTCTCCATGGGCGTTGAACAGGATCATATTATCGCTATAGCACTTGATGATATTGCAAATATTGAATATAGAGATGCAATAAAACTATATAATTATGTAAAAGATCATATTAAAGATGAGAAAACTTATTATGTCTTTTTGGATGAAATCCAGATGATGAATTGGATATTCTTGTAGACATTGTTGCCTCAGCTACAGGTTCCTTAACCAATCCTAGCAAACTTTCTAACTCGTTTAAAAGCATGAGTCAGAAATCGTTGTCTGATAAGACAATTAAGCTATATTTAGATTACTTATCTGACGCATTTCTTATTGAAAAACCTGTTAGATTTGATGTTAAGGGAAAAAAATATATAGACACTCCAGCAAAATATTATTTTGAAGATGTCGGCTTAAGAAATGCCCGCCTGAATTTCAGACAACAGGAAGAAAACCACATTATGGAAAACATCATCTACACAGAACTTAGGAGCCGTGGTTATCGTATTGATGTAGGTGTTGTGGAAACTTATGAAATGTCAAATTCAGGAAAAAGAGAAAAGAAACTTCTAGAAATAGACTTTATTGCTAACAAGAGCGATAAAAAGTATTATATACAATCAGCATTCGAAATGACATCTCCTGAAAAGATAGTGCAGGAAAAAATCCCTTACCAAGTTAAATGATTCATTCAAAAAAATCATTGTTGTAAAAGACGATATCAAACCGCGTACAGATGAGCAGGGCATTATAACAGTAGGAATTTTTGATTTCTTACTGAATATAAATATCCTTGAACAAATATAAGTTTAAATATATATCCAATCCTTCTGCATACAATAAATACGCATGTTGTATTTACGCCAGCTTTTTATATTAAATTGCTGCCTATTAAAAACGCTCTTAGACGTATTAAAGTATTCTAAGTTTCTGATGTGAATACTCACATTCTCCTCAAAAGATCGTATCAGTAGCATATCTTACATCATATGCTACATACTATTAATCTTTAGCCCCATAAGGATTATATATACCTTTATTTCCCATATCCATATTTTCCCTTTTTCAGTATCATTGACAGTCTCTTTTCATTTAAGCAAATACCAGAAGATACCATTTCACCTCTTTCATTTTTCGAATTAAACCTTGCTACATATAATGATATGTCTTGAATATTAAAATCTAATAATATGTATTTACCTTTCCTTGAATTGTCAAATTCACCATTTGCATCTGCTGAACCAGATAAGCTCATAACAGCATCTAACAATATCCAACATTTCGCCAAGCAGATATTCAAACACACCGCTATCTAATTCATCTATTACAACCGTAACAGATGTAAGATTGACACAATCTTTTTCATGCCTTCTGATTCATAACAGAATGGAATCTGCTTGTTATTCTTCATAGATATAAACTGGATTTGCTTGGCAATTTTCCCATTCAAGGGTTCTCATATCTTCTAACTATATATAAGACTATTTTGGAATCCTTTAAACATGTGTCAATCCCTTCAAGGGTTCTTATATCTTCTAACGTTTTTACGATTCCCATAAGCTTATAAATGCCGGTGTGTCAATCCCTTCAAGGGTTCTCATATCTTCTAACTTTCTTCCACTTCTTTAGGTTCTCATATAACATTCCCTAGTGTCAATCCCTTCAAGGGTTCTCATATCTTCTAACTATACTAACATGTCCATATATAAGACTCATAGAGAAAGAGTGTCAATCCCTTCAAGGGTTCTCATATCTTCTAACGAGGGAAACTTTTAGTATACAGGTGGATGGACATGGTGTCAATCCCTTCAAGGGTTCTCATATCTTCTAACGGATTCTTTATACTTGGATGGGTCGCAATAATCATGTGTCAATCCCTTCAAGGGTTCTCATATCTTCTAACACTGTCCTTGCAATCCCGCTATTTATCTATGCTCATACACCACTTTGCGGGGCAGATTTATTTTTCTCTGTATCTTCCCATCACTACATATACCAAAATGCCTTTCAGCCCAGTATTCATGCTATGCGCGGCTGATTTCACCAAATATACTTCAATCATATTTTCAATGTTCGCTAATAATTATATTATACATTATGCAAGTACTTTTATCAACTGTATGAGCTTTGTTTGTTTTACTGACTGTTTTATTATCGCACACCTGTTTCAATAACTACTTCCTCTTTTTCCATACATTTTTCTTAAATATCTTCCTTGGTAGTTCATCTATACCCGGTATCCCTTTTTTTCCGCAATAAGGGCACATTAGCTGTCCGACATCAGGATTCCAGACATATTTTCTTAAACACAAAGGACATATTTTATACATTGGTGCTATTGTCATATATACCGCCTCCTTATTCTTCTCAATACAAGCAACAATCTATGCCACTAATTTTCTCCTTTCAACTGGCATATTATCAATTATCATATCCATCAGCTTTTCAACATTATACCCTCTCTCTGCAGAATAAAATACAGGTTTCGTTACATTTACACCAGTTGCCTCAATTAATCTGTTTCTGACAGAATCCGCTTTTTCCACAAGAAAGTCCATAAGAACCGCATCCGGGCAATTGCTGCTTTCATTCCAATGTCTTCCCTTCATTGCCATATCTGCCTGATTAATTGCTACTAATATTCTGTCAATTTGAAAATTTGGTACTATAACATTGTTGAGAAGATTATATGTAGTTCCCATGTCCCTGCCAGAGCCATCAATTATTACCAGAACCACATCAATCAAGCCATACCTGTTATTATCCAAATAATATTCCTTATATAATGTATCAACCAAATCCTTAGAATACTTCTTATCACTCTCTACATTATCCCCTAAACCCGGACTGTCCCAAAAACGTAAAAGTTCATTTAATTCCATTGACATGACATCCATTGTTTCCGGGTCACACCCCCTGCCTACCTCAGCCACCTCTCTTTCAAATAATGCGTTAATGGTAGAGGACTTGCCAGTCCCCGTCCCACCAACAATCAATACATCTAACGGTCTGAATCTAGCTACTCTCAAATTTCTATCAATATCATCTACTCTGTATAATCTGTTCATAATGTACCTCCTCTATCCAAACAATCCGCCAATAAATCCTACAACTCCACCAATAAATCCTCCTGCTACACGACCTATTTTACTTCCAACTGTTCCAAACACACTTCCAATAGTCTCTCCGATATCTGCTCCATTCGTTGCCCCCTCTACAATAGAATTAAATATAGTATTTCTTGTTTCCTTTCCATAATCAATCAGTTCGTCATCATCCTCCCACATCTGCTTATCTCCATTAATATTGTCTACATATACTGCCCTTTTCTCCGATGGTGTTGCCTTTACAATATAATACAAAAGTTTCGATAAGTTATATGGTTTTTCCTGTCTGTCTCCTTCCTTATATCCTGCACAATAATAAATAGGTTCAATCTTTACACCAGTTGCCTCATATACTCTGTCTTTTATCGAACGAACCTTATCTTCCAGAAAATCCACCAGCTGCCCGTTAGGTTCGTTCTTTTCATAGTCCCAGTTTCTTCCTTTCATTGCCATATCTGCCTGATTAATTGCTACTAATATTCTGTCTTTCTTGTCCTCCCCAAGGTTTGGTATAATAACATTGTTAATAAGTTCATATGAAGTTCCTAAATCTCTGCTGCCTCCGTCAAGAATAACTAAAACCAAATCTATAAGTGCATTTCCATTCTCATCAACCTCCGAAAGTTTTTCTATAATATTCTTTGCATGTCTGTTATCTGCCTCCTTACCATCTCCAAGCCCTGGTGTGTCCCACAATACCAGATTATCAAGTTCGTATTTTTCAATTTCCATCGTTTCCGGATCAGCTCCAACTCCCACCTTCGCCACTTCAGTATCAAACATCGCATTAATCGTAGAGCTTTTGCCGCAGCCTGTAGCTCCAGTAATCATAATGTTCATCTTCTGTTCCTTAAGTCTCATCACATTCTTTAACATCTTCTTCTTGTCTTCTTCACTAATAGCTGCGTTCATAATATCGTCCTGAATAGCTTCATAAATGTTTTCTTTTCTCATAATAAAATCCTCCTAATAATCAAACCTTTTTTCATTAACTTTCTCTTAACCTTGTAAACTCAATCCTCTGTTCTCATTCCATCTGCAATCAATTTTAAAATTTCTCCTACAATTTCTATCCAATTATACGCTTTCATAATACATTCTCCTTCCTGATTAATACTCTCTAAACCTTACAAACTCAAACACACTGTTCCTTTCAACCTGACCATTTTCCTCATACACCTCGCTTTCTTTAACTTGTCTTTATTATGTACCTTTTCTATATCAACAGCAACGTAATGTTTTTAAGTTTGTTTTGTTTCAATTTATACCTAAATATCGTAAAATATATCTAATACACGTTCCTATCATTGGAACAAAAAAGTTTGCATGAAGATATTGCTGCCAGCATAAGAAAATCTATCAGTACCAAAAACAGCAGCAATAATAAGTTATGTTATATCACCTCCTTTATAAACATATAATCACTTAAGATTCCGAGATACTATCTATAATAACTTTAACTGTCTCTATCGCCCCTATTGTCTCCACTACTACATCAAATATTAAACTTAACATATTATCACCTCCTTTTTTTCAATAAATGATTAGATAAATTAATAAACATATTAGCACCTCGCTTTCCTTAACTTGTCTTTATTATGCACCTTTTCTTTATCAACAGCAACGCAATGTTCTTTGGTTTGTTTTGTTTCAATTTATACCAAAATACTATAAAATACATCAAATACATGTTCCTATTATTGTAACAGAAAATAAATTGCATGAATATATTTTACAGTATAGAAAATCTATCAGTACCAAAAACAGCAGCAATAATACTACCTCATCCAGTATTAAACTTATCATATTTGCACCTCCTTTTATTAAGCCCTGTGTTTCCCTCGTGTTGTTTATATTATCGTATGTTCACCACCTTTTATTTACGGAACATAAAATGAAATTTCATGTTCCTAAATCCATCATTTTCGATATATATTTGTTTAATTTTTGTTCCGCATATAGGAATTTTCAACATTCAAAATCTGATATTCAGATTTCACAACGCAAAAAAGCCCATCAATTCTTAGAACATTTCTGTTGTCCTAAGAACCAATGAGCTTACTCATTCTATAACACTATCTCGTATAACAATCACATCATCATTCTACAATTTAATATCATTACTTATCTGGCATAACTTTTATATAATTCTTATTGCTCCCATTCCAATACTGCATTTGATACCAATTCCTGAAAACTCGCCAAAATATAACAGATATTTTGCCAGCTTTGTAAGTTCTTCATCTGCATTTATTGATACAATCATTTCACCAACACAGCCACTGATTCGCTGTCTTTCCAGTGGGAATTTTTCAGAATGAATATCATATTTTAATATATTAGTTGCACTTGAAAGAGCCTCTATCAGTCTTGATGCATCTGAACTTTCAACTTTGCACACCGCATTATATTTATTGATAAGACTTTGATAAATAAGGTCTAATTCCGGCATACATATATATCTGCCATCAGATTTAAATGCCATAGGTGTCGCAATTCTGATACGCAATGTGTTCCCGGATGGCAATTCATCGTCAATATCATTAAAGCTTTTACATATAACATTTTTGTCTTTTATATGAACATCAATATTCCCATTATAAATAATAAAATGCTGAAACGAATTATCCAGCAACGGTTTTATAATATTATCATAAGCTTCATCATCCAGCGTCTTAATACACCACTGCATACGCCCATCTATCTTTTCCACCGAAATACTGTATGGATTATATCTCAGGCTATGCAGATAATCTGCATAGCCTCCCGATATCTGTTTCATCATTATCCCTTGGAGATTAGACGACTGATAATATTTTATATCAGTGTCTGTTGTTATTCTTAGCTCTGCTGGCACAATTATTACCTCTCTGACCATTATAGGAACTAAAATGCTTATTGTTCCTGTCATTATTTGCATTTTTTGTTTTTTCATTGAAAGAAAGCATATAATTATCATCAAGTATATAAGGCAATGTTTCATTAATTTTCATATCGTTACGTGATCTTGCCATTTTTTTACCTGACTTCGTAACATGATTATTAACAAACCATTCGAATCCCTTATCAGAATCATTATCCTTTGCCTTTGGATAAATTATTGCTACATTATCAGAAAATGTTTTAACAGATGCAATCTTCTCGAATTCTTTTTTTACTTCCAGACTAAATCCAGCTTGCTCATATGATACATCAATATCGTTGTATTCATCCATTGAATATGACATCTTATCATTATTAATATCAATATTTCTTTCAACAACATTGTTAATATAGCATAATACGCTTCCTAATCCAAACGGTTTAGCACTTCCAAGCTTATATCCTAACCCATCTTTGCCATTTCCAAGTATCCATATTAATTGATTAAGCTGTTTCTTTGATATTCCTTCGTAATAAAGCCTTCCTTTGAATTTCATTCCTTGTTTTACTGGACGTACCGTTTTATTTAGGTTAGTCGCCTCTGCTTTGATATCATTTATTGATACTTTACCATGATGCCAGTAGAATTTTCTTCCTCTTAATTCTCCCTGTTGAATATGTATATTTCCATCCGTATCGACATAATAATCATATGTCCAGAATAATGCGTCTTTAGAAGGTTTCTTCAGATAGAACTCTACATTTCCAAGCTTAGATTCGCTGAGTGCCGGAATCGTAACCTTACTGCACATATAATATTCTTTATTGTCTGCCCTTTTTTCAGTTACATGTAAATCAGAGAATCTTATTCTAGAACCTCTTGATGTTTCATTACTGTTACCCATATATCCAAACATATCACACGCAGGACATATATCTTTTTCTTTACACGGCACAAATTCTCCAGCTATCTTCTCTATACTGTTCACAGATATTTCTTTTGTATATACAGCTGGAGATATATATGTAATGCTTCTGTCTTTATCATCTATTTTTGAATAATTAACTGGGAAATATCCTTCACCCTTTCCATTGAGAAAATCCATAAAATCTTTCCTGTATGATTCATATGCATTTCTGTTGTTATCACTAACTGCCGGCTGTGTAACATATGAATCTATAAGCTCATTTATGCTGTGTTCTATCTCTTCTCTGGTTAATTTTTTAATTGTACTAAATCTATTATTATCAGGGACAAATACATGATATCTGGCTTTTTTCACACCCATTCCCCACTTTAACAGATAGCTTTCAACATCATATGGTTTCTGTATGGCATCTCTGTAGTCTTTTACAACAGTACCTTCTTTGGGAGCTTTTATATAAACAACACTTCCATTTCTGCAGCCATTCTTCAATGATAAATCATCAGGCAATTCATCTTCTTGTGCTCTGTTACCTATTCGGTACGAATTTGCTTTTATTAATTCAAGCACTCCATTTCTTGTTCTGTGAATCAAGCCTGGTTTAAACTGCTCTAATGTTCTTTTTACTGGATGAATGTCTGAATTAAGAACTCTCATGCAGGAATCTGTCAATGTTTCATACACGCTCCTTATCATGCCTCGCATTTCACTTCCTGGAATAACAGGCTCATGATATTCATTCTCATATTTTCTGGCAGAATCCAGTTCCGTATATGAAAAGAAATCATATGACTTATGATCTGCAATATCAGACGATTCAGTAAATGCAGTTTCTGTACTTGAATTAGGGATAAAAAGAGGTGTTAATGTCTCCATTGTATATTCAATGTAACCTGTATGCTTATCTGTATCACCATATGCTTTTGCTTTCTGTTTTGGAAAAGCTATAAAATTATATGGGTTGACAAATCCTTTGCTCATATTAGACATCTGCAGTCACCCCCTGTAATCTATAGTTATTAATCATCATTATATCATTCTTATCGTATGATATATAATTAACTACTTTCACTACATTTTCACCTGTAGTATATATCTTCTCTGTATATGTGTATTCCGCTTTCTTTTCTGATGATATATTTTTTCCAAGCTCACTTTCATCGCTTATTAGCTTCTCAATTACTTTACCACCTGATAATCTTACATATCTATATTCCTTTTCTTCATCAAAAAGATGCATTTCAATCAGGTTATCCTGAAATTCCGACTCATCTGGCAGTCCATTATATGCTTTATATACAACTTTATCCTTATATAACGCATATTTCATTCCTCTTTCTGGCATCATTGAATAATTCATACTACACGCCCCCATTATCTAAACAATCACTAAGTCTCTGGTAAACCTTTCCTATGTATTCATCCTCAAGATTTTCCTGTCCATCAATTGTAATTGCTCCATCTTTGCAGAACAATCCCCTTCCAATAGCCGTTTCTCCACCTACAGCAAGCAAGCCATTCTGAATGTCCTTCAATGCTAACAACAGTAATCCTGTAATCCATTGTTCATCTTGCGATTCATTTTTTCTTACACATATATCAAGTGTAAGTCTTCCTTCAACATAGGTTCTTTCCTTATATAAAGCACCTGCTTTAACATTCGATTCCAATCTGCTTACCCCTGTTCTTACCATTGTAAGTGGCTTGGAATCTGCTATTTCTGACTCTCTTATTATAACATTAGATATATTTGCGTCATTTCCATTCACATATCCAAATGCCCTGTTCATAATCATATTAACATTGCTATTATCGCTATCATCAGATGAATTAATTGTTCGTGATAATTCCACAAGTATATCTTTAACTCTATGTCTTATCACACCTGCAAAGCTGCTTCCCGGTATAACCGGAACTTCTATATCGTTATTACCACTACGTTTAGAAGTAAGATGTACAAAATCCGGTTGTCCTTTCTTTACTCCATATTTCCTTATGCTTATTCCGCCGTCTAATTTAAGTGGTACTTTTATATGTAGCATTTTATTGTCAATACCATCTGATAATTCAATCCATGTTTGAAGAACATTGCTGCCTTTTTCCCATATTTCATCTGTATATGCAGATGCATATTCCAGATAATTATTCTGTGCATATTCCATTTGCTTTATTTGTGTGATTATGAATTGTCCAAATCCTCTTGTTTTCTTACTTCCCAGACATATTTCCCCTGAATTAATCCCTTTAATAATTAATGCCAGTTCGCGTTTCATAGAAGCTTCATTGTCGTTCTCTCGTACTGTAAGTTCTACATAAAACCATCCTTTTGCTCCTGTTTCAAGTATTTCTATATCATACTTGCTTCCAGTCTCTGCTGTTTTATTGTTATTTAACTTAACACCATCTCTTATTCCAGAAACTAATTTTTCACCAAATGTTATATCTGATACAAATAAAGGACTCATTTTACCAGCATCTTCTTCGCCTGAATATCCCATAATGCAGTCTTCATTACCTGCTTTATCCAGATAAGCTCTCATCGCACCAGCCAGAGAACTTCCTGGAACAAATGGTTTTCCATACCAGTCTCTTATTATATCTGTATCTGTAATCTCGCTCTCTCCTGATGAAAGATTCAACGGAGAAGTAAGAGTAATATATATTTTAAGTACTTCTTTTTTTATAATTCTACTCATTATCTTTCTCCTCCTGTGCAAGAATTTTAACAAGATATTTTAACTCTGAAATATATATACCATATATCTTCTTATACATCTGCTTATCATCATAATCTGCTATTATATCCATATGATACATTTCATTAAGCTCTCTTAATTTGTCAGACATGATATCTTTAGGAACTACCTTCTTGCATAATTCCATACATATATTTTTCTTGTTTATCATAACAAGTTCTGAAATCTGTTCAAGCATTTCTTCATATGTTGTTACATCTTTGAATATAAGCCTCAGCTTTGCTAATGCAGTATTAAGCCCTGTTGCACTTCCTTTTTTATACTGTTTCCTTAAAGGTACAATCACATTGTCAACTATATATTCATATATTTTTTATCTAGTTCACTTACAAGCAGAGCGTTAATAATTCCTGACATATCATTATCATTGTTTTCATATGTATGTTCTGGTATCTGTTCTTTTAATATGTATTCTTCTGCCGTACTTCTCGCTTCTTCAACACATATTTCTCCATATCCTTCATATGTTCGTTCTCCGATAAAGTGATTATTCATAAGTCTTCCTGCATCCATTCCTGCATCTGAATGAATGAGCAATACACTTCCTTTACCTATTGCATTAAACACAGGTTTTCGTGCATTCCATGTAACATTATAGCCACCAATAGTAACATACTTTATAAACGAAGATTTTATTGATAAATCAACAGTTTCTGTTATATCTTCTAAATATTTTTTTAATACTGACAAATCAGTTGATGGAACTCCGTTGTCATTATATAGTATTACATCTGACAGCATAGTAATCTCAACATCTTTACATATATTACTTTTTTCTTTTATATATTCTACTTTTTTTAATTCAAAATTGACTGCACCAAACTCACTATTTCTTCCATATCCCATACGGACTTCGCCTAAATTCTGCACAGCATCAATTATCTTTTCTGAGCTGTATCTATCCGCATATATATATCCGCCAAAAGTCTGACCTGCACATATACCAGCAAGCTGATAAAAGGTTGAGCCATCTTTTCCAGTTGCACGTCCTATTGATTTATTGTCTGGTCTTCTATGATGATAACTTATCTGTGTATCAACACTTACTTTTCTATTGTTGTTATCTATATATGATATTCCTGCCGGTGTCATCTGCTTTCCTGATACATCTGGCTCATATATCATATTGTATACCATCATTTTTCCATCACTATCATATGGCTGATCCTTCTGCTTCTGTAATGAAATCTTAGCTGGAACACATCTATGCGAATTATTAACTACATAAGCATTAGAAACTACGATTGCATTATTATCCATAATTTCATTATATTCTTCTTTGCTCATACATCCAGCAATAAGTCCCAACACTTTACTTCCTGAGATGTAATCCTGAGATACTGCCTGATTACCTGTCTCCGATTTACATAACATTGTTGATTTAAGATGTATTTCATAATATATCCTGTTCTTTTCACCCAATTCCTGCTTTGTTATCTGTACATGATTATCTTCTTTCTGTACACATTCACTATCCTGCAATGACATATTAACAAGTCCAAGTCCTCTGGTTCTTGATATTCCTATATGCTTAACAAGTGATACAGATTCTTTTACAACATTAACATCAAAACTATCAGATAACTTTCCGCACTCAGCCTCGAATACAAGTCCCTTCTTTATCACTCTCATTGTTCTTAACGAGTTTTCTTTTGCAACACCGGTATGAGAATCTACAGATGTCTGTGTTCTCATATAAGTAAATCTTTGTATAACATTTTGTGGTCTGGTTATTTCTTTATGTCCAAAATTATTAATATCTTTAATGTAAGCATCATAATTATGTAATCTGGCATTAGATATCCAGAACGATGACTTGTTATCTCCCTCACTGCCGAAAACTTCATCATACTTTTCTTTGTTGATTATACCGAATTCCATAAGTTCAAGTGCTGCTTCACGGATGCACCCTTTAATTCTTTTGGCAGGAATATAAGGAATCCCATATTCATCATATGTAATATCAGTATCAACCAGACTATTATATGTTTCTCCAGATGTAGTACATAAATCGCTTAATAATTCAATTCTAATCTTCATTATCCGTATCTCCCATAATCAGCAAATCCATAATTTCAAGTGCATCATACCATATAGAATATTCATCTTTTGCCTTCGTTACATCTTTAAATCCTCTAGACTCAAGCAATGCAATACAACTGTCTTTTTCATTTCTTCCAATAGATATTGCATCTCTTAACTGCTTAGCTTTACTTCTCGGAAGTTCTTTTATATATTTTACACATTCATATAGTCTGTCTATATTATACTGCTTATTTTTTTCATTAAGTGCACTTTCACCATCCACACTAACATAATATGGTCTGTAAATAATACTTCCCATATCTGTAACATAGTTTTTTTCACGATATTTTTCTAATTGTGCAGCGCTAATATTAGTACACACCTGATAATCCAGATAACATCCTATTTTTCCATTCTTTCCACGGCATGTATCGAGCTTTGCTCTCTTTTTAGCACTATCACAGCATGCCTCTGCAACCTGATATGCATCTGAAAATGGAAAATGGCTGTTAAAAAATGCAATTCCTCCACACGCGCTGTATTCCATTCCAAGATTCTGTAGAAAATACTTTACAGCTGGTATTGCCAATTTTGCATTGCACACGAAAGTTATATCATCACCCGCTGTTATTATTTTTCTATATAGTTTATATTTACTATTTATTTTAACCTTTGAAGATAATTCACTCATAAAAGATTCCATAGAATTGTATGCACTATCAAATGTTTCCGCTATTTCAACAGATAGCTTTCTCATTGCAGGTATTGCATCCTTATAAAGTCTTTTATCCTTCATTGTATTAATAATACGCACACCCATGCTGTTGCCATCTATATGACACACTGCCAGTATACTGTTATCGCCCTTTTGAGTAACCATATTATCAAAGATTTTCTCATCTTCTCTCTCTGGCAAGTGATAAAATGCCTCTCTTTTAAGATATGATTCTGTACAGTACTTTTCACCTTTTTCAATATGCGTTATAGGATACCCAGTTATAGAGTCTGACATCATAAACGGAAGTGCTCCTACAGGCTGTGTTAAAGGCATATATGATTTAATTCTGCGCATTTCATTATTAATTGATGCATAATCATCCTTATATGATTCCGTCATTGCCACAACAGCTACTGAAAGATTGAGTGAATATGTTTTATCTAGTACATACTTTCCGAGAAAATGATTTACTTTCTCACATATTGCTCCCGTCCTAAATAGAACATATGCATTACCTCCTCCTATAAACATTACCTGCATATCCACATGACTATTATCAAAGAATTCATTTGCATTATCATTTTTCCAGTCTGTCAGATAATAGTTACGTTTTTCTATTTCAATTTTAGTTTTCTTATACTCCTCAAGTCCATTAATTATAATACTATCAACTATTGCAGATGCCCCAATAATCTCTTTTGCAAGATTACTTCTAAATATGTAATTCTGTATTCCCCTGACATCATACATTGCAAGTACTTTTTTATCCAAAAGATTATCTTTCATAGCTCCTCCTTATATTTATTGTATTTATTTAGAACTAACTGCATCTTCCTTAGCCCTTCTTAAATCATCAACCAACATGTACATAAGATTCTTAAGTTCATACATATTTAACACTACCGTATCTTCAGCAGCAAATGCATGATTTACAGTATTTCGCTGTTCTTTCAATAAGCCATACATAAAAGATATTTTTTCCATATTTTTTATTGATATATTGGTTTTAAAATCTTTCCCATCCATACAGCATATATACAGCTTATATTTTTTCAAATCATTATCTGCATAATTTCTGAACTCTTCTTTACTAAAATCACTTGTATGATCAACTGTATCTATTGCATCCCATATATCATCAATAACTTCATTGGAAAATGAATATGTAAATTCACCTTTTGCAATTTTAATCTCTATATTAACAACCCTTTCAATCACTGCCTCTTTTGCTTTATTTTTGTCCAGTTTATCAATGTTAAACAACTCATCCAGAGCAAGGTTATTTTTTGCATTTGAATATCTAATTCCAGATATCTCTGCCAATTTTTCCCCATTAGAAAATGCAACATTGCTATTCAACAATTTATTTTTTGTGTTTTTCTCTTTAAATGCAGTACATATAAATTGCTTTATATCATTAATGTTCCTACTCTTTCTACCATCACTGTCATTCAAAAACAATTTTCTCATTTCATAATTGTCAGCTATCGCTTTATCATACTCTTGAAGTTCTATTCCTTTCAGTTTACCAGCAATAACTCCATATATATAATCCTTATACTCACTAAGACATAATTTTAATTTACGGTAATTAACTTCATAATTATTCTCTTTGTCAATACTATTAATTGCCATTCCAAATTTAATTACCTTGTTTTCTGCCAGGAACTTTGGAATTTGTTCTGAACATAATGTAAGTGCCTGTTGAACATAATTCTTATCCAAGCACCATTTTATAACAGCATCCAGATTATTTGATGTAATTGTTTCTTTCGAACTATATACTTTCTCCAATTCATGACATATCATTTCAAATATAATTTTAAAAATTGTTGAATTGATTGAATCATCATTATTATATTTATCAATAAAATTTCTAAGCCCAGACAGTATAAAAAAATTCTTACCATTTTCTTCTATTGTCAACAGTTCAAGGATTTTCTTGGTTCTGCATAATTGTAAAGCTTGAGAAAAATCTTCCAATATCTTCATGCATCCCAATATATCTGTTTTTAATTGATTATTTCCTTCGGCTTTAAGTTTTCTTTCTGCATATTTTTTTAACATTTCTACTCGTCCATAATTGATAAATTCATCAATTATGGATACCAGCTCTGTAGATTCATATATGCTCTTCGTATTTTTAATATAAGATGTCCTTTTGGAATCATCAAAAACAGTGTTGTATATTGCTTTTAGCTCTATTTGCTCAGGGTTATTTCTCTCAAGAATATTAACAATATTATTCAGCATAAAAATAACATATCTTACGCCACCATTAGCCTCTATAAAAAGATTAATCTTCGTTTCCGGATTATTTATCATAACATTTTCCAGATGTTTTTTTATTTCATCAATACATTTTATTGTATCTTGCTCCATTGGTTCATCTTTGATCTTAACTTCCACTATATCCTGTTCGGGATTTTTCTCTTCAATTCTCCTTTTAAGAAAATGAAGACTATTTTCCTCACATACATTTATCCCATCTATACTGCATGCCGCTGGAACTTTAATCTTTATATTCTCATTTCTCACGCTGTCAGATTCTATTAATATAATTCTATCCAAATTTCTATTGTTGTTATTAAAAGAATCCATTAATCCATATATTGGAGCCTCATTTGTCATATAACCTTTGACATAAAATTCTCCTTCTTCAGACTGAAACACATACTGTTTTAATCCATTTTTCAATTCATTTTCCCCATCATATTTTGGAAGCCTGCTCACATTCGTAATCATAATATTATATTCAGAATTCATAGTTTGTCACCTCTGTTTTCTCTCACTCCATCACTTCCACATTCTCCCCCTGGCTTCTCAGCCACACGTTGATTCCATCGCCGAACACCTCGGCGGATACTGTGTATACGCCATCTTTTTCGTCAAGAATCTTTGCTGTAGGGAGGCGGTCGAGAACAGCTTCTATGCTTCCGCCTTTATATCTAAATCTGATTTTCTTGAGTCTGCCGCCATACATGAACTGCACTCTCTTTCGGAACTCGCCCTCCTCAAATCTATCGCTGTACGGTATCTTGAAATGTTCATCAAGCACCTTATAGCCTGCAATCCTGTCGATTCGGTATATTGTTGGAAATGCATCATTAATGACCTGAAAATTAGCCCTGACCTTTTCATCATCTATAAACGCTGTAAGATAAAAATAAAATTCCGAAAACATTATCGCAACCGGCTTTACCTTCCGCTTAACCACTTCATTATCTGTACTTCTCCTGTATTCGAATTCAAGATAATTGCAGTTTCTGATTGCCTGCCCGATATCCCACATCTTATCAACGAACTCTGATTTATGCGTCAGTTCTATGTAATGAAATTCTTCATTCTTAATAAGGTCCTGTACTATTGCTTTTCCTTCTGCCGGTGTGCAGCGGTCAACCAGTATATCGAGAATGTGCTCCATCCTTTCTCTGGTAAATGCCCTGCTGTCCAGCAGTATCTTGCATATTGCAAGTATCTCGCTGTTGGTCAGCCTTGTCTTATATATCTGGCTGAGATAATGTCCGCCCTTTTTCTTGTCGTATTCAATTGAATTAATTACCCCGCTCTTTTCAGTTTCCTGTTCAAAAAAATCATTAATTGCACTTATATCACGCTGGATTGACCTGGCAGATACGCCATATCTGGCAGCTTCCACCTCTTTGTCAACCACTTCCCCTTCCATCAGGCGCTGATACAGGCTTAATACCCGACTTACCTTGTCATTGTAGTCATTTGCCATAAGTAGTTTTTCTCCTTTAAGTCGTTTGTAAAATTGCACTCATCAATTCACGATTTAATCTGTTAATATTTTAGCACTTTATCATAATAAATGCTAATATAAAATCATATTTTCTGCATTTTTATACAACATTTTCACAAAATTGTGTTTGAATAATTATACATCACACAAATAATGAAAATATGTTAAAACCTGTAAACATGTATATGATATAAAGTACCATTGCTGACATTGCAAACAGATACACCACCGCAAGTATCGGATACCCTATACTTCTTAGCCTTATAAGCCTGTATTCTTCGTAAAATTCTTCATAATTAATATACGGAGCCTTGTCCTCCTCCGTCATCTTGTTCCATATTTCTCTTGAATTGTATCTGATATTGAACAGAAATGGTCTTTTCAAATACACATAAACTTCACTGCTATCATCTTCAATATTGTTGTCCTGCATAACTGCCTCCTTCGTTTTGTTTATTATTATGATAGCAGACAGGTCGGACATTATATGTCTTAGCGTCATATTTTGTCATAACAATTTTAATTCTTATAATTCGAACCTGAACATATCGTATGATTATTTAACGAAATTTTTTAAAATGTGTTGTCCGTGACTAATTTTGTTTTAGTTGTAGATAATTATATCATCAGCCAATCAATATTACAATTATATGTATTGTATTTATCATCTTTATTGTGGGGGATTTCATGAAGAATATTGATTTTGAAAGTATTGGAAAGAAGTTGAAAGAAATACGCTTATCTAAAGGTTTGCCGCAGGACGCTGTTGCCAGTGCTGCTGAGGTCAATACTTCTCATATAAGCAATATTGAAAATAACCGTGTGAAAGTTTCCCTGCCTACACTTATCTATATATGTAATGCACTAGGTGTAACTGTGGATTATGTGTTGTCCGGTGAGTATGTTTCTTACGATTCTGCAATTGACAGAGAAATTATGAAGGAACTTCAGTCTTTTTCAGATGACGAAAAAGAGCGCGTTCTACGAGTTGTCCGCGCCCTTAAGTAATCTCACAGCATAATTAAAACCTGCCATGAAACTTTCTTTCTTAGCTGTCTCAGCAACTGACATGTATTTGTCCCGTTCACATTCATAATCTTCCCACGTTGCAAGTTCCTGAAACTGCTGCAATTCATACTCAATCTGCTGCCCAATATGTTCATCCACATTTTTCATAACATCCGTCTCGCTTACAAGCATGTTATACAATTCTTCAAGTTCGTTCTGCATAAACATTCCACCTTGTGATTTTATTATTCTGCCAGCAGCCACAATTATGACTTCCGGCTCTTTTCATATGATAGCAGACAGGTCGGACAGTTATTGTCATGTTAAATTCATTTATAAAAAAATCAGGCTTTGGATTTCTCCGCCGCCTGATTACAACTCTATTAATTCAATTCAATTTTATCGCTAAACCCACTAATCAGCCTTTTTCTCTTGCCACCTCAAACTCCTGCTTTATCTGCGCAAGAAGCTCAGGATTAACAAGAACATCACATATTGAATCAGCCATTATCTTTGCTGCGTATACTATAGCATTATGCGCTGCATCACTCTTTCCTGCTTTAATGTAAGCTTCTGAATGCGGCTGTGCATCCTTGTCTGTAAATGCAATTCTTATACATGAGCCTGGAACTTCATATAACACATTGCCAAAATCTGTTGAGCCAGTCCTTTCGCGTGGTGGCGCAATCGATGGGGCATTCTCATATGCTGCATTTGCCATAAGCAGGTCATTGACCTTATGGCACACAACCTTGCTCTTGAATGGAAGATCTCTCTGAACCTCATATGTTGTTCCAGTCATAAGCTCAGCACCTTTTAAAATGTTGTAGAATCTCTCTACAACTTCATCAAGGTATTTCGTGCTGTATGAGCGGAGTGTATATTCTGCAACAGTAAGGTCCGGAACTACATTTGGAGGACCACCTGCATTACGGATTGTGTAATGCATTCTTGTGTCATCTTTAACATGCTCTCTTAACATCTCAATTGCATGGAATGATAATAACGCTGCATCAAGTGCGCTGCGTCCTTCTTCTGGACTTATTGCAGCATGGCTTTTTACTCCGTGGAATGTTACCACGAAATTCTCGAGTGCCATACATTTTTCATCTACTGATGTATTAGGCGAACCATGCGACATAAATGCAAGGTCAAGCTCTTTCATATAACCTTTATCGAGCATAATTATCTTACCGCCAAGAGTTTCCTCTGCCGGAGTTCCATACACAACAAGCCTGCATGGATAATCCTGAAGGCAGTTCTTTACTGCGATTGCTGCCCCTATTCCGGCAGGTCCCTGAAGATGATGTCCACACGCATGTCCGATTTTTTCAAGAGCGTCATATTCAACAAGAATTCCAATCACCGGGCCGTCACTTCCATTATCCCATGTTGCCCTGAATGCTGTTTCAAGTCCTGTTCCACGCTCTACCACAAATCCTTCTTTTCCAAGATAACTGCACAATATATCAGATGTCTTGTACTCTTCCCCGCTTATCTCCGCAAGGTCGAATATCTCATCTGCCATCTGGCATAAATCTTCTTTATAGCTGTCAATAACCGCCCCAAGCTGCTTCTTAATATCGTCTGACATAATATCTGCTCCTAATCAATTCTAATATCCAATCATTAATGCACCAAGCATAAACAGACATCCAAGTGCTGTCCATATAAGGAACAGTGGCATCATGAACTTAAGCCATTTGCTATAAGGAATCTTTGATACAGCAAGATATCCCATAAGTGATGATGACATTGGAAGTACTGAGTTAGAGAATCCGTCTCCTAACTGGAACGCAAGTACTGATGTCTGTCTTGATATTCCTACAAGGTCTGAAACCGGCACCATAAGTGGCATTGTAACTGCTGCCTGACCTGTTCCTGACACAATTACGCAGTTAATAAGTGACTGACATAAGAACATGCCGACAGCCTTAATTGAATCTGGCATAACATTTACAATATTAACAATTCCATACACAATAGTATCAAGAATATTGGCATCACTTAATATTACCTCAACTGTACGGGCAATTCCGATTATAAGACATCCTACAATAATGCCTTTAGCACCTTCTCCGAATTCCCTTGCAATTCTGCTAGGACCGTAACCGCTGATAAATCCGCATATTACACCCATAAATATGAACAGGCCTGACATTTCTTCAAAGTACCAGCCCTTCTTTGAAAGGCCATATATAAGTATTCCAAAACCAAGTGCCATAACAATAAGAACTGCAATCTGTCTTACCGTAATTGTGTCTGTTGCATTGTCAAATGTGTACTCCTGGTCTTCAGGAATTCCATATATTACGCTTTTTTCGGGATGTGCTGCAACCTTTCTTGCATAGCAGATTATGTATGCACTTGTAGCAGCAAGAAGCACAACAAGAATGAATACTCTGTAAGCCATTCCTGAGAACAACTGCAATTCTGCTATATCCTGCGCAACTCCGACATTGAACGGATTAAGTAATCCGGCTGTGAATCCAACCGCTGCACCGAGTGCAATCATTGCTGTTCCTGTAACTTTATCAAGCCCTAAGAATAACGCAAGTGTAATTCCGATAGGAACGAATATCATAACCTCTGATGACATTCCCATTGTGAATCCGAATATAGAAAATAATGTCAAAAATACAGGAATTACAACATATTTGTGCTTAGAAAATGTCTTAGATAACTTCTTGCATAACGCTGTAAGTGCACCTGTTGATGTAATTACCTGAAAAGCTCCGCCGATTATCAGCATAAATGTAATTGTTGACGCTGATTTCACAATTCCGGTATAGATTGCTGAAGGAATCTTTAACGGATTAAGCGGACTTGATGCTATTCTGTGATAACTTCCAGCTTCAACTAAAGTCTTGCCTGTTGCTGCATCTTTAAATCTTGTAAACTCGCCTGCCGGCACAATATATGTTGCCGCTGCAGCAATAAGAATAATTACCACAAGTATTACAAATGTATGTGGCGTTTTCCATTTTTTCTTTGCTTTTGTTTCCATGAAATTTTCTCCCATAACAAATTTATATTTTTATACATTTTAATATAAATCATACTAAAAATAAAATTGTATGTTTTTATCGAAAGTATAAATCTAATTTATAGCTTCGATTGATTGATACATTTTAATTATGTATAATTATTACATTATTATTGAAACATGCACTATTTTAGAAAGGGAATTCATATGATTACTGAAAAAGACATGCAATATGTTCTTACAATTGCTAATTACGGAAATCTTACCAAAGCCGCCAATGCTCTGTTCTTGTCGCAGCCGGCTTTGAGCATACATCTTAAACAGCTTGAAACTTCACTTGGCATACAGCTTTTTGAAAGAAAAGGCCGCCGCATGATTCTTACATATGCAGGCGAGGAATTCGTGAAATCTGCCAGAGATATTACTATGAAATGCTTTGAGCTTGAAGACCGCATGATTGATATTGGCAAAAATGTAGCTGTTAAACTCCGCGTTGGTTACATGGTACGTCAGGTTGAGTCTCTCTTTCCATCTGTTATGACTGCATTTAACAGACTGTATCCACAGTCAGTTGTATATGCCATTGACGGACATCTCTCAGACCATGAAGAGCAACTTCTTGCCGGTGACATTGATATGTTCTTTGGATATAACAGCGTGAGCAACACCAGACTTTCCTATGAAACCATATATGAAGACTGTCTTGTTGCCATTCTTCCCAAAAGCCACCCTGCTGTATCTTTCACAGAGCATAAAGAATCATGCATCTATCCATGGCTTGATCTTGCGCATGTAAGAAAAGAAAGATTCATCCTGCAGCACAGCAACCAGAGTATAAGACAGCTTGAAGAAGACGCCCTTTTCTATGCTGATGTCCTGCCAGAGCTTACCTATAAGATAAGCAGTATTGACGCAGGAATCCGACTTGCTGAACAGGGATATGGAATTGCATTTACACTAAACAGTTATCTTACTTCAATGAAGCTTTCACCTGATTCAGTTGTATTACAGGTTGGCGACCCAGACATGCGTATACCATTCTCCGCCGCCTTCAGAAAAGAAGATGAAAACCGGAAAGAACTGAAAGAATGGATACGGCTGACTAAAGAGCTTGTTTCCAGACAATAAAATAACCGGCTGATACTGCATTTAGCTGTACCAGCCGGTATCTTAATATTATTAAATTATAATACTTCAACAAGCTCAATCCTGAAATTCAGTTCTTTTCCTGCCATCTCATGATTAGCGTCAAATGTAATCTCAGTATCAGTTAAAGCAGCAACCCTAGCTTGGAATGGCTGTCCATACATATTCTGAAGATATACTTTATCATCAACTTTAAGTTCTTCTGCACCAGGAAGCTCACTTATAGGCAATGTTATGAAAGCTCTTGGATCGGCTTCTCCATACGCCTCCTCTGGCATAAGATGAACATCAATAACGTCTCCGACATTCATTGTTGCAACAGCCTTATCAAAGCCCTGAATCATCATTCCTGCTCCACAAGTAAATTCAAGCGGTTCACCTCTGTCGTAAGAAGAATCAAACTGTGTTCCATCGTTAAGTGTTCCTTTATAATGAACCTTTACCTTCTTTCCCACATTAGGTCCTTCAAATGATGGTGTAAATGTACCACAGCCACCGCCGCAGCCGCCACAACCGCTTCCACAGTCTGATTCACCTTCATCACTTCCACATTGTCCGCAACCTGCCTCTTCATCTTCATGGCTTCCACAGTGTCCACAGCCATGACCTTCTTCATGATCGTGATGATGGTCGCAATTAACTCCTGCTGATGTTAAATCGCCATTAAGATATGCCTCAACTGCTGCGTCTGCCTCTCCATCTGCTCCTGAATATACATCAATTCCAGCTTCTGAAAGTGCTGTGACTGCACCGTTACCGATTCCGCCACATATAAGAACATCTACACCTTTATCCTTAAGAACAGCTGCCAATGCGCTATGACCAGCTCCATCAGTGCCAATTACCTCTGCACGGACAATATTCTTTCCTTCTGTCTCATAAATCTTAAAGCTCTCAGAATGTCCGAAATGCTGAAAAATCTGACCATTCTCGTATGTTACTGCTATTTTCATCAATAATCCTCCTGATTAATATTTATTCTCATACAATGTATGAAAAATCATTTCAAAATCTTAAACAACTAAAACTCAATATTCACCGAACCATTTGCATATTTCATATAATCAAAAAGCTTCGACGCTGTAAGAAGTTCAAGTGGGTCTCTCTCAATATCATCTTCCTCAAATATCTTTGCGACTTCCTGTATTTCAGGATTAGAAAGAGAATTCATATATTCCCTCAGTTCAACTATCGGCATATTAAAAAGTTCTTCTTTGCTCTTCATAAATTAAAATCTCCCTCCAATATCTATTCCGAACGGCCTGTGAATATCACCTTACCGCTATTCCATAATTCTGCTGTTCTTTTAGCTGCATCAAGCCTGTCTTCATCATTTTCAAACCTAAATGATGCTGACTGACAGCCGCAATCCATACACATCACATAATAAGAGTGATCTTCCTCTTCTAATATAGAAGGTCCAAAACATCTTGGACAATCCTGCAGATCAATCATTTCATAAATTTCCATGCTGCAACTCCTTGTAATAATAATCTGATTTATCTTATAATTCTACATTCTATTGGGGATAGAAATCAAGTGGAAAATAAATAATATATCTTTTATATTCTCATTATAAAAGCCTCTGCCCGCAAAGCAATGCTTTACTAACAGAGGCTTCTTCTACTAATATAATCAATTTCTCTTTTAAATAATAGGTAATTCATTAGATTCTGTTATTACATCATCTGTATCAAACTTAATTATATCAATTTCAGGTTCTGTATATTTATCTTTTCCCATAATATCTTCCTTTATCACATTTTGTACTACTTATCGTAGTATATACTGTTTCCTATGAATTACAACCATTATTATGAATTTGCATTTTTATAAGCTAAGGCTGCTTTCCAATACCAGTACATAGTCCTTGTTACATCAACAAGCTTTTCTGTTGATGTAAAATTAATCTGTGTTCTATATCCATAACTAAATGCACTATACTTCACAGTAAGACCTGAATTAATATCACCATCTTTCTTCTGAACTCTTACTGAAACTGGCTGATCAAGCTGATAAGCTTTAGCATTCTGTGCTTCAACATAATAATAATCAACCCCATTAATAACAGCCTTTTTAGGTGTAATATAAGTTGTTGTGCCATCTGCTAACTCTCTTTGGAATATATATTCATCAATACTATGACCCTCAGATACAGTAAAATAATCTCTTATCGTAGTCTCAGATAACAAAACTAATGAACTTCCATAGTAACTAATTCCTTCAACACTATCTTCGTTAGTTATCGTGTCTTTATAGCTACTAAAATCCACTTCTTTAATAACCTTATCTGAATCACTTATATAAGTACTGCTGTTAGGTAAATTATCTGTTTTATAATCAAACTGAATCTGTGCAGCTGTACCATAATTAGCCAATGCTTTAACCAATTCTACAACTGAGCTATATTCATCCTGATGTGTTAAGACATAATCAATATAATTCTTAACAGTAGCAGTATATACTTTGCTCTCTCTGTCGCCATCAATTACCTTTGCACTCACTTCTGTTGTCATATACTTTGCTCCTACAGTATATGGGAATGCAAATGCATTGTATTCACTTGATTTTTCCACATCTGCTTTATTTACCCTAGATACATTACCATTCTCATCTGTAAATTCAACATACGCTTCATCGCTGATATTCTCTGGCAAATCAATATAAAAATTCAGGTTAATATCACCTTTCAGCCCTAATGTATATCCTTTAACTTCAGCATTAATAAGTTCATTCCACTTGGCATATAATGTATATTCTCCAGTAGAGCCTTCACTAATCTCCGTAATTTTAGTAGTATATGTATTGTCTGTATACCAGCCTCCGAAAGAATAACCTTCTTTTACAGGCTCTTTCAATATTATTGAAGCATCTGACTTAGTATATGAAGCAGGATTCTCGTCGTTATTAGTACCACCATCTAGTTCATAATTAATTGCATAATTATTAGTAGTGAAAGCTTTGATACAGAAATTACCATTTGGCCAACTCCACTGATTATTAGCTGTTCCATAAAAGCTTTTTCCATTATTTAAGCTTACATTATTGTCCCATACTTTTACATCACCGTTTGCCCACGAAATTCCCTGTTCACAATCCAGAGCATAATCATCAGTAGTAACAACAACTGAATAAGATGAGCCTGATTTTAACTTTACTGTGTCATTCAGAGGAATTGTATATAATCCTTCATAATCAGTAGTACCTTCTGTAGTAGCTGTTTCCTGCTTTGTTCCACTATATGGATTATTATTTTTCAAATCAGTATATATCTCTATCTTGTAATTCACATTTGAAGCATGTGTAAAAGATAATGATACTGCTTCAAGATTTTCCGAAGCTACACCAGGCTTACTTTGTACTGTAAATACATTAGAATATGTCTTATAATAACATGTATTATTTGTTACTTTATAACAATCAATCCCACCATCTAACTGATAATTATTATCATAATTATCTACGGTATTCATATCAAATACCCATGCAGTATCCATTAATGAATGATTCTCGTATGACATCCAAAAATAAGACTGCGTAAATCCCCAGCTGTTGCGGATAAGCCATGCACCATCATTAGAAGGCTTGTCCCCTACAAAGTTATCCTTTGAGAAGTTGTCATCCCAGCCTACTATCATAACATTATGAGCGCCTCCGTTAATTCCCGGATCATAATATGTATATAGCTGCTTTACAGAGTTCCATAAAAGATAACTATAAGAGTTATAATATTGTATGCCTACCGCACCATGCTTCATGATTGCTCTCTTAACATCATCTGTATTATTCTTAAGACTCAACTTATATGCATTCTCCAGATGAGCAACATTCTTGCTATAGGCATATTCATCATCCAAGCCATTATTCAATACATTATTAATATTCGCAACTGTATACGGAACATCACTTTCCTTTACTGCACCGCTCCACTGAGATAATCTTCTTACTGCATATTCATACATTCCGCCTCTGTCAAAATAAGAATAAGAGACAGATCCGTTATAAAACTTAGTATTATCCCCCGCAGTTCCTCCAAATGGATCAACTGCTGAGTTATATGTAAAATACACCAGTTGTAATTCACTCAGGTCAATATTCTTATCAGCCAGTCCCTTACTTACAAGATCAAATTCGCTTAATCCCATAGCTGCAAACGCCCAACATGTTCCGTAATTGCCCTGATCTCCCACATCAGGGAACTTAGTCTTATCTAATTGATAAGATGCTGGTATCTCACTAGAAGCAGATACTCCATTTGTATAATATGTAACATCATTAGCATTGGCAATATTATCCTGTCCATAGCATATGCCAAAGCTATTGAAACTAATAAATACCGTTAATAATACAGCAGCCCACTTTTTTAATTTCATACATTTTCCTCCTTGTTAGTGTATACATATTATATCGACATATATAAAATGTTTCCTTAGAAAAATCGCCATATTTTATGAATTATACACCTTCAGCAGATTCATTAAATCATTAATCTCCTCCGCAATCTGCTTTCCGTTATCAGTATCCTTTACAAACACCCGCTGTTTTTCCACATAAACAACCTGTGATTCAGACTCAATATCCCTGTTACTATTAATTGCCATATTAATACTCATAAACGGATGATGTTCTTTAATCTTCATTCCATGCGAATTATAAATAAGTGTGTAACCGGCTATTCCTGTGGCGGCATGATATCCTTCGCAGAAACCGCCATCTATAACAATCAGTTTTCCACCAGCCCTTACAGGGTGCTGCCCCTCTTTTGTCCTGACAGGAGTATGTCCATTAATAATGTGTGCATTCTCATTATAAAGATTAAACTCCCTTAAAATCATTTTACAGATTCTTTCATTTTCATACTGGACATAGTATGGATTCTTATCCTCTTCGATTGCCTTCTTATAGTCAGCATTTCTATCCTTGTCGAGGAACGTTCGTTCAAATGTTTTGATACACCTTCCAGTCACTGGTGATAATATATTACTCCACAGAAACCACATAAAATCAACTGCATCTGAATCACCGGTTCTTGCCTGCCTTACCATTGACTCGCAATAATCAAGATACTCACGACCTGAATACGACTTGCAATCCACAACAATTCCATCAAACACCCCTTGTTCATCAAGTGGCACACAACCATGAAACAGAAGATTTCCATTATGAATCTTATAAATGCTGCCTTTGTCATATAGAAAATTGATATGTCTCTCAAGCACCATACTGTTAATGAAATCTGCCCTGAATCTTCCCATCAGAAACATTTCTTCCATAGTAAGCTCATAAGGATTATTCATGTCAACAGTTGGAAATTCATTAGTATTAAGAAAATAATCCTTATCCCCTATTCTTACCGTTCCTTTATCCAGATTCATCTTATCCAGCAGAAGTCTTCCTTCCATCCTGTATTCCGGGTGTCTCTTAATAAGCTGCCCTTCAAGCTTGAATAAAATCACAGAAATAGCTTTATAGACTGCATCATCAACATTTTTATCTGAATATGTATTAACTGCAAACTGCAGAAGAAACCTGAGGCTTATTCCATAACCATTCTCAAGAATTGACATAGTTTTGTACTTAATATTATTCCTGACTACAAGCGCCATACACACCGGATTGCCACAAAAAGCTCCCATCCACAATATGTCATGATTTCCCCACTGGATATCAACGCTGTGATGTTCCATCAGAAGATCTAATATCTTATCTGCATGTGGTCCCCTGTCATATATGTCCCCCAGTATATGAAGATGGTCCACAGCCAGTCTTTTAATCAAATCAGTAAGAGCAACAAGAAATTCATCGCCATTATGAAGGCTCAGAATTGTTTCCATAATCTGTCTGTGGTACACACTCCTGTTGTCATCTTCATCCTTCTGTGCATGAATAAGTTCATCAATGATATATGCAAAATCCACAGGCATTGCTTTTCGCACCTTGGATCTTGTGTACTTAGAAGACAGAAGCTTTGCAATCTGAATCAGCTGGTCAAGTACATTTCTGTACCATTCATCATTCACCTTATTCTCATCCATAAGAATAGAAAGCTTCTCTCTCGGATAATATATCAGAGTGCACAGCTCCTGCTGCTCATATATAGTAAGTTCATCTCCATACAGCATCGCTACCTTCTCTCTAATTACTCCCGAACAATTATTAATTATATGATAAAATGCATCATATTCCCCATGAAGGTCACTCATAAAATGTTCTGTTCCCTTTGGCAGATTCATAATTGCATTCAGGTTAATAAGTTCGCGGTAAACTGACTGTTTTGTAGGATATTTTTCCTTTAATAACTTTAGATATTTATCGTATTCCTTCATGGGTTCTCCTTTTATCGTGTATTGGCGGCTTAAATTTCAGATTTCAAACTTCTTGCAAACAATAAAATCTGTATTATCCAAATCGCCCCTAGAAAGTATATCTAGCAATCTAAATACTGGTCCCGTAGGATGTGTCCTGCCACATTCCCATGCTTCGACCGTTTTCTTAGATACCCCCATGTATATTGCAAAAACGCTCTGAGTCATGCCTGCCTTCATACGAATATCTCTTATCTCTTTATTCGTATACTCTTTTACTGGCATAATCATAAATGTTTTCGTATGTGCTTTCCCACATCCTTCTTCATACTCTATAGCCTCTTCCAGTCCTTGTTTTAAATCATCAAATAATGAACCCATATAAATCATCTCCTATTTTTTACAGCTTCTTCCTTTAACGATTTTACCAATTTTTTTAAAACATTCTTTTCTTCATCAGTTAAATTCTCCTGATCTTTCTTTTCAAAAGCTGTTATAAGATATGTCACTTCATATTCTGCAAAATCTGTATAACAAACCCTTATACCACCACTTTTTCCTCTGTTTTCAAGAGAAAATCTAACTTTACGAATTCCTCCAGTACCTTCCATAACTGGACCTGATTCAGGATCTTTTAAAAGCATTATCTGTAATGTTCTCAATTCATCATCACCAAGCCCTATTTCTTTCCATCTCTTTGTAAATAATGGTACTTCAACAAATGTCCTCAACATTAGTATTCGCCTTTCTTATTTCCTTAATTATAGTATACCCTATATAATAGGGTGTCAATCTCATATCTAAAATTCTATCTCATTGCTTATAAGAACATTTCCGTTTATACGAATTATAAGATTCTTTTACTCCTTTATAGCATCCAAATACCCCATCAGCCTTTTCTGCTGTTCTGTACTTAACTGCTGATAAGACTCTACCAATACACCTATATCTGTTCCTTTGCTTATAACATATGTATCATTAGTACGGCTTCTGTTTCCTGTATGTTCAGCACCTGACAACAAATCATAAGGTGTTACTTCAAGTACTTCACATATAATTAGAATCTTATCACTCACCGGATTAGTTCTCTTCTTTTTCCAGTCGCTAATTGAACTTTCTGCTATACCTGTTCTTAAAGAAAATTCTTTCTGGCTCATTCCTTTTTCTTTTAGTAATTCAAAAATTCTATCACTGATTGTCTTCATCACATTATCCTCATATTCACAATAAACTTATAATTTACTTTGTTTAGTAAGTATAGCATTATTATTTCACTTTGTAAATACGAATTTATATGTTTATAGGAATTTTTAACATCTGACAGCTTCTACACGCTCTTAATATCCGTTTTCTATTGATACATATATCCTCACCAATCACGCAATCAAACTTTAAATATTTCACATTCCGCAATATCCCACAACAACTGAAACATTATAGAAACCAGCCCTATATTCAGGTATAATCTCTTTTTGTGCAAAATCAGACTTAAGCATTGAACCTAACGTTCTGGTTAATTTCTTTTTATTTTTGTGTCCAACTCCTGTCAATATCATTTCATTATCTAAAGATGGAGCGTTTACGTTATATTTCCTCTGTCTGTGTTTCTAATGTGTCCGCAATTCTCATCACTTCATCTGTAATTATTTATGACTCACCTGTCACTTCTTCAAGCTGCTTTGCCGTATCTTCTGCTATAACCATACTTTCTTAGCTTTTATGCAATCTTCTTTACTCATCATTTTTATCCGATGTAATATGCATAGTCTACCAAATAGTTTTAATTATTAATAATAACTTTATACCCTTTTATAGACTATTGGTTCATCATATCCAAATGTCCTTTTCCCATTAATCTCCATGGTTTCAGATACTTCCAGGCTTGTATCTGAGAACTTTTCCCACAACTTAAATGTCATGACTGGTGAAAACTGACTTATACTTCCTCCTTCCCATACACCACCCTGTTCATGATAAAGTGCCGGCTTAAACTTTTCAGATTTTTTGAGCATATTGTAGTCTACTGTCTTCATAGTCTCATATGAAAAAGTGTTCTTATCTTCACCTTCAGGAATCTCATAAGAGGAAAGTAAAATTCCTTCATTCGTTTCAGTAATAAGAAAAAGATGCGGTGATGCATGACACTTTCCATCATTTTCATAATAACTTTCTTCAACAATAAATATCCCCTTAAAATCAGCATGAAAATTTTTAATCTTATCATTACATACTGTATTCACATGCTGTGCATATGGGTAGATTCTTTTTGCCTTTTTCATGGCTTCAAATTGCTCTTTATTATCAAAATGTCCTGTCATTAGTTTTACAAATTCATTTATATTCATTACTGCTGCCTCCATAATTTAAATAATGTGTAAAAGCTTTTATATACAATAATATCTACCATTTCAGAATACACCCAGATATATATTTAGTCAATTTAATAAATTCTCCACCCGAATACTCTGCTCCAATCACAAACCACATTCCAGAATATCAAAAAACCTCCATCAGAAAAGCAAATGCATACCTACATCTCAATCAGACCTTAGTAACAATGCCAAATGAAGTCCGCATCATACCGCACAGCTCCAGCTGCTTCACCACAAAAGTCATTGTCCACGCACCACTGCATCAAGATGTCATCTCCAACGTCAGGTAACCGTGTGCGAACTACTTTCAGCAACATCTTCAGATACATATTTACAGATATTTTACACGCTCCTATTATAATAATGTAGAAAGTCGGAACTGAAGCGTAAAAAGATAGCCCGTCAGCGAACTAAGTAACCGTTACTCAGTACGCCAGCGGGCAAGGGTGTTATTTTTTCTCGTATTTTTCAATCATACACTCGTGTTTTTTGCTATCTTTGTCATAATTGATGCCAACTAGCAAAATATTACCTGTGTAGTTTTCGACCGAATCAGCATATTTTTTATCCTTAATTTGTTGCAATGCTGTTTTTGCACTTTTGTTCCATTTCAACTCTACAACCAAGGCTGGAAAATTATTTATATAATCCGGTTTCGGTATAAAAACAAAATCTGCAAATCCGTAGCCCGTCGGCAATTCTCGAACAGGCTTAAAATAGTACTGCATAGCACTCAGATATGCTATCGTAAGCACACTGCTAAGCGAGTTTTCGTTATTATACTGGATTGAAGATACATATTCCTCATGAATTTTTTCTATCTGGCTTGCAACGGCTTCATTGTCCATATTCAGAGTTGCATCCAAAAGGTCTTCGGACTCTCTTTGTAGGAGTATAAGTTCATCCCACTTTTTTCGTCTTGTTGCCCGAATCAACTCCTGCCGAATTTCTTCGTTTGGAACAAAAGCTGCTTGCCCCTTTTGATTGTATGCTAAATAGCCAAGATGTATCAGATAAGTGATGACGTCATCTCGATTGGCAAAATGGATTGTATCATTTTGAAACGAAGTAACATCAATTTTCACTTGGTCACCAGACAGCATTTCTATAATGGCACTCTTTAATCCGTCATAGTTCATGTTTATCAACGGAACAATCGCCTCATACGATGCCGTGCCTGACCAGTAACTTTGAAATTCTCCGTCCATCATCAGTTGAACAACCGCATTGGGATTATACACATGGAACTTACCAAGTACATATCCATCGTACCAACGCTTCACTTCATCAAAATCCCGATTATATTTCTCACACAGTGACTTCACTTCATCTTCTGTAAAGCCAATGTATGGTGCCAACGGTCCTGCGCTCAGCATTGAATAATGCTTGAGATTATTTACAGCCGATTGTGATTTATCTTTTCTAAACGGTAAAATACCAGTCAAATATGCCAGTTGAATGTATTTTGTCGGTTCTGTGCCCTTAAACATCCCACGAAGAAAGTTCAGATACTCATCCTGAACCTTTTTATTCATGGCTTCATCCCTTATCAGAACATCCCATTCATCTATAATAATAATGAACTTCTGTCCGGTTTTCTCTCGTATCCGAGAGAGTCCATCTGATAAAAACGAAACACTCTCCGGCAAGGCTGATGGATAAATATCTCTCAGCTCATCAAACACAGCATCGGTAATGATTTGAACTACATTATTTACATCTTTGCAGTTAGCCAAAAACCACTGAACATCAATGTGAATCACATCATACTTATTCAAATGTTTTTTAAAGTCAGGGGCTTTGCCTATTTCAAGCCCTGTAAACATCTGCTCAGATTCTGCTCCTTTGCTGTAATACGCTGCTAGCATATTGGCGGCATACGATTTTCCGAATCTGCGAGGACGGCTATTGCAGATATACCCTTCCATCGTGTCCAACACGCTATTTGTATACTCAATCAACCCGGTCTTATCCACATATATCTTGGAGTTCAGCGCAACTTGAAATGCACTATTGTCTGGATTCACGAATCTTCCCATGCAGTTCAGACTCCTTTCTGGAACTGTTCCTTACAAAAGGCTACAACTCACCTATTATGCGTTGATTTTACCATTTTGACGGTCAAATAGCAAGGCAATAAGTGTCTATTTGTCTATTTATCTATTTGTTATTATTCTAATGAATAGTGTAAGAACTTTTGTTCTTTTAGGATGTACATCATAGAATATCATCTATATGTATTTATTTATTTAAATTTATTGTTTTCTAAATATCGACATTTCTTATAATTAAACATTTTATCGGACGTCTCTAATTGTTTCCTTTTCGAATCAATATTCCAATTTTTAGTATAATCAATATATTGTTCTATTTTTACCATTAAAGTATAAAAATCTCTATAATGATTAGTAGCTCCTATAATATACTAGATAAGGATTGATTCTTTTATTCTCAGAATAAGCAAAATCATTCCTTATGAAGAAAATTATTCAAAGTCCATTTTGTCTTATAATACTTAGTTCCTGTTGTTACTTCATCGACTCGAATACTGAATGGGGTTGAAAGCGGTGTCTTTTCTTCGTAATGTTCCAATGCAGTATTAAGTTTATCTCGTAATAGATAGTATTCAAAGCTTTCACCTTGATCAAGTCGTACAGGAAATTTGGGAGTAAAAGACTGCAATACAGAATCAAGATTTAATGCACCAACAAAAATGTCGCCTTGCTTCTTATCACCAAAATGAAGATACACATTCTTTACCGTGACGGGTTTCATACTAATGTTTTTCACCATGATGATATAGGCATCAACCCGATCTATACTAGGTAATTGACTTAGGAAGAAACCTGTGGATACCTCTACTTTAATTTTTACCTTCTGCGGAAGTGCCAATGCCATAATAGAAATCACCAGAGCAATTGCTCCAAACACCGATCCAGCCCAGCTTCCTATTGCACCAATAATCGTCCAGCGCAAAGATTCTACTGTAAAATCAGTATTGGCATTGATTGAATTAACCATACATATCAATTTCCCGATAAGTAGAATGAGAATAATTGTAATGGATACAGCACCCAGTACAGTGATATTCCTTTTCTTCATGAAACACTGCTCCTTTACAAAGGAGAAAATCCCTCTTTCTTTTTTCTGATATAAACTGGTTCTTCATATTCTATTCCAGCTATCTCACAAAATAATTTGTCTGTTTCATAAGATCTCTGAATCGAATAGTGATCCCATCCAACTAAATTATCATCAAAAGATTCTATGGCAAATAGCAGCAGATTTCGTGATGTTTTTTCATCTATCACATCTGATGGTACTTGAATATGGTCATTGACACGATCACAGTAAAGTGCCCCCTCTCGATAATCAATCAGTCCGCCACTATAGGCTAGATTGATTATTTTCTCCATTTCTTCCTGTCCAATAGCCTTTTGAAGGCGCTCGCCCATACTAATTGTGAAATTACTACCGATGGCATGCTTAGCCTTATGATTATGAAGTTTGTCTTTTCCTTTTTTCAGATTTCCTTCCGGATCAAGCCGTGTAAAGAGTCCAATATTAATCTTGGCAACTTCTTCAATAATCGTGACTGATAGAAATACAGCTGTAGAATAAGATCCATTTTTGTAAAGTAATGCGGCATCTTTGATTAAATGAATCACATGGTCGACGCATTTGTCGAACTCTCCTGTTGGAATTGAAAAGAGGCTATATGATGACAGAACTTTTTCCACTTCTTGGATTGATTTATTTTCATCTATCATATCTTCATCCATCGTCCCTTCTAATTGTAAGCTATATAGCGCTTACGAAAAACCCGCGGTTTTCTCTTTGTATTTTGTCTACAATCTGATATTATAACCTAATAATTATCATATGATTTCCCCAAATCCGTATATATAGCTTTTAATACTTCTTCATCATAATCCCATCTTTCCAATAACTCAGAAGAATGATTGCTAACTAAATAATAAATTAATATTATTATCACTTCTTTAAATATAATACTTTTTTCTACATTTTGCATAATCATTTTATATAAATTTTTATGATTATTTATATATTCTTGTATATTTTCTTGCCCATCTTTTTCAATCAAGTCTTTAAACTCTTCAAAAATAGTTTCACTTAGCTTTCCTTCATTAAATTTATTTTCATAATTTTTGTTTATTATATTTACATACAATTTATATGATTGCTTTTTCTTATTTACCACTTCATATATACCCTTATACTCATTATCAACAGCTTCATTAAAAGCAACACTTCTTGCTAACATTCTCTTTGCAGTCGATGGTAGTTCTTCTTTTTTCTTATAAACTAAATCATGAGAGATTTCCGCATATGCATGTTGCGCCAAAGTTCTAATTTGTACTTCACATGGTGTATTAGAATTAATAGTTTTATTATTAACTTTCATTGACATTTTATTTCTGATAATAAAATGTTTTGATTCATATTCAAAAAATTCTGGATTTTTTTCAATTATATCGCGATAATCTTTATCAATTATTGCATTCCACTCTTTATTTTCAATTATAATTTTACTAATTTCTTCAATCTGATCCTCTATCATTACAACAAATCTAACTCCAATTTTATCTGTTATTTCTAAATAAGGATCTTTATAATTTTTACCTCTGTAATAAGCTTTCTCTATTATTGAATCCTCTTCTTTTAATCGAGGTTCTGGTTTTATTTTTATAATTTTATAATATTCTTTCTTATATTTTTCCTTGATTTTTTTAACAATATAATTACATACATATGTTCCCCATTCCATATACATATCTTTCTCTTGTCTATATCGTTCAATAAATTGTTTTTCAAGAATCATTTCTCTTTTATAGCCTTTCCTTTAACTGTAATAATAGTATTTCCATCATCTTCTTTAATATTTAATAGAGATGAGAATTGTTCTGATGGAACCTTAATCTCAATATTATTATCTAAAAAAACACTCCTTGTCTTAATTTTTTTGCTAATAAAGATAAATCCTTATGTATACTTGTCAAAGACAAACCTTTACTTTCACATGATTTATAATAATTATCTCTCATTGAAGGGTCTATTATATATCTTTCCGCAAAGGTTTTGCAATTTAATGTTGTTTCTACATTATTATTTACATAACTATGAAGATTAGTTAACAATTTTATTTTATCCTCATCTTTCAAACTTAATTGATTGTTAATAAATTCTTTTGTTTTAAAGAAAAAATCCTTTGTTTGAATATTACTATTTTGTTTATAATCTAATCCCAAAAAATCTTTATAAAAATACTCCGAAAATCCAGATGATCGACTTGTTTCTGTATTTGTATCAAATATTATACAATCAAAAGCATCCTTATTTATCTTCTGCTTATTTTTCAAAACAAACATACCTAACTTATATAATTTTTGAGTTGGACTTAATATAAGATTTTGAATAAAATCCATCGATCCACTATTACTTGATGGAATATTAAAAGCTTGTTGACTTTCAGCCTTCATTATAACAATAAAGTCCCTGCAATCATTTTGAATAGTACCTTCAACAACTAATAGAACTCCTCCTGGATATCGTGAACTATTTTGAGCCATTGTTAAATACAAAGCCATTCTCTTACTAATTTCTATAAAATCTTTTTCACTTTTATCAGAATTATAATAATCAATTAATAATTTGCAAGCACTTTCTTCTCCATAATTACAAATTTGCATTTCAATAGCATGAGATGAACTTCCTACAGCATCTATAATTCTTGTTCTAATCGTGTCTAATCCATCTTTTTGTAAAATTGCACACCCAGTACTAAACTGTGGATTAATAAAAATATCTTTTTGTTTTCTTTTATATATTTTATGATATATTATTCTATTTATATGCATATTCTCTAAATTCTTATTCATAACAGTCGCCTTCCTATCGTATAATTTATTTAAATATTTCAATTTCATTTTTCAAATTTAAAATGCAAAATTTTTAAAATTACTTGCCACTTCTAACAAGTCTACATTTTATATCATTATTCGATATATAATTTAACTTTCTCTTTATAACAACAATTTTTCATACCCATCACTTTAAGAGAGGCCTCATCAACCTCTCTCCCATCAAATATCCCAGTCCCCAAGGGGACTTCGTTTTACAACCTGAATTAACCCAACCTTACTCATAGTACCTTACTCCTTACCATATGTATCCTTGAATTAATCCAAACAATTATTTTCACAATCCGACTTGTCTAAATAATAGCATATTATAATCTATTTATCAATCAATATTACAATTCTCCACCCGAATTCTCGGTCCCAATCACAAACCACATTTCAGAATATCAAAAAACCTCCGTCAGTAAAGCAAATGCTTCACCAACGGAGGTCATCTTCACATATATCAAATTAAAAAATCATGCATTATTTTGTGTCCTCATCAAAACTAAGACTCTGCAAATGCATACCTATATCTCAATCAGACCTTAGTAACAATGGCAACCCCGGTTCCCTCTATTTCCACAGTTTTATTGCCTGCGGTTATATAGAAAC
>ERZ1673737.241-NODE-241-length-76917-cov-31.740002_pt1 | contig 76917 bp, 65 predicted proteins | sample MGYA00580211_ERZ1673737 | MGnify/ENA primary metagenome ERZ1673737 (study PRJEB41218, sample SAMN15661789) | gut metagenome | host: Homo sapiens | place: Canada: London | collected 2015-08-20/2019-03-30 | study: EMG produced TPA metagenomics assembly of... | reverse complement strand
TGCCCAAGATAGTTCGCTGGAAACGGCGCGTGAAAATAGGTAGTCGCCGACTTGATTGAAAGCCCCTGAGGATTTTCCTTGGGGGCTTTGTTGTTGTGCTGGAAGGAGAAAACGATGAAAACAACGCATGTGGTGGTGCTGCCCTATACCCCGCAATGGAAAGAGGATTTTACGGCCATTCAGGCTGAATTGGAAGCGGCCCTTGGAGATTTGGCCCTTGGAATCGAGCATGTGGGCAGTACCTCAGTTGAGGGAATGGCTGCAAAACCCTGCATTGATGTTGATGTTGTGATCCCGGACAATTCCGTTTTGGGTGAGGTTATTGAGCGGCTGGCGGTCATTGGGTATCTTCATGAAGGAAACCTCGGCATTGAGGGCAGGGAAGCATTCCGTTATACGGACAAACCTGATTTGCCGCTGCATCATTTGTATGTGTGCCCGGCCAATTCCAAAGAGCTGCACCGCCATCTGGTATTCCGGGAATTTCTGCGCCAGAATCCGGAGGCGGTCAAACGTTACAGCGCGGTAAAGGAACAGGCCGCGCGGCTTTTCCCGGAGGATATCGAAGGATATATGGGATATAAGGCACCGTGTATCGAAGAACTGTACCGTCTGTGTGGGCTGGAACCATAAAATGTAATGTCAGCAGAAAATGAACGACTCGGCTTGGCGGGATTATCCGTAAGCCGAGTCGTTTTTGTGCATAGAAAACTGCTGTGATTTTTGGTAGATATGACGGCCTAAAATCACTTGACGAAAGAACTACTATGCAATACAATATAGATAAGCTATTACGTAATACAAAATAGCTGAAAGGAGGAACGCGAATGGAAAACAATACCCAGTTGCTCAAGGGTGTTTTGGAATATTGTGTGCTGAAACTCATCAGCCGAGAGCCGACTTATGGGTACGAAATCGTGATGAATCTGAAACGGGACGGCTTTTCCGATTTGAGCGAAAGTACGCTCTATCCACTGCTCTTGCGTTTGGAACAGAAGGGAAAGGTCACGGTAGAGCGTCGGCCTTCTCCCAAGGGACCCAGCCGGAAATATTATGTGGTCACAGAGAACGGCAGGGAAGCATTGCAGACCTTTCAACAGGATTGGGAACAGCTTTGCAAGCTGGTAGAAAAAATTTTTGAGGAGGAAGCAGATGAATAACTATATTGCATTGCGAAAAGTAAACCGGATGCGTACGAAGCTGCTGACCGAAGAAAGTCAGGCACAGCTTAAAGAAGTGATTCACTATCTTCGCCGGGTCAGCTGGGACTTCTGTGGCATCGAACTTGTGCGCAGCGATTTGCTTGATATTTCCATCCAAGCCAACGCGGAAAATCAGGAACTGTTTCATTCCATCTCGGACGCAAAGACCTTTGTGGATGAGGTCAAGCCCAGTTTGAAAACACTGAGAGCCGGGGATTACTTCTGGTTTGTGGCACCGCTGTATTTCTTTTGGGGATGGGGTGTAGAGGGGCTGATTTTATATCCGTTGGTTCCGGGGTGGGTGTTTGAATTTTCACTGGGGCATTTGATGCAGCTTGTGGTGGCGATGGCTGCGTTTTGTGGACTCTTCCGCCGGATGATGGAGCAGGTGGGCTTCCCGCCGCGGGAACATTGGATAAAATATATCGGCTGGCTGGTGCTGTATATTGCGGCATTGTATGGAACCGGGTGGTGTTTTACGAAGCTTGCCGGTTCCATCGTGCTGCTGCGGCTGCCGATCCTGCTTTATGCGCTGTTCAGCCTTTTGCTGGGCGCGGGACTGTATGGGATCCAACTGTGGAGATATGGAAAAGACCCTCGCCTTACTACGCGGGTATAAAAATTCCCCCGCTCTGCCGAATGGAGTATCTTCCAATATGGCAGGGCGGGGGAATCGATTTTTATGCAGTTCGGGTGTTTTACTTTTTCGCTACTGCCTTACGGTAAACGACAAACGCGATCGCGGCAGAGCAGACTTCGGTGATCCAGAAAGCGTGCCAGACACCAGTGGGGCCGAAGGCGCGGCAGAGCAGCCAAGCCAGCGGCATGATGAAGAGGACATAGCGGCACAGCGAGATGACCAGCGACGGCATTCCCTTGCCCAGACCTTCCAGCGCACCGGACGAGGTGGTGGACACCGCCGACACGATGAAGCCGAGGCAGATGATACGGAGCGCCTTTGCACCGATGTCGATCGTCTCCGGGTTCGAGCTGAACAGGCCGATCAGGGAGCCGGAGATGGTGAGGCAGAGCACCGTGCCAACGGCCATGATGGCGGCGCTGAGGCCCAGCGTGAGGCGGTAGAGCTTTGCCACACGGCCATGCTCCTTAGCGCCGTAGTTGTAGCCGACCAGCGGGCGCATTCCCTGCACAATGCCGTTTGCGGGCAGATAAAGAAAGGTCTGGAGCTTATAGTAGATGCCCAGCACTGTGACGTAGCTCTGGGAGAAGGCTGCCAGCAGACCGTTCAGGAAGGTGACGAGCAGGGAGGGCAGGGCCAGATTCAGAATGGCCGGAATGCCGATGGCGTAGAGCTTGCTGTCCAGTGCGGCGTTGGGGCGGAGATGCTTGCGGCGCAGCCGGACCGGAAGGTCGGCGGTGGAATAGCAGGAGAGGTAGATGCAGAAGGTGACGAACTGGCCGAGATTGGTGGCCAGCGCCGCACCCGCGATGCCCAGTGCGGGCACCGGGCCGAGGCCGAAGATCAGCACAGGGTCCAGCACGATATTACAGACGCAGCCCGCGATCAGGGCAGCCATGGTGGTCTTCATCCGGCCAACGGCCTGAAACGTCTTCTCAAAGGCAAGGTTTGCCATATTGACGATGGAGAACAGGAAGACGATGGTGGTGTAGAGCACACCCATCGAGACGAGGGACTCGTCGGCGGTGAAGCGGCGCAGGAAGCCCGGCATGATGGCAATGCCGATCAGGGTGCAGAGCAGACCGTGCAGCACCGAAAGCGCCATGCCGTGCGTGGCGGAGATATCCGCCTTTTCGCGGTCGCCCGCGCCGAGGTAGAGGGCGATCTGGGCGTTGATGCCGATGCCAAAACCGATGGAGATGGCGTTGATGAGATTCTGGACCGGGAAGACCAGCGAAAGGGCCGTCATGGCTTGCTCACTGATGCGGGCAACGAAGAGGCTGTCCACGATGTTATAGAGCGAGTTGACCAGCATCGAGATGACGTTGGGAAGGGCCATGGAGACCAGCAGCGGGAACACCGGCTTGGTTTTCATAAAGGTATCGTTCATTTTTTGCTTCCTTTTTGAGGGTATCAAACGGACACGGCCCGCGCTGCCCCTAAAAAGGCGCAAAAAAAACGCCACATCAATGGCGCTTTGACGCGAACCATTGTGTGGCGAAAAATAGCTCTGAAATGAATGCTGTAAAAATCCACACGATATTTTAGGAACTATAGAATAGCACGCAGACACGAACTTGTCAAGAGGGCAGACTGGCCGCGTCACGGTACAGCAGGCCAGCCGCGTGCATTCGGCTTCTGGACCTTGACGGGAAAGCGGGCGGCTTCTATAATAAAATCAACTTCAATACAAAGGACGATACAAGATGAAATGGATGATCGCATCCGACCTGCACGGGTCGGCTTTTTACTGCCGCCAGATGCTCGACGCCTTTGAGCGGGAGGGCGCGGACCGTCTCCTGCTTCTCGGAGACCTGCTCTACCACGGCCCCCGCAACGACCTGCCCCGCGGCTATGCGCCGAAGGAGGTCATCCCGCTGCTGAACGGGGCCAAGGCGAAGCTCTGCTGTGTGCGGGGCAACTGCGAAGCCGAGGTGGATCAGATGGTGCTGGAGTTCCCGGTACTGGCGGACTACTGCATCCTGCCGGTGGGGCAGAAGCTGGTCTACGCCACCCACGGCCACAGTTACAACACCAAGAATCCGCCGCCGCTGATGCCGGGGGACATCCTGCTGCACGGACACACCCACGTTCCGGCGTGGCAGGAGTTCGGCGAGGGGAACCTCTACCTGAACCCCGGCTCCCTGAGCATCCCGAAGGAGAACAGCCCCCACAGCTACATGACGCTGGAAGAGGGCCTGTTCCGGTGGAAGGAACTGGAGAGCGGGGAAGTGTATCATCAAATAAAGGTATAACGGCATAAGGCCGCATCGCCGGGAGCTTTTTACTCCTTCCGTCATCGCTTGCGCGATGCCACCTCCCTCTGGGAGGGAGGCTTTGGCTACGGGACAACGCAAAAGGCCCCCTCGCCGAGGGGGCTGGCTGCGAAGCAGACTGGGGGAGTGCGGTTACTCTTCATCCTTCGGGTTATCAAGTTCCTTGCGGCGCTTCTCGGCGGCGTGCATACAGACTTGCAGGAGCACAAAGCTGAGAACGCCGGTAATGACACCGGGAATGAGAGCAATCAGCCAATAGCCGTAGGCAAGGCCGATGATGACGGTGACTACGACGCACGCAGACAAGGCACCTACCACATTGGTGGTGGTATTTGCGCTGATGTGGCGGTCCCACAGGCCGTTCCGAATGCATTCGATCATGGTGTAAATGCAGCCCGCCATGAAGACGACGAACTCGCCGACCCATTGGCTGCTTGGTGTGCGAAGAACGATCTGCACGAGGATGGCAAGCAACAGCCCCGCCCACAGCAGCCAGAAGCCCCGCGCTTCAATGCCGCGCATGGTCTGCTCCTGCATTTCGTCCAGTTGATTTTTCTTGTTGTACAGTGAAAATTTCATCGTTTATTCCTCCCAGAACAGATCATCCAGCGTTTTGCCGAGAATTTTGCAGATGCTGCGGCAAAGGTTGATGGTGGGGTTGTACTCGCCTTTTTCGATGGCATTGATGGTCTGGCGGGAGACGCCCGCCGCTTCGGCCAGCGCGCTTTGGGTCATATCCTTTTCGGCGCGGGCTGCTTTCAGTTTCAGGTTCTTCGGCATTGTGTCACCTCATAACATGATATGGAGGGGGGAAACTCGTTCCCTCTGCCCACAGAATAGCACTGACCTGACAAAATGTCAAGTATAATTTACAAAAAGACAGATATAATATCTTGCAATTCCCTTGTTGGTATGTTATGATGAACTTGAAAATAGAAGCATGGGAGGGGTGTCCGATTATGGTTGAAACGATCCTGAAAGTAAACGGTATGATGTGCGGCATGTGCGAGAGCCACATCAACGATGTGGTGCGCAAAAATGCCGAGGTCAATAAAGTGTCGTCTTCCCACACCAAGGGTGAGACGGTTATCGTCTCGGAAAAGCCGGTGGATGTGGAAAAGCTGAAACAGGCCATTGCAGACACGGGCTATACCGTGACCGGCGTGGAGACGAAGCCCTATGAGAAAAAGGGATTTTTCTCGTTCCTGAAGAAGTAACGTTCGATTTGGCGAAGCTTGGATCGGAGGGAAACAGAGATGCGGATTTTGGTTTACGGCGCAGGAGTTCAGGGATGTGAGCTGGCCCACCGGCTGCTCCAGAACAAGAAGAATGTGGTCACACTGCTGGCACGCGGCGAGTGGAAGGAGCGCATCGACCAGAAGGGTCTGGTCATCCGCAGTATGCTCCAGTTCCGCACGACCACCGACCGGGTGGCCACCATCGACACGCTGGCCCCGGACGACTGCTATGACCTCGTGTTCGTGGCAATGCAGGCGGGGCAGCTGCCGCAGGTACTGCCCATCCTGAAGCAGAACAAGAGCGAATACTTCGTCTTTCTGGGCAACGACCCGGATGCAGTGGGCGTGCTCCGCGCCATGCAGCGTCCGGCGGACAAGATCGCCTTCGGTTTCCAGAACACTGCCGGGCGCCGGGAGCCGGACCGGCTGGTCAGCGTCCACACCAGCGTCGGCATGACCGTCGGCGGGGCAACGGCACCGCTTTCCGGCGTGTTCCGCCAGCGGCTGCAATCGGCGTTTGACGGGGTGAAGTACAAGCTGACCTATTACGATGACATGGACGAGTGGCTCAAGTGCCACATCGCCTTCATCCTGCCCATCGTCTACGTCTGCTACGCGGTCAACGGTGACCTGACCCGTTCCACGGTGGAGCAACGCAAAGCCATCGTGGACGCGGCATGGGAGTGCTGCGAGATGCTGAAGGCGGCGGGTGTCCCTGTGAACGACGCCGAGAACACCGACTACTACCGGGAGGGCACCAAGAAGCGGAAGCAGACCGACCGGATGGTATACTGGATGTGCCAGACGCCCATCGGAAAGTGGTGCGCTTCCGACCACGCGATGCACGCCATGGGGGAAATGCAGTACCTCGACGAAGCTTTCGAGGCCCTACGTGCAAACACCCAAGTCTCCATGACCGCGTGGGATGATCTGCGCCGCGGGATGCCCAACTGGAAGACCATGGAGCTTCGATACGGGAAGCGTAAAGAATAAAGCAAAGCGCCTGTCGGGGGTTGACCTGACAGGCGCTTTTTGATGCGGACCCAGCCGCACGAGGGGAGTTTTACTGGAGATGCGGCCCATACAGCTCTACCAAAACGTTGCAAGCTCTTCTTTGAGCTGTTCCGTTCCGTTCAGATACTTCAAATGCCGCCAGTGGCGGGGGAAGAGGCGGGTGTACTCACTGCGGGCGAAGCGGTCATCCAACAGCAGGACCACGCCCTTGTCCTCGGCGGTGCGGATGACCCGCCCGGCGGCTTGCAGAACCTTGTTCATGCCGGGATACCGGTAGGCATAATCGAAGCCGGAACCACTGTGTTCGTCGTAGTAGCGGCGCAGGATCTCTTGCCGGGGGTTCACCTGTGGAAGCCCCACCCCGACGATGGCGCAGCCGATGAGCCGGTCGCCCACAAGGTCCACGCCCTCGCCGAAGATGCCGCCCATCACCCCGAAGCCCAGCAGAGTCTGCGCCGGGTCCGGGGCGAACCGGGCGAGAAAGGCCGCGCGGGCCCCGTCGTCGAGGCCGCTTTCCTGCACGAGGGTGGGAATGGCCGGGTAGCGGGCAGAAAAGTCTTCCCAGACCGCCCGCAGATAGGCGTAGCTGGGGAAGAAAGCAAGGTAGTTGCCCACTTTGCCGCCCGCCAGTGCCGCCAGCGCATCCGAAACGGCGGGGATACTGGCCTCCCGGTCCTTGTAGCGGGTGGAGATGCCGGGAAGGCAGTACAGACCCAGATGCTCCTGCGGAAAGGGGCTTTCCAACGCCACGGCGCGGGCATCGGGGCAGCCGAGGACACTGCGGTAATAGCCCGGCGGGGTCAGCGTGGCACTGAACAGCGCTGCCGCCCGCCCACAGGCAAGGCTGGCGTCCACAAAGGCCGAAGGGTCAAGGCAGAGCAATTGCAGGGTCAAGTCGCTGCCGTAGGCCGACAACTGGGTGACGAAGTGCTCGTCGTACCGCTCGGCCGCGCGGGTGATGTCCTGCACTGCGAAATAGAGGTCGAGAAGCTGGGCATGAGCCTCGGCGTCGGGGTTCTGCTCCAGCCAGTCCTGCAAGGGGGCCTGAAGGGCATGGAGCGGCTTCAACAGCTCGGCGGGCAGCTCCTGCAGAAAGGCCGTGCCGCCCTGCTCGGCTGTCTGCTTCCGGGTCTCCAGAAACGCTTTGTCGGCGCGGGTCAGGGCCGCTTTCAGGGGGCTTTTCCCCTTGCCGAGGGCGCGCTTTGCCTCGGTCAGGCTGCTTTTGCTGAACTGTGCCGAGTACATGGCGCGGGCCCGGTCGGGCAGATTGTGGGCTTCGTCGATGAGGAAGAGCCAATCCCCGGCGGAATCAAAGAAACGGTGGAGCCGCACCACAGGGTCGAAGAGGTAATTGTAATCCCCGATGACCACGTCGCACCACGTGCTGAGGTCGAGCCCCAGTTCGAAGGGGCAGACCGTGAACTGCCGGGCGGTTTCTTCCAGCGCGGCCCGGCTGAACTGCGGGGCCCCATCCAAAAGGGAGGCCAGCGCGTCCTTGACCCGGTCAAAATAGCCCTTTGCATAGGGGCAGACCTCCGGCAGACAGGACGGGTGACCGTCGGCGTCCTTGCAAAGGCACGCTTTCTCCTTGGCCGTCAGGGTCACGCTGCGCAGCGCAAGGCCCGGCGCCCCGGCGTGGAGCCGCTGCAGCGCATCCTCGGCGGCGGCTTGGGTCGTGTTGCGGGCGGTCAGGTAGAAGAGCTTCTCGCCCTTGCCCTCGCCGATGGCTTTCAGGGCGGGGAAAAGGGCGCTCATCGTCTTGCCGATGCCGGTGGGTGCTTGGCAGAACAGCCGGGTGCCGCCCTTGTGTTCGGTCTTGCCCGCCGCACAGGCGCGGTAGATCTCCCCGGCCAAGGCCCGCTGGCCGGGCCGGTAGGCGGGGAAGGGGAAGCGCAGGGCCTGTAGGCTGGCGCTGCGGGCGTCGGCCCATGTCAACTGCCGCTGAGCCCATGGCACATACTGCTGCAGCAGCCCGCACAAAAATTCTTCCAGCTCCCCAGCGGTGAAGTGCCGGGTGTAGCGGGTGATCTCGTCGGTGTCGATCTGATAATACGTCAGCCGGACGTCCAACTGCTCCAGCCCGTTCTGCTGGGCATAGATGGCCCCGTAGACCATCCCCTGCGCCCAGTGGCAGGGGTTCATGTCCTCCTGCATCTCCTCGGTGGGGATGGCCGTGGTCTTGATCTCGTCGATGACGATGGTCCCGGCCTCGTCGGTGAAGATGCCGTCGGCCCGGCCCTCCAAAGCGAACGCAATGCCGTCCATTTCCCGCTCCGCTGTGAGGAAGACTTCGGCGGCGTAGCCCTCGCCCGCAGCTTTTTGCAGCCTGCGGTGGATGCGTGCCCCCTCGTTGGCGCGGTCGAAGCCGGTGAAGCGGCTGTCGATGCTGCCGGTGCGGAGCAGAAATTCCACCAACTGCCGGATGGGGAGATGGATGGTCGGCATAGGGGTCACCTCACTTTTCACGGCCTTGCCCTCTCAGTCAGCGCTTCGCGCTGCCAGCTCCCCCAGAGTGGGAGCTTTTTCGCGCCGGGGCAAGTGCTACGTTTCACTCAAAATGCGTTTTTCTGTCTCTTTGGTCAGCCGCTCCACCTCTTCAAAATCCACCGAGGTGCGGTAGTAAGTCTCCAGCTCATCGTGGCAGCTCTTGGCTTGGGCCATGAGGGCGACGGCTTGGTCGAGCAGTTCTGCAGCGGCCCGCTCGTTGAAGCGGAGGCGGGCGCGGAACCCGGCCAGATTCTCCCGGTCAAGGAAGCGGGTGCAGCGCACAGCCTGAACGCCGGGGATATGGATGGGGTGCCAGTGGTTATCCGTTAAAAAGGCCAGCCGCAGAGCCGGGATGAAGAGGTGGTCGATCTGGTCTTCGGGGTGCATGGCGCAGGGGCAGGTGATGATGTGGTAGCCCCGCGCCAGCGCCTCAGCCCGGATAAGCTCCAGAAGCAGCCGGGACACCGCCCCGTAGTCGTCCCGGAAGACCACGTACCGGTCAGCCAGCGCCTGAACCGTCCCGTGAAAGAAGACCAGCCCCTTCGGCGTGATGGCCGACAGCAGCCGCAGCTCCTCGCTGGCGCGGGCCGGCTCCGGCAGACGGGGCAGCATCCGGGTGCACAGCCGCTTCGCGTAGCGGCGCACTTTTTCAAAGTTGGCGCTGCACGCCTCGGCCCGGCGGCTGTCCAGCATCAGGCTCCCGGCGGAGGCGATATACCGCGCCGCCCGGCCCCGCAGCGCCGCGTTCCGGGCGAACAGGGCCTTCACCTCGTCCCGGTGGGCGGCCAGTTTTTCGGCGTCGATGGTGTGGTACAGGCTGACCACGATCTCGTCCGCGCCGGGGGCATCCGGCTCCACCACATGCGGTGCGGTGGCGTCGAGGATGGCGGCGTGCTTTTGCAGAAACACCACGCCGTCCAAGCTGTCGGGGTCGCTGGCACAGTGGATCTTTTCAATGGGCTGACCCTGCTGTTCTGCCGCTTGGGCCAGCCGCTTCATCAGGGTCGATTTGCCGCAGCCCGGCCCGCTTTTGATGAGATACATCTGCATCCCCGGTTCGTGGCGCAGCGGTTCAAAATAGCCCTTGAACCCGGCGGGCGTCGTGGCCCCAAGGAAAAAATCAACGGAATCGTTTCGAAGATTCGTCATGGAAAACACCTCACTTTTGCTTTAGGATATGCAAAATGTGGGGTGAATGCTACAAGGAAAGGTACGTCTTCGTACAACCTCTCAGTCTCGCTGCCGCTCGACAGCTCCCCTAGTAGGGGAGCCTCTGGCGAAACCGTTTACCTTGCGGGGACTGCCAAGGCCTCCCCTACAAGGGGAGGTGGCAATGCGGAGCATTGACGGAGAGGTTGTAGGAAGAAGAAGCTATCCTTATACAGCTTAGTAGGTATGCTCGCACACTTCGTTGATCTTATCCCGTAGCGCCACGAAGTCTGCAAAGGCTTCCGGCTTGTTCTGGGGCTGGCGGAGGAGGGCGGCAGGGTGGAAGGTGCCCATGAAGAGGATGCCGTTCTTCTCAATGAAGGTGCCGTGCTCCTTGGTCACAGAAAAGTCGGGCCGGATCATCCGCTGGGCGGCGATGCGGCCAAGGCAGACCACGATCTTGGGCCGCAGCAGGCGGAACTGCTCCCGCAGCCACGGCATACAGGCTTCGCTCTCGGCGGGGAGCGGGTCGCGGTTTTTCGGCGGGCGGCATTTGACGATGTTGGCGATATAGCAGTTGTGGCTGCGGTCAAGGTCGATGGCGAACAGATATTTATCCAAAAGCTGCCCGCTGCGGCCCACGAAGGGCAGCCCCTGCTCGTCCTCGCTCTGGCCGGGGCCCTCGCCGACGAACAGAACCTCGGCGTGTTCGGAGCCTTGGCCGAACACCACATTCGTGCGGGTCTCGCACAGGCCGCAGCTGCGGCAGGAAAGGCAGTTGGCCCGGAGTGTTTCCCAATCCATATTTCGTTAAACCTCTCACAAACTAAATGACAATTTCTTAACAACTGATCGCGGGATTTCTTCCTACAAAATATACCACAAAATTTCGGATTTGTCTTGAAGTTTCCAGACTCTGTGCTAAAATAAAAAAGAAGGGCACATCTGTGGTGCCCTATCATATTGCAAAGTAATTTCGGAGGTAATCACAATGGCTGATATGTTTGCACCGCTGGTAGCCCAGCTGAAGGCGAACCCCAAGACGATCGTTTTTACCGAGGGCAATGACCCCCGCATTCTGGAGGCCGCAAGCAAGCTGCTGGCTGAGGGCGTGCTGAAGGTCGTTATGGTGGGCAACGAGGCTGAGTGCAAGGCTGCCGCTGCCGCCGGTGGTTTTGATATTTCCGCTGCCGAGATCATTGACCCGGAGGAGTACGCCGGTTTCGATGATATGGTCAACACCATGGTCGAGCTGCGCAAGGGCAAGCAGACCGCTGAGGAGTGCACCGCTCTGCTGAAGAAGTCCAACTACTTCGGCACCATGCTGGTCAAGATGGGCAAGGCTGACTGCCTGCTGGGCGGCGCTACCTACTCCACCGCCGACACCATCCGTCCCGCTCTGCAGCTGGTCAAGACCAAGAAGGGCGCTCATCTGGTGAGCTCCTGCTTCATTCTGGACCGCGAGGGCGGCGAAGAGGGCCTGAAGCGCATTGCCATGGGCGACTGCGCTGTCAACATCGACTACACCGATACCATTGATAAGGCCACCGGCGAGGTCAAGGTCTCCGCTGCTTCCAAGCTGGCTGAGGTGGCCGTTGAGACGGCCAAGACCGCAAAGCTGTTCGGCATCGACCCGAAGGTCGCTGTCCTGAGCTTCTCCACCAAGGGTTCCGGCAAGGGCGGCACCGTCGCCCTGAGCCACGATGCTGTCATCAAGGCACAGGAGATGGACCCGGAGCTGGCTGTCGATGGCGAGCTGCAGTTTGACGCAGCCGTTGCCCCCGAAGTTGCACAGGTCAAGTGCAAGGGCAGCAAGGTTGCCGGTCAGGCCAACACCTTCATCTTCCCCTGCATCGAGGCCGGCAACATCGGCTATAAGATCGCACAGCGTCTGGGCGGCTACGCTGCCTACGGCCCCATCCTGCAGGGCCTGAATGCTCCCATCAACGACCTGTCCCGTGGCTGCAACGCCGACGAGGTCTATAAGATGAGCCTGATCACTGCCTGCCAGTCCTGAGTCTCTCTGAATCAAGCGATCTGCCCCCGTCGGTACGCCCGGCGGGGGCTTTTTGCTACTCTGTAAGTTTTTCTGCCGCATCTCCGGGAGCTTTTCCCGGCGAGTCAAAGGGCATTCCATGCCCTCCCCAACGCTTCGCGTCGGGTCCCCACCCCCGGATACTCGCCGGTAAAACTCCCCTCGTGCGGCGGCTTACGTTTCCTCTTGCAATCTCCCCGGAAACATGCTATAATAATCAAGCACAAATTGTGCCTTGTCGGACAGCGCCTGCTGCGCGGTTCGACATACGGATGCGGGCCCTGTACGATGGGGCCGCCGTGAACCAGGTCAGGTGGGGAACCAAGCAGCCTTAAGCGGTGTGCCCCGTGCGTTTCAGCCAGCCTGCATTCGTATGTCGAGCTACGCAAGGCGGGGGTCAAACCCCGTCAGCGCTGTCCGTTTTTTATTGCAGAAAGGGGAGAAGCGGGATGTATCGCGCGTTATACCGCAAGTGGAGACCCCAGAGGTTCGAGGATGTGGTGGCCCAGCGCGGCATCGTGACGGCGCTGCGCAACCAGATCGCCACCGGGAGAGTGGGCCACGCCTACCTGTTTACCGGCGTGCGCGGCACCGGCAAGACCACTTGCGCCAAGATTTTCGCCAAGGCGGTCAACTGTCTGCACCCCCACAACGGCGACCCCTGCGGCGAGTGTGAGATCTGCCGCGGCATTGACAACGGCAGCATCCTTGACGTGGTGGAGATGGATGCGGCGTCCAACAACGGCGTGGATGACATCCGCGACCTGCGCGACGAGACCGCCTACACCCCCAGCGCGTGCCAATATAAGGTATATATCATCGACGAGGTGCACATGCTCTCCACGGCAGCCTTCAATGCGCTGCTGAAAACGCTGGAAGAACCGCCCGCCCACGTAATCTTCATCTTGGCGACGACGGAGATCCAGAAGGTTCCCGCCACCATCCTGTCCCGCTGCCAGCGGTATGATTTCACCCGCATCGGGCCCGAAGATATCGCCAAGCGGGTGGAGTACATCGCCGGGCAGGAGGGCTTGGAGCTGACCGGCGACGGCGCAGAGCTGATCGCCCGGCTGGCCGACGGCGCCATGCGCGATGCGCTGTCCATTCTGGACACCTGCGCGGGCGTGACGGCCAAGGTGGACGCCGATGTGGTCCGCCGGATGGCGGGCGTCACCGACCGGAGCTACCTGTTCCGCATCTCGGACGCCATCGAGGCGCAGGATGCGGCGGCGGCGCTGGCTCAACTGGCCCAATTGCGCCAGCAGTCGGTGGACGTGAAGCGGCTGACCGAAGAACTCATCGCGCATTACCGTGCTTTGATGCTGGCGGCGCTGCCCGGCGGGCAGACGCTGCTGTCCGGTGTGTCGCCGGAGGAAGAGGCACAGTACCTCGAAAAAGGGCCGCGTCTGGGCCAGCGGGAGGCCATCCGTGCCATCCGCACGCTGGGCAACGCCTTGGAGCACATGACCCGCGGCAGCGATCAGCGGATCGAGCTGGAATTGGCCCTGTTCAGCCTGTCGGAACCGGCCCAGCAGCCGGTGTATGCGGCAGCTGCCGCACCGGCCCGCGCAGCGGCTCCCCAGCCGGAGGCACCCCGTCCCTTTGCGACGGCTCCGGTGCAGCCCTTTGCGAGCGAACCCGCTGCGCCCGCTCCGGAGCCGGTCCGGCAGCCGACCATTCCGACCTCGCAGCCGGAACCGGCAGTACCTGTGGCAGAGGAGCCAGCAAAGCCGGCTTCCGCGCCGCAGGAAAGCGTCCCAGCCCCTGTGGAGGACGACCCGCCCCCGCTGCCGGAAGAGCCGCCGGTCGCCGACGCAGCCCCGCTGCCGTGGGACGAACCGGCCCAGCTCACCCAGCCGGTGCAGGAGCAAAAACCGGCTCCGCAGCCGGAACCGGAACCCCGGCCGCAGCCGACGGCACCCGCCTCGGCGAACCCCGCAGACCCCAAGCTCAACACGCCCCGCAAGGTGGCAGCGGAGGGCATCAACCCCTTCCCACAGTGGGGCGAGGTGGTCAAGCTGCTGCAAGAAAAAGACCCCATGCTCTACACCTATCTGAAGAAGTCGAAGGGCTATTTCGACGGCACCCGTGTGCTGATCGATGGAGGAAAGACCTTCCGGGATTTCATCCGCGCCAACAAGGACAGCCAGCGGCTCATCAAAAAGCTGATCGCGCAGGTGTCCGGCGTGGCGGTGCCCATTGGCCCATACGAGCCGAAGAATGTCCACCGCCCCTCGGCCAACGCCGAGGAGTCGCTGCACAAATTGGAGCAGCTGGGGCTGGACGTCAGCATTGAAGATTCCGCGAAAAAGAATCGATAATATAAAAAGGAGAACCCACTATGAAAGCAAGAATGCCCGCAGGTTTTGGCCGCCCCGATATGAACGCCCTGATGCGTCAGGCACAGAAGATGCAGGATGACATGAAGGCCAAACAGGCCGAGCTGGAAGCCGCCGAGTACACCGGCAGCGCCTCCGGCGAGATGGTCACCGTCAAGATGAACGGCAAGCACGAGGTGCTGAGCATCTCCATCAAGCCCGAAGCCGTGGACCCCGACGACATCGAAATGCTGGAAGACCTCGTGGCAGCGGCCATCAATGCCACCGTCAAGCAGGTGGACGAGACGGCGGAAGCCGAGATGGGCAAGCTGACCGGCGGCCTGAACATTCCGGGCCTCTGATCCGGCAGGAGGGATCGTCATGGGTTATAATGCAGCCCCGCTGGAAAAGCTGATCGAAGAGTTCGGCAAGTTTCCGGGAATCGGCCGCAAGGGTGCGACCCGGATGGCGTATCAGGTGCTGAGCATGTCGGATGAGGACGCCGCCGCGCTGGCGGGTGCCATCCAGAACGCCCACACCAAGCTCCATCGTTGCCGCGTCTGCCAGAATTACACCGAGGCCGAGCTGTGCCCCATCTGCGCCAGCGCCAAACGGGACCATTCCATCATCTGCGTGGTGGAGACCCCCCGCGACGTACAGGCTTTTGAGCGTACCCGCGAGTACCACGGCATGTACCATGTGCTCCACGGCCTCATCAGCCCGATGGACGGCATCGGTGCCGAGCAGCTCACCGTCAAGGAGCTGCTGGCCCGGCTGGGCGACGGCGAGGTGAAAGAGGTCATCATGGCGATGAACCCCACCGTCGAGGGCGAGGCGACCGCCATGTATCTGGCCAAGCTCATCAAGCCGCTGGGCATCAAGACCACCCGGCTGGCCTACGGTCTGCCGGTGGGGGCCAGCTTGGAGTACACCGACGAAACGACGCTGTACCGGGCCTTGTCCGGCCGCGGGGAGCTGTGACGGCCTGATTTTTGGGAAGAATTTACACTTTCTTCAAAAACGGGCCTTGCAAAACCATAAAAATATGATATACTAACAAGACGATACCAGAGCAGAAGGGAGGCGTGCCCATGGCACCGACCAAAGAGCATCCGGCGACGAAGACCATCGCCACAAACCGTGAAGCACGCCACGAATATTTTGTTCTGGAAGCGCTGGAAACAGGTGTGGAGCTGAAGGGCACCGAGGTGAAGAGCCTCCGCGCCGGCGGCGTCAACCTGAAGGACAGCTGGGTCGATATCGAAAACGGCGAGCTTCTGGTCAAAGGGATGCACATCACCCCCTATGACCACGGCAACATCTTCAATCAGGACCCCATGCGGGTGCGGCGTTTGCTGGCCCACAAGAGCGAGATCCGGCGGCTGCACCAGCAGTGCAAGCTGCAAGGCTACACCCTTGTGCCCCTTTCGCTTTACTTCAAGCATGGCCGCGTCAAGATGGAAGTGGGCCTGTGCAAGGGCAAAAAGCTCTACGACAAGCGTGCCGACGCCGCCAAGCGCGACGCAAAGCGCTCCATCGACCGGGCCGTTAAATCCAACGGCGTCTACTATTGATTCAGGCAGACTTCCTGCCGCAGGATCTTTTCGCTTTTCCGCACATCGCAAGGTGTGCGTTATAAGGGGGCGTAAAGGTTTCGACGGGGGGAGCGAGGTCTGGGCAGCGGGTAGCAGCGGGGGACCTGCTCTAAACTCCTCCAAAAAATTAACTGACAACAACAATTATCAGTTGCTCGCAGCCTGAGTGCTGCGCGTTCCGCCCACTCTTGTGTCGTGTGGGGCCGGGGCGTCCTTTAGACACAGCACCTGAACGGACCTAAGCTTTGCGGACCGGCAGGAACTCATGAAGCTACCAAAGCGTTAGCCTGACGATCGGCGTGACGCGGCGGGAATGTTGTAGATCGTCTGCACCCGGAGACACCTACACTGAACTCCTTTCGGACATGGGTTCGACTCCCATCGCCTCCACCATCCGCAACGCGGACGAACCCTCGAAAGAAAACGAGTGATCGTTTCCTTTCGGGGGCTTTCTTTTTGGCAAAAATGCTCCAAGAGAAATATTTGTGATCCAATATGAGAAAAATCGGAGAGGTACGATGCTGATTTATACGGCGGCAACGCTTCTGTCCTGCCTTTTGACATGGCACAGACAAAAAAGACTACAGGCTCAGATGGTGCAGGAAACAGCACTTCAGGCGTTTTTTCAAAACATGATCTGCGCATTGCCGCTGCTGATCGTGAGTGCGGCCCGCTGGGGTGTCGGCACAGACTTTTATTATACATACCTGCCGGAGTTCCGGGAGCTGCAATGGATCCGGGGCGGCGGGGGAGAGGCGCTGCGGGATGAACTGTTTGGCCCGCTCCTGCCATGGCTGAGCCAGTGGGGGCTGCCCGGAACTACGCAGGAAGCGGCGGAATTTTTCCGCGTCGTTCTGGATAACAGCGAGGCGGGGTATCGCGCCTTGATGGAACTGGGCGTTTGGCTGAATGGAAACTTCCGCGTGGTGATCGTTCTCACTTCGACTCTCGTGGCGGGCTGCGTGTTCTATGCGATTTTTACCCAAAGCAGCAGCCCGGTGCTGGCGGTCTACCTTTATGTGGCGACCAGCAATTATTTTTTGAGCCTGAACATCATCCGGCAGTACGTTGCAATTGGCATTGGTCTGGTCGCTGTCCGCTTCATCCGGGAACGGCGGCTGCTTCCGTTTCTGATTTGCGTGGCGGCGGCAATGTTTTTTCACACAACGGCGGTGCTGCTTTTGCCGTGCTATTTTCTCTGCCGCATCGAGGTCAAGCCTCGCTGTGCGTTTGCGGCGGTGGGGGTGACATTGGTGCTCTCCGGTCCGCTGGGAGCGCTGGCAGCGTGGCTCATGCCGCGCGTTGGGCTGGCTTACTATGCCCGCTATCTCGGTTCGGCATGGTCAAAGGACGGATTTGAATGGATGTTCTTTGCCATCAATCTGTGCGTGCTGCTTTTCTGCGGTCATTACTGGGCCAAAGCCAAGGTGGAGAACCCGTATTACGTGATCTGGTATAATATGACGCTCCTCGGAACTTTGGCGCTGGCTTTTTCCGGAGTGCTGCCGCTGATGAAGCGGGTCAATTACTATTGCGCGGCACCGCAGTTTCTGCTTCTGCCGGAAGCACTGCGGGCAGAAGAGGACTCCAAACGCCGCAAATTGATGACGGCGGCGCTGGCGGTCGCTTTTGCGTTGGAAACACTGGTGGTTGTGGGGATCTATAATAAAAATGGTGTGCTTCCTTATTGTGTGCTGGAACGCTGATTCGGGCTTGATAGGAAGCCCAAAGCATGATATAATCTAAAATAGTACTGTTATGAGGCTAGAAGCGCGGACTGATTGGGGAGAACATAAAGGAATGCAGAAAATTAAAATACTGGTGGCGATGCACAAGGCGTATTCACTGCCGGGAGAAGATATTTATGCTCCCATTCAGGTGGGCGGGGTCCGGATCCCCGGAATGGAAAATGCTCTGCGTGACGATACCGGGGAGAATATTTCCGCAAAGAACAAGTACTATTGCGAGATGACGGCGCTCTATTGGGCGTGGAAAAATCTGGACGCGGACTGCATCGGGCTGGTCCACTACCGGCGCTACTTTGCCGGAAAGCGGTTCGCGCTCCGTAAGGAAAGCCGGATCGCGAACCGTTCGCAGATCGAAGAGGCATTGGAAAAGGCACCGGTGATCCTGCCGCAAAAGCGAAATTACTGGATCGAGACGACCTATTCGCAGTATGCCCATGCGCACCATAAAAAAGATATGGATCTTGTACGGTCGATTCTGGAAGAGCGTTACCCGGAGTATGTCCGCGCGTTTGACGATGTGATGGAGCGGACGGCAGGGCACCGGTTCAATATGTTCGTCATGCGCCGGGATCTGCTGGATCACTACTGTACATGGCTCTTTGATGTTCTGGATCGTGCGGAGCGGCAGATCAACCTGTCGGAGTACGATGAATACAACAAGCGCGTCTTCGGTTTTCTTTCGGAGCGGCTACTGGATGTGTGGGTCGAGACGAATCATATTTCCTATACCGAAATGCCGGTGGTGTTCATGGAAAGCCAGCATTGGCTGAAAAAAGGCATGGCATTTATTGAGCGCAAGTTTCGGAAAAATTGGACGTAAAAGTAAAAATGACAAAACCAATGGACGAAATAAAAAATCGGGTCGCGGCAGTGGTCGTGACCTATAATCGCGCAGAGATGCTGCGGCAATGTCTGATGTCTCTGCAAAAGCAGACGATGCCCTGTGATATTCTGGTCGTAGACAACGCCAGCACGGACGATACCCAAGCCCTTGTGCAGCGTGCGGCGCAACACGATGCGTCGATCTTCTACCGGAACACGGGCGAGAACCTCGGCGGCGCCGGCGGCTTCAATTTTGGGATGCGCTGGGCGGTAGAAGCGGGCTATGCCTTCGTCTGGGTCATGGACGACGACTGCTTCCCGGAACCGGTGGCTTTGGAAAAGCTTCTGGATGCAGACCGTCTTTTGCAGGGCGAGTATGGCTGGCTGAGCAGTGTGGCGCTTTGGACGGACGGCAGGGAATGCCGCATGAACCGCCCCAAGATCAAGAAGAACTTCTATGACCGCATCGAGCTGTTGCGGGATGGCATTCTGCTGGCGGAACAGGCGACATTTGTCTCGCTGTTCCTGAAAGCGGAAATGATCCGCGCAGTGGGCCTGCCCGTCAAAGAGTTCTTTATCTGGGGTGATGATATCGAATATACCCGGCGCATCACGATACGGGAGAAAATGCCGTGCTATGTGGTGGGCCAGAGCCGCGTCATCCATGCTATGAAAAACAACAGCGGAAGCAATCTGGCGGTGGATTCCGTGGAGCGTCTGGGCCGCTATAAACTGGCTTTCCGCAACGAAGCCTATATTTACCGCCGCGAGGGGGCAAAGGGCATCGCCTATTACATTGCCAAGCGCGGGCGGGATTTTTTATGGGTGCTGACCCGCGCAAAAGATCACCGGCTGAAACGGCTTGGCGTGCTCCTGTGCGGCGTGGGGAAGGGACTTGCGTTTTACCCGAAAGAAGAATGGATTAGCTAAAATTGCTTGAACTGGAAAATGCTTATGAAAGAAACGGAAGATGAAATTGATTTTGTCATTACATGGGTGGATGGAAATGATCCGACATGGCAGACAGAACGTGCTCGATACCGTGCAGAGGATCGCGAAACAGAGCTTGCAGCATGGAATGATGCACCTAGCCGTTATCGAGATTGGGACTTGTTGCGCTTTTGGTTTCGTGGAGTGGAAAAATTTGCTCCATGGGTGCGGAAGGTACATTTCGTCACCTGCGGTCAGATTCCGGATTGGCTTGACACCTCAAATCCCAAGTTATCGATTGTAAATCATAAAGATTTTATTCCGAAAGAATATCTTCCGACATTTAGTTCTCATACGATTGAGCTAAATTTACACCGCATTAAAGACTTGGCAGAGCATTTTGTTTATTTCAATGATGATATGTACTTGACTAAGCCTGTCGAACCGAAAGATTTTTTTATACATGGACTGCCCTGTGATACAGCGGTTCTTCTCCCAGTTACGATGGAACAAAACGGAATTAGGGCAGAAATCAATGATCTTTATGCAATCAATCGGAATTTTGAGAAAAGGCGAGTGATTCGTCAAAAGCCTAGGAACTGGTTTTCGCCAAAGTACAGCCGGTTACTTTTGCGGACATTTTGTATGATGCCATTTCGCTTGTTTTCCGGATTCTATATAACTCATCTGCCCAATTCTTATTGTAAGACAACATTTGAAAAGGTTTGGCAAAAGGAAACGAAGATCCTAGAACAAACCTGCCGACATCGCTTTCGTACAAGTACAGATGTAAATCAGTGGCTAATGGAGTACTGGCAGTTATGCGAAAATCGGTTTTATCCTCGTTCACAAAATGTAGGAAGGCTGTATGAGGGTGAAACGCAGTTGAAAGAAGTTCCGACTGTGGTGCGCCAGAAAAAATATAAGATGATCTGCATCAATGACTCCAATGATCTTACGGATTTTGATGAAGTAAAGAAAGAACTTACAGAAGCCTTTATGGAGATCCTTTCACAAAAGAGCGCGTTTGAACGTTGAAAAAGAATTGCGACGGTAAGTGTGGATATCAGTATGCGGTGGGGTATCGCAAAAAGAAATGAAGGAGAATGGATAGAATGTTTGAGTTTTCGGTCATTATGGCGGTCTATAATACCGAAGAATTTTTAAGGGATGCTCTGGAAAGTCTGGAACATCAGACCTATGGCTTTGAAAAAATCCAAATTATTCTGGTGGATGACGGTTCCAAAGATACCAGTGGGAAGATTTGTGACGAGTATGCTGCAAAGTATCCGGGAAATGTGATTGCGTTGCATAAGCCCAATGGTGGGCAGTCCTCCGCACGCAATCTGGGCTTGCAGTATGCAACAGGAAAATGGCTGAATTTTCTGGACTCGGATGACAAAATGGAAGCAGATGTTTTTGAAAAGGTCGCAGCCTTTCTCAAAAAGCATGGGGAAGAGACCGATGTGATGGCGATTCCCATACGATTTTTTGGCGGTCGGGAAGGAGAACACATCCTGAACTTCCGCTTCAGAAATGGCACACGTATTGTTGACTTGAAACGGGAATGGCAGTGTGCACAGCTTTCACTGGCGGCAAGTTTTATCAGAGCAGAGGCGGCAGAGCAATACGCATTCAATAGAGATAGTCAGTTGATCGTGGCTGAGGACGCACGAGAGATTACGAGTATTTTGTGGCATCGGCAGACGGTAGGTCTTGTTGCGGATTGTTATTATTTGTACCGAAAGTGGGGCGGCTCCACGTTGGATAAGGCCGCATTGAAAAAAGAATATTACATTAACCATGCTCAGAATTTTTATCTGTGGTTGATTGAGCATGCAAAAAAGGAAACGGGAGAGGTGCCGAAGTTCGTATCATACGTTATAATGTATGATATGCAATGGCGATTGAAGTTTCAGAAAATTCCGGCGGGGGTTCTGACGGAATCGGAACAGGAAGAGTATCTCCGGCTTTTGCACGAGACGCTTGTGAATGTTCCGGATGACGTGATTCAGCAGGCACGCAATATTTCGGTTGAACGCAAGCTCTTTGCGTATGCGTTGAAGTATCCAAAAGCAGAAAACCGGTATGAACTCAAGGCTCAGGAAAACAGTCTGGAAGTCTGGATTGGCGGCGAAAAACGGTTCAATCTGGAAGATGGTGGCTGTAGTCTCGACTTCTGGAACCTGCAAAAGGATATCTGTACGCTGGAAGGAACCTTTAATACGCTGATCAGCTTGGATGAGAATGCTTCTGTGCTGGCTTGGGATGGGCAGAAAGAGTACCCGGCTGTTTTTGTGGGGGAGCCTGTCTCAAGTTATGCACTGGGACATGAGGTCATGCGACGGCATCATTTTACGATAATGATTCCTCTGGACGGTGTTCGGGAGAAAAAGATATTCCTGAAACTCCGGGTAAACGGAAATGAAACGACGCTGACTGGCTTGGGGACAGGGCGCTTTTTCCCGTTGACTGGCGCATTGAGCAACAGCTACTTTGTAGATGAAGATTGGTGTCTGCACTGGTTGGAAGAAAAACGGGCGCTGCATCTGACGAGAAAGCGGTTCGGTGAGGGAGTCTGCTCGGAAATCGCGTTGGATCGGCAGTTATGGCAGCTCAATGAAGAGGGTTTCCGCAAGGCCATTCCGGCACGTTGGGCGGCGATGCTGGGTAAAGCGCTCAAACGCAAACCGCTGTGGCTGATCAGTGACCGTGCAACCAAGGCGGACGATAACGGCGAAGCTTTTTTCCGCTTTATGCAGAGCCATCCGGAAATTGATACCCGCTTTGTGCTGAGTGCGGAGAGTGAAGATTTTGCCCGGATGAAGAAAATCGGCAAAGTGGTCAGCCGTTTCAGCTTCCATCACAAAGTGCTTTCGCTGATGAGCGATTATATTGTTTCCAGTCAGGCAGAGCCTGAAATTTTCAATCCATTTGTGGGACATAGTGCTCCCTATCGAGATATGTTGACACAGAACCACTTTGTGTTTTTGCAGCATGGAGTAACAAAAGATGACATTTCTAACTGGATGTGTCGCCGCAACAAAAATCTTGCGGGTTTTGTGACGGCGGCATATCCTGAATATAATAGTATTCTCCATGGTGACTATGACTATACGGAAAAACAGGTATGGCTTACTGGGTTCCCTAGATTTGATCGACGTGAAGATCATAAGGAAAAAACTATTTATATTATGCCTACTTGGCGCAAATACCTGTTGGATCACTGGGATAAAGATACCGATACATGGGTGGCTAAGCCCGGACTGGAAAAAAGCGATTACGTTGTTTTCTATAAAAAACTTTTGAACAGTGAAAAACTGTTTGCTGCTGCCCGAAAGTATGGATATAAGATTGTATTCTTCCCACATCCGACCTTTCAGACGTTTCTGAATAAGTTTGGGGGCCATAGGGATTTGGTCGTGGCGACAAAGTTTACATCCTATAACGAGGTTTATTCAAAAGCTAGTCTTGTGGTAACAGATTACTCATCAGCGGTATTTGATATGGTGTATATGTACAAGCCGGTTCTTTATACGCAGTTCGATAAGGAAAAATTTTTTCACGGAGAACATGTCTATACAAAGGGCTACTTCGATTACGAGCGTGACGGTTTTGGCGAGGTAGAATACGATTTGGATTCTACGGTGGACCGCATCATCGAGTATATGGCAAACGACTGCCAACTCAAAGAGAAGTACCGGAAACGCATTGATAATTTCTTTGCATTCCACGATAAAAACAACTGCCAGCGTGTGTATGAAAAGATCATGGAAAATGCGGCAAATTCTGAACGAAAAAGAAAGGCATAAAGATGCTGGAAAAATTTTTAAAGTATCGCTTTATGTTTGAAGAATTGGTCAAACGAGACTTCAAACAAAAATATAAGCGTACCGTGCTGGGTATGGCGTGGAGCGTCCTCTCGCCGCTGCTGCAATTGCTGGTCATGCGCATTGTGTTTACCCGTTTCTTCGGCAACCATGTGGAGCACTATACCACGTACCTGTTTTGCGGCAGCCTTGTGTTCAGTTATTTCCGCGAGTCCACCAATGGCGGCATGAACAGCCTGATGAGCAATGCACGCATCTTCAGCAAGATCAATGTGCCGAAGTATATGTTTTTGCTGTCCAAGAATGTTTCCGCTCTCATCAATTTTGGGTTAACGCTGTGTGTGTTCTTCGTATTTGCCTTTGTGGACGGCGTGACCTTTGGCCCGCATTTTCTGGCATTGATCTATCCAATCCTGTGCCTGATCACATTTAATATCGGCATGGGTCTGGTGTTGAGTGCCATGTTCGTGTTTTTCCGGGATACCAGTTATCTATATGATGTTTTCACGATGCTGCTGAACTACATGTCCGCAATCTTCTATACGGTAGACCGCTATTCTCCGGCAATGCAGCGTTTGTTTCTTTGCAACCCAATTTATTGCTATATCAAGTACTTTCGTGTTATTGTTTTGGATGGGAATATTCCGTCGCTCGGTTTCCATCTGCTGTGCGCTTTCTATGCGCTGGCAGCCGTGGGTGTTGGTGCGTTAATCTACAAAAAGAACAACCACAAGTTCCTGTATTATGTGTAAGGAGGGGTACCATGTCGATCATTGAAGCAAAAGGGGTATCCATCCGTTACATGACGGGTGATTTCAAGGACATTGGCCTGAAGGAGTATGTGGTGCGCCGCTTGTCGGGCAAGTACCATGTAAACGAATTCTGGGCCGATAAAAACGTGTCCTTTGCGCTGGAAAAGGGGGACATGCTGGGCATCATCGGCTCCAACGGCGCGGGCAAGAGCACGCTGCTCAAGGCCGTTTCCGGCATTATGGTGCCCACGGAGGGCCACATGGAGATCAACGGCAGCGTGGCTGCGCTGCTGGAACTGGCCAGTGGTTTTGATGGCGAGCTGACTGTCCGCGAGAACACCTACCTGCGCGGCGCGCTTCTGGGTTATACCCGCAGATTCATGGACGAAAAATATGATGAGATCATCGAATTTGCGGAGTTGCAGAATTTTCAGGACCGCCCGTTCAAACAGCTGTCCAGCGGCATGAAGAGCCGCTTGGCCTTCTCCATTGCCTGTCTGGTCAACCCGGACATCCTGATTCTGGACGAGGTGCTGAGCGTGGGCGATGGCGCATTCCGCAAGAAGAGCGGGGATAAGATGAAGTCCATCCTGAAAAGCGGTGTGACCGGCATTCTGGTGTCCCACTCGGTGCCGCAGGTGCGGGAGCTGTGCAACAAGATCCTGTGGCTGGACCACGGCAAGCAGATCGCCTTTACCGACGAAGTGGAGCTGTACTGCGATGCCTATGAGGAATTTCTGAATACCAAAAAGCTGCCCAAGAATGAGCAGGAGGTGCAGAAATTGGCAGCGGATTTCAAGATTCGCACCGAGGCGTCCCGCAAGGAAAAGCTTGCGAAATCGCTGGCGAACGCACAAAAGGAAGCCAAACGCACCGAGATGACGGATGATGTGGTAGCAGCAGCCGTCAACATCCTGCGAGAGTACCGCCCGGAACTTCTGACCGAGCCGACAGCCGAAAAAGAAGGATTTTAAAACATTTGCCGTCTGTGTGTTTTCACACGGACGGTTTTCTTGTATAATAGAGGAAACTTCTATTTCAGGAGCCAAAGGAGGCCGCTCTATGCTCAAACAATCGCAGCTCGACCTTTGCGGGCGGGTGGATTTTACGCGCGAGGTGCCGCTGCTGGGGCGGGACGAAGGGTTCTCGTTTGCGTGCGCGGGGTGCGGGGACTGCTGCCGGGGGCGGGAGGACATCGTGCTGTCGGGGTTTGACCTGTGGCGGATCGCGGCGCGGCTGCGTCTGCCGCCCCGGACGGTGGCGCGGGCGTTCTGCAAGGCGTCCATCGGGGCAGTGAGCCATCTACCCGTGCTGCGGCTGGCCCCGGTGCGGGAGGAGGGGAACAACTGCCCCTTCCTGACCCACAGCCGCTGCGCCATCCATGACGCCGAGCCGCTGGTCTGCGCGCTCTACCCGCTGGCGCAGGAAATCACCAAAGAGGGGAGCATCAGCTACTTTTTGCAGCCGACCTCCTGCGGCGGGCAGGTCATCTCAGCCAAAGTGGGGGACTATCTGGCCCGGTACGACATCCCGGCGCGGGAGGCTACGGATGTGCGCTGGGCGCAGGTGTGCATGGCGCTGGAAGACCGGGTGGAGGCGCTGGAAGCGGTGTTCGAGCCGGTGTTTATCCGGCGGGTGCAGCAAAAACTCTGGCAAGCGCTTTATTATCGGTACGACTTCGCCGCGCCCTTTCTGCCCCAGTTGGAAGAAAATCTGCGCGGATTGGACGCAGAACTGGAAAAACTGTCCGCACTGCAAGAGCGAAGGAACGTTCGTTTTCGTGAATCAATCGAAAAAACTGATAAATAAAATTACTTCCATCGATAACTTGGGCTGTTGCCGGATTGTATTCGGGCAGGAAATGTGCTATACTTCACGAGTGTAAAGCGGAACGAGAAAAACCGCTTGTCAAAACGCTTTCCCGCGGCAGCCTGTGGCCGCGAAATGTAAAATTGAGGGAGTAATGATTATGCGTAAAATCACTCGTCGTTCGTTCCTGTCTGCCGCCGCTGTCTGCGGCGCTGCCGCAGCCTTGACCGCTTGCGGCGGCTCTTCCAGCTCTGCCGCAGCTTCTTCCACGGCATCCTCCGCGGCCTCCGCTGCCGGTTCCGCTGCTGCGGACGGCCAGAGCTATACCGTCGGCATCTGCCAGTTGGTCGAGCATGCGGCGCTGGACGCTGCTACGCAGGGCTTTGAGGATGCCCTGACGGAGGCGTTCGGCGACAACGTGAAGTTCGACTTCCAGAACGCACAGAATGATTCCGCGACCTGCGCCACCATCGCCAACGGCTTTGTTTCCGCCGGTGTGGATCTGATCATGGCCAACGCCACCCCCGCCCTGCAGGCGGCACAGGCAGCCACCAACAGCATCCCCATTCTGGGCACCTCCGTCACCGAGTACGGCGTGGCGCTGGGCCTGACCGACTTCGACGGCACCGTGGGCGGCAACGTCTCCGGCACCTCCGATCTGGCTCCGCTGGATCAGCAGGCTGAGATGATCACCGAGTGGCTGCCCGACGTGAAGAAGGTCGGTCTGCTCTACTGCTCCGCTGAGGCCAACAGCCAGTATCAGGTGGATGAGGTTCAGAAGTATCTGGAAGCTGCCGGTGTGACCGCCACCCAGTACGCCTTCTCCGACTCCAACGACCTCGCTTCCGTCTGCCAGAAGGCGGCCGACGAGAACGACGCCGTCTATGTTCCCACCGACAACACCGTTGCCGCCAACACCGGCATCGTGGACGGCATCTGCCGCCCGGCCAGGAAGCCCGTCTTCGCGGGTGAGGAGGGCATCTGCGCGGGCTGCGGCGTGGCGACCCTGTCCATCAGCTACTACGATCTGGGCCACACCACCGGTGAGATGGCAGCTAAGATCCTGACCGGCGAGGCCGATATCTCCACCATGCCCATCGAGTACACCAGCGTGACCAAGAAGTACAACAAGACCATCTGCGATGATCTGGGCGTGACCGTGCCGGAAGGCTACGAGGCCATCGAGGGCTGAGTTCCTCGGATAAACACCTGAAATATAGCGGAGAAGGGCGATTTTTGGCTCTTCTCCGCTTTGGTGTCCTAAAAAAGTGTATCGTTTGGAGGTTTTATTTTGGAACTGCTTGCTAGACTTGCCAATCTGCCCGGTGCGCTGCCCGGTGCCTGTGCGCAGGGCCTCATCTGGGGCATCATGGCCATTGGCGTGTATCTGACCTACCGCATCCTTGACGTGGCTGACCTGACCGTGGACGGCTCCTTCGGCACCGGCGGTGCGGTCTGCGTCATGTGTCTGCTCTCCGGCATGAACGTCTGGGCGGCGCTCTTCATCGCGCTGCTGGCCGGCCTTGCCACCGGCCTTGTCACCGGTCTGCTCCACACCTTTATGGGCATCCCGGCCATCCTTGCCGGTATCCTGACCCAGTTGGCCCTTTACTCCATCAACCTGAAGATCATGGGCAAGGCAAACCAGTCCATCAATGTGGACAAGTACGATCTGCTCATCTCCCTGCGCTGGGTCAAGGAGGTCGCCCTGCACAACCCCATCATCATGGTCATCATCGTCACGGCTGTGCTGATCGGTGTGCTGTACTGGTTCTTTGGCACGGAGCTGGGCTGCGGCATCCGCGCCACCGGCTCCAATCCCGCCATGTCCCGCGCACAGGGCATCAACACCAACCTCAACGTGGTGCTGGGTCTGGCCGTGTCCAACGGTCTGGTGGCCCTGTCCGGTGCGCTGCTGAGCCAGTATCAGGGCTTTTCGGATGTCAGCATGGGCCGCGGCGCCATCGTCATCGGTCTGGCTGCTGTCATCATCGGCGAGGCCGTATTCGGCCGCATCTTCCAGAACTTCGCCCTCAAGCTCGTGTCCGTTTCGCTGGGCGCCATCATCTACTACATCGTCATCCAGCTGGTGCTGACCCTCGGCTTTGACGCAAACCTCCTCAAGTTGCTCAGTGCTTCGGTCGTGGCCGTGTTCCTCGCGGTGCCGTATTGGAAGGGCAAGTATTTTGCCAAGCCCACCGCCAAGAAGAAGGAGGGTGCAAAAAATGCTTGAGATCCAGAACGTATCCAAGACCTTCAACGCCGGTACCGTCAACGAGAAGACCGCGCTGAACGGTCTGAACCTGAAGCTGAACGAGGGGGACTTCGTCACCGTCATCGGCGGCAACGGCGCGGGTAAGTCCACCATGCTGAACGCGGTGGCCGGTGTCTGGCCCGTGGACGAGGGCAAGATCCTCATTGACGGCATCGATGTGACCAAGCTGAGCGAGCACCAGCGTGCCGCCTACATTGGCCGCGTCTTCCAAGACCCCATGACCGGCACCGCCGCCACCATGCAGATCGAGGAGAACCTTGCGCTGGCGGCCCGCCGCGGCAAGCGGCGCGGGCTGCGCATCGGCATCACCAAGGCGGAGCGGGAGCGCTACCGCGAGCTGCTCAAGAGCCTCGACCTCGGCTTGGAGGATCGCCTTACCGCCCGCGTGGGTCTGCTTTCCGGCGGCCAGCGTCAGGCTCTGACCCTGCTGATGGCCACCATGAACAAGCCCAAGCTCCTGCTGCTGGACGAGCACACCGCCGCGCTGGACCCCAAGACCGCGCTCAAGGTGCTGACCCTTTCGGCCAAGATCGTGGAAGAAAACCATCTGACCACCATGATGATCACCCACAATATGAAGGATGCCATCAAGTACGGCAACCGCCTCATCATGATGTACGAGGGCCACATCATCTACGACGTCTCCGGCGAGGAGAAGAAGAAGCTGCAGGTCTCCGACCTGCTGGCCAAGTTCCAGATCGCCAGCGGCGGCGAGTTCGCCAACGACCGGATGATCCTGTCTTGATGGAATCATAACACAAAGGGGCTGTTGCACAACTCCTTCCGTCATCGCTGACGCGATGCCACCTCCCTCTGAGAGGGAGGCTTTCACAGCTAACCGTTACGCCAAGGCTCCCTCCGAGAGGGAGCTGGCACGGCGAAGCCGTGACTGAGGGAGTTATTTGCAACAGCCCTTTTTCTGCGCCCGGATTGCAATCGTACGGGAAAACGTGTACAATAAGGGTGGATTTCAAGAATTGCATGAAAGGAGGAGACCGGATGAGCCGCGAGATCGTAAACAGTGTGCTTCTGTTATGGGGCAGTCTGTTCTGTGCGGTGTCGAGTCTGTATTTCTGGATCACAAAATATTATCGGACGGTGAAGCGTGACTGGATCTACCGGATGCAGGTCTCGACATCGGTTCTGCTGTTCTGGGATGCGATGACGAACCTGTTCCGGGGCAGACCGGACCTGCTGGGGTTCTGGATGGTCCGCATCAGCAATTTTCTCAACTTTTTTCTCGTGGAACTGACGCTGCTGTTTTTTCACTACTACATCTGTGCAATGCTCCTGACGCCGGAAGAAAACGCAGCCCTCAAGCGGGTGAAGGTGGTGCGGGCCCTTTGCTGTGTGGGCCTTGCGCTGGTGGTGGTATCGCAGTTCACCGGGTTGTATTATACGTTCGATGCGTCCAATGTCTACCACCGCAGCGCAGGGTATCCCATTTCCATGATCGTTCCGGTGGTGGCCATGGCGCTGGACGGCAGTCTGCTGCTGCAATACAGGGCACGCATCAGCCGCGGCATGTTTCTGGCAACGGGGTCTTATCTGGTGCTGCCGCTGCTGGCGATCTCGATCCAGATCGTACACTACGGTCTGGCGCTGGTGGATCTGGCCATCGGCGTTGCAATGGTCCTGATGTTTCTGGTCTCCATCAAGGAGCAGAACGAGGCGATGCTCCGGCTGGAAACGAGCCGGGCCCAGATCGCCGAAAAGCTGGAGATCGCCACGGTGCTGAACCGCTGCGTGGAGAAGCTTTCCACCGGCGGGCGGGACCTCGACAAGGCCACCAACGAGCTGCTGGGGGTCATCAGCGATTACTTTGCCGCCGACCGCAGCTATATCTTCGAACTGGACCGGGAGCGGAACGTCATCGTCAACACCCACGAGGCGGTGCGGGAGGGCGTGAGCGAGGAAAAGGACAATTTGCAGGAAGTCCCGCTGGAAGCAGTGGCCGAGTGGATCGAAGCGTTCGAGCGGGAGGGCGTCTACTTCCTGCCCGACCTCGAACAGAAAAAGGGCCAGCTCATCTATGACGTGCTGGCACCCCAGAACATTCATACGCTGCTGGCGGTGCCGCTGCTGCGGGACCATGTCGTGACCGGTATTCTGGGGGTGGACAACCCCACGGAGCATGTGGAGGACGCCACGCTGCTGTCCTCCATCCAGTTCTTCGTGACCAACAGTCTGGAGCAGAAAAAGACGCAGGAGCGGCTGTATAAGCTCTGTTATATCGATATGCTGACGGGCCTTTTCAACCGCAACCGCTACATGGAGGAACTGAGCGGCTGGGAGAAAGGGACGCTAAGGGAGATCGGCGGCATTTACATGGACCTGAACGGTCTCAAGCACTGCAATGACCGCTTCGGCCACGAGGCCGGGGATGCCCTCATCCGCCGCACCGTCGACGCCCTGAACGAAGTCTTCCCCGGCGAAGGATACCGTATCGGCGGCGATGAGTTCGTGGTGCTGCGCTGCCCCATCGGGCAGGAGGACTTTGCCGACAAGGTGCACCAGCTCCGGGAAGCCCTTGTCCGCCACGGCGTCGATGCCGCCATCGGCTCGTTCTGGCAGCCGCTGGTCGAAGATCTGCCCGCCTTCCTCCGCGAGGCCGACGACCGGATGTACAGGGAAAAGGAACGCCAGAAGCGCTCTGCGCGGCCTTCCGTTTAGGCGGATGGTTCTGAACCCTAACATACAATAAGCAGCGCCCGCATGGAGATCTTCCGGCGGGCGCTGCTTTGTTCATAGAACCGTTCTTTTCTTGCCTTACATTGCGGCATAAAAAAGCCGGGAGCCGACGTGCAATGGTCGGTTCCCGGCAGACGGAAGCGCTGGGGCGAAACTCAGCGCTTGATATCGTAGTTCATATTCATCAGGTTGCGGATGGAGCTCACATCGTCGGTGATGTTGGCATCGCCGTGGATGGTGTGCTTGATGGCGCTGCTGGCCACGGCGAAGTTGATCATATCCATGGCCTTGTAATCGTGGAGCATGGCGTAGATCAGGCCGCTGGCAAAAGCGTCGCCGCCGCCCACGCGGTCGAGGATGTTGAAGGTGAACAGCTTGCTCTCGAAGGTGTGGCCTTCGTACCACATAAAGGCCTTCAGGCTGTTTTCGCTGCCGCTGTGGGCGTAGCGCACATGGCGGGCGATGCACTTCAGGTTGGGATAGCGCTCGATGAAGTGCTGGAAAATCTCATCCTGCTGCTCGTAGCTGGGCTGCAGGGGCACGCCGTCCTTCCAGTCGCCCTTGGAGTGGTCGGTTTCGTCCTTCCACAGGTGATAAGGCTCGATGCCCAGCAGCACGTCCACGTAGGGGAGGCACTCGGTGCAGAAGTCGCGGGCTTCCTCCCAAGTCCAGAGCGTCGAGCGGAAGTTGCCGTCGAAGCTGACGGTCAGGCCCTTCTTCTTAGCGGTCTTGAGCATGTCGATGATGAGGCCGCGGCAGTTGGGGGCCAGCGCCGGGGTGATGCCGCTCAGGTGCAGCCAGTCGAAGCCGTCCAGCAGAGCGTCGAGATCCACCTGCGAGAAATCGTACTCGGTGATGACGCTGTGCTTGCGGTCATAGATGACCTTGGAGGCACGGATGCCATAGCCGGTCTCCAGATAGTAGGTGCCAAGGCGGTTCGAGGGGGTCTCGTCCGGCTCGGTCAGAATCATGGGGGTGCAGTGGACATCGTTGGAGCGCAGCCAGCGCACGGCGCTTTTGCCCAAGCTGTTGTTGGGCACTACGCTGAAGAAGGTGCTGTCCACGCCAAGGTTTGCCAGAGCCAAGGCGATATTGGCCTCGCTTCCGCCGTAGCTGGCCTCGAAGCTGGAGGCCATGCGGATCTTCTCGTAGTTCGGCGGGGTCAGGCGCAGCATGATCTCACCGCAGGTGATGAACTTCTGGCCGTTGGCCTCGCTGCCAAGGATCGGATTGTAGTGTTCCATAACGCTCCTCCTAAAAAGTCGTTGCTTTATACCGTGACGATGTGAGAACACATTGTTGTATCCATTATACCGCACCCCGAAGCAGATAGCAAGCAAATGCCGCGGATGAAAAGAGAAAATAAGCGGGGATTTTTGTGGAGGGTGACGAAAAAAGCTTTACGTGAAAATGGAATCTATTTGGGAGCGAATGTCCTCCGATAGATCATCGCTTCGATAGCCGTGATAGATATTGTTCTGCGTGCAATTGAATGTATAATATTTTCCGTTTCGCTTTCCATAGAAGCGCTGCCCAATAGGTACGGAGCGGTTTAAAAGATCTTGCGCTTCATCATCGGTAAGATCCATGGGACTGGCGACCTTACCTTTTCCATAAGGATTAAAGCGGGAGGGCTTATGTTTTCCACTGTTGGCCTGATAAATACGACGACCTAAGGCGATTTCATAGTCCTGAAGGTGCTGAACAGTTGCAATGTTTTTCAGGGTACAATCCATGCCTCCGCGCGTTCCGGTTAAAACTGGAGCGATAAAGTGATCGTGTGATAGGAGACTGGCGACAAAACCACCATTTTCAGCAGCGTAGGCACAAATGGAAGAAGTGTTTCCATCAAAAAGAAAAGGGAAATCCGAAAAATCAGCTGTAGCAGAGTTTAAAAGAATCGTGTTAAGCAAAATCCTTTCATTGTGGTCCGGAATCAAAGCAAGCAGCTTGGGAAGCGGAAAACCCTTCACAAGTTCAAATCCCGTATCCTTGCGTGGTGCGGTGATAAAAGGAGATTCCTCCAAGTTGGAGTAGGTTCTATTTTTGGCAGCTTTTTTGACTTGAAAGCAGATCGTTGCGTACCGATGCAGTGCTTCCAAAGCATCATGAGGATTTTCAAATGAATAAAAAAATGAAAGATCATTTATCCCAATACGCATTTCTTCGCCCTTGCCCTTACAATAAGTCCAATAAAGCGTTTTCCCACTCATCAAAAAATCCAGCAGGCCACTCGCTGATCTGCCCGGATGGGAACATTTTCGGGAAAACAACGGTATGTGCGTAATCATTGTTCTGACTCTGTGAAAAGTACGCGATCGAGACATTACTGCTTTCAATGTGCTTTTGCTTTACGGCGACACGGAGACCATTCAGAATGTGATCGCTATGAGTTTCAACGATCACTTGAATCCCGCTGGCAGCAACACGCGCAAGAAGTTCACCGAGCATTCGTTGGCCGCGCGGATGGATATGCGCTTCTGGATTTTCGATCAGAATAAGGTCACCGGGTCTAGATGAGAGAAGCGAAATCAAAACGGGCAGCACGTAAGTGATTCCGAAGCCGACATTGACGCTCTTGTAGGTACCGGAACGATCATTGCCTTCGCGATAATCATAAGTCAAATCGACACTGCGCCGTAAACTGTCAACAACGACACGGGGAGAGACGCCGGGAGAAATCTCATTACACCAAAGCTGAAGTTGGTCGATCAATGAATTGCTTCGGGCACCGGGTTGAGAAGAACGAATTGCCTTTGTGCAAAGAATAGGATCACCAGAGTGCTCTGCAAGATATTGCAAAGAAAACTCACCATTTACACCGAATTCATGATTTTCCAACTGCGTGGGGTCATCAATGGTGTGATAATCTGGCTGTGGCTCGATTCGAGCAGAAGAAAGATAAAGAAAACGGTTCCCGAAAAGTACAGAGTCTTGTGAGGCAGGAGCCGAATCAAGGGGATCCTTTAACGGCAAAACGGCGCTTTCTGCGTTGTACGCAAAGGAATAGGAGTGGGAAATTCCATTTTCCCAAAAGGCCAGAGTAATTTCATCGGAAGCGGCTTTTTCATAAAGAACATCCTGCCCATTGCCAAGCTTGATGTATCGACCGTTCAATTTTAGAGACTTAATGGTTTCGCCTTCGGCGGATTGGCGAAGCAAAAGAAGGCTTTGCAAAACGGTAGATTTTCCCATGCCATTGAGACCGGTCAGAATGGAAATCGAGCCCAGAGGAATTTCCTGAGATTCAAAACATTTGAAGTTTTCGAGCTTTATTCGTTCGAGCATATAAATGCCTCCAGAAATTCTTGTGTCATGTTAATGCGGCGACGTACAGCAGAACTATCGCCGCCGCGCAAAGCGTTGCGATATTCGTCTTTTTGCAGAAGGTCATGAAAGCATTTCAAAAAATTCGAAGAATGTGCGCGAAGAATATTTTCTTTTTCTGCGGACAGACGAGAAAAGCAAACCGAACATACTTCAAACAGCGCTTTGTTGAGACGACCACGCCGCCAATCCTTATTCTGCGTTCGAAAAGCATACTTTCCAAACAGAAAAGCGCATAGATCCATCGTACGGCAAAAATCAGAGCGAATTTGATCGAGTCTTTCGGGGGAACATTTTTTCAGTTCTTTTAGTGCATGGCTTAAAAAGCTGTCAATATTGCCATTATAATCTTCTTCGTAGTCGAACAGAGTAAAAGCAAGATATCGATTGATGTACTCCCGGTCGGTCATACGATCTGTTTCAACAGCGTTCTGCGTTGCATTCAGGAACGATTCGGATTTTGCAAGTTCCTCCGTCAATTTCGTTCCATCACCCTCATAAAGCGCTTGTCGGATTTCTTGCTCCGAAAGCGTAAGGCCGCCGGTATTGATGCGTTGGAAGATATTGCGGACGATTTCATCCGGCGTCCCGCGTTCGACCAAGTATAACACCAACTGAGATTCTTTGATGCGGCGAATATACTGCCGTGGGAGTTCTGAGAATGTCTTTCCGTTAAACTGCGTCAGATATTGAAGCCCCTCTAATCTGTAAGGCGGAGTTTTAGAAGGGTCGTTATCCTTTTCGGAAGGCATCAGATAATTCTGGAATGCAGTAAGACGCTGAAGGCCATCAATGACTACCCATGAGCTTTCATCGGCTGCATCGAAATAGAATGCAGGAAGGGGGATCTTTAGCATCAGAGACTCGATCAGACGACTCTGCTGCTGCATGGACCATAAATTGCCCTGCCTTTGAAAAAGCGGCTTCAAGTCGATTTCATTATAATTCAGACGATCCAAAATGGCGTCGACATTAACGGATCTGGTTTGGATATGCACATCTGCAGGAATAAAGGTGGGTGCACTAGAGGGGTCATCAGGATAATCCTCACTGGTTTCAAAAGAAGTGATCTGAACTCCCTTTGCGCGCAGGTCATTTGAAGCTTGTTCGAATTCTTCAACGGTCAAGTGATTGTCCTTATCTTGCAAAATATCAAAAGCAATCTGTTGGCTGACAATATGATTGCTTTCTTGCGCGATCTTGACAATTTGAGATATACGATCTTGATACACGCTGTCTATCACAGTGCACGCCCTCCATTTAAAGTAAAAATAATTTACTTTATTATAACATGCGTCGGTTAAAACACAAGAAAAATCCAATCAAATCCCCGTCAAATCAAAGCTCGGCGTATACTCTTCCTTGGCGCTGCTCTTCTGCTGCATATAGCCGTCGGTCAGGCCGAGGTCCATGGCGTAGTTGACCACCCGGCGGTACTCGTAGGTGGTGATGCGGCGGCCGATGCCGTGGTCGGCGGCTTTGTAGAAGGGCGTGTACTGGCTCATGACGCTGGGCAGGAAGCAGCCGGGGTCCGCGCGGTTCCATGCGGCCATCTGGTCGAGGACGGCGAAGCTGTCGTCCACATGGCCGGGCAGGGCGAGGTGGCGCAGGATGACGCCCTTTTGCAGGATGCCGTCTGCGTCGAAGACCGGATGGCCGGTCTGGGCCATCATAGCCTCAATGCCCGCTTTCGCCGCCGCGAAATAGTCCGGTGCAGCGGAAAGCTCCGCCGAGAGGGAAGAGGAAACATATTTCAGGTCGGCCAGCCAGATGTCAATGTACCCCCGCCAGCGCTCGATGCTGTCCAGCGTTTCGTAGCCGCCGGTGTTGCAGACGATGGGCAGGTGCAGCCCCTTGGCGCGGGCTTCGTCCAGCGCCGCGATGATCCACGGCTGCCACTGGCCGGGGGTGACAAGGTTGATGTTGTGAGCCCCCTGCGCCTGAAGGTCGAGGAAGATCTGGGCCAGATGCTCCACCGTGATCTCTTTGCCCAGCCCCTCGGCGCTGATGGGGTAGTTCTGGCAGAAGCAGCACTTCAGGGTGCAGCCGGAGAAAAACACCGTGCCGCTGCCCCGTGTGCCGCTGATGCAGGGTTCCTCCCAGAAGTGGAGGGCGGCGCGGGCGGCCTTTAAGGTGCCGCCGGCCCCGCAGAAGCCGACCCGCCCGGAAGCGCGGTCGGCATGGCACTGCCGGGGGCAGAGCGTACAGTTTTTGGGGGCGAAGGGGAAGGTTTTCGGCATACTATCCAAGTCCTTTGCAAAAGTTTCGAACAAATTGCTCGCTTCTATTATACCATTTTCGGGCGCAGTTGTGGTATACTATGGGTGAATATTGCATGTCGTGAAAGAATACTGCATAATTTTTGGGAGGAAGCCATGCGTACCGAAAACGAAGAGATCCGAGATCATCTGAAATACCTGTCCCTGCTGGCGCGGGACTACCCGTCCCAAGCGGCGGCGGCCAGCGAGATCATCAGCACACAGGCGCTGCTCAAGCTGCCCAAGGGCACCGAGCACTTCATGAGCGACCTGCACGGCGAAAACGAAGCCTTCGTCCATATCCTGAACTCGGCCTCCGGCGTCATCCGGGAAAAGGTCGATATCGTGCTGGGGGACACCATCCCGGTAGGAGCCCGTGCGGAGCTGGCCACCCTCATCTACTACCCCAACGAGAAGCTGCCTCAGCTCAAGGCCCGCTGCGCCGACGAGGACGAGCTGGAACAGTGGTACACCACGACTCTGCTGCGGCTCATCGACATCTGCCGCTTGGTCTCCTCGAAGCACACCCGTGAGCATGTGCGGGGGTGTCTGCCCGTCAGCTGCGGTTACATTCTGGACGAGCTGCTCCATGCCCACTTCGAGGACCATGACAAAGACCTGTATTACGGCCAGATCGTCGGCAGCATCATCGAGAATGGCCGGGCCGATAAGTTCATCGTCCGCCTGTGTGAGCTGATCAAGCGGCTGGCCGTGGATAAATTACATATCGTCGGCGATCTGTTTGATCGCGGCCCCCGCCCCGATATCATTCTGGACCTGCTCATGCGCCACCACAACGTCGATATCCAGTGGGGCAACCACGATGTCGTCTGGATGGGCGCTGCGGCGGGCAGCCCCATCTGCATCTGCACCGTGCTGAAAACGACGCTGGCCTACCACAACCACGGGATGCTGGAAGACTGCTACGGCATCAACCTCCGTCACCTGCAGCGGATGGCCGAGCAGTTCTATGGCGACGACGACCTGACCCTCTGGATGCCCCACACCGACGCGGCCCGCGGCCCCTACACCCCCGGTATGCTCCACCGCTGCGCCGTCATGCACAAGGCCGTTACCATCCTGATGCTCAAGATGGAGTGCCGCGTCATCGACCGCAACCCCGATTTCAAGATGCAGGGGCGGGATTTCCTCCGCCGCATCGACTGGGAAAAGGGAACCGTCACCGTGGGCGGCAAGGAGTACCCCCTGCGGGATACCAGCTTCCCCACCGTGGACCCCGCCGACCCCGCCAAGCTCAACCCCGACGAGCAAGTGGTGCTGGACAAGCTCGTGCAGTCCTTCCGCCAGAGCGAGAAATTACAGCAGCACATTGAATTTTTGTACGCTAAGGGCAGCGTCTACCACATTGAAAACGGCAACCTGCTTTACCACGGCGTCGTGCCCATGACCAAAAACGGCAGCTTCGCCGTGGAGCGGTTCGAGGGCCACAGCTATTCCGGCCGTGCCCTGATGGATTACTGCGATGAGCGTGCCCGCCGGGGCTACTTTGCGCCGGACGGCTCTGCCGCCCGCCAGAGCGGACAGGATTTCCTGTGGTATCTGTGGTGCGGCAAGCTGTCGCCGCTGTTCGGCCGCAGCGCCATGACCACCTTTGAGCGCATTTACATCGCCGACCCCGCCACCTATGAGGAGATCAAGGACCCCTATTATACATGGTATAACGAGGAGGCCGCCTGCCGCCGCATCTTGGCCGAGTTCGGTCTGCCCGGCACGAACCACATCGTCAACGGTCATGTTCCCGTCCGCGAAAAGAGCGGCGAGAGCCCCATCAAGGGCGGGGGACGGCTCGTGGTCATCGACGGCGGCTTCTGCCGCGCTTACCACGACAAGACCGGCATCGCGGGGTATACGCTGGTCTACTCCAGCCGCACCATGTCCCTGCGCACCCATCAGCCCTTCGAGAGCGCCGAAAAGGCTGTGAACGAGAACATCGATATCATTTCCCAGAAAAACATTCTGGAGACCGAGAACCACCGCATCCTCGTGGAGGAGACCGACGAGGGCGAGGCGCTGCGGGAGCGCGTGCATGACCTGAAACAGCTCGTCAAAGCCTATCAGCTGGGCTGGATCAAGGAGACCCACTGCGAAGACTGCGTCTGGTAAGGGCGGTTTGTATCGTGCAGTCTGTCGAAGTTTCTGGCAGATTTTTGAAAAAACGAACAAATTCACAGAATATCTTCGTTTTTTCTGGGCAAAACAGAAAATAATCCCTGCTGTGCAAATGGGTCTTTGCTTTTTGGCCGAAGTTGTGTATAATAAGATAGCATATCATGAGGGCTTTTGCCCTTTTGGTACGCATCGGATGTAACGAGTGAAGAGAAACGGAACCCTTTGGGGGCGGTCACACGCAGCCCCACGACAAGGAGATCATAAAATTGGAAAAGTTTGTTATTACGGGCGGTAAGCCCCTGCACGGCGCGGTCACCATCTCTGGCGCAAAAAATGCGGCTGTGGGCATCCTGCCGGCCACCATTCTGGCCGGTGACGTCTGCGTCATTGAGAATCTGCCCGATATCAGCGATGTGGCGGTGAGCCTGAAGATCCTGAGCGTCCTTGGCGCCCAGATCCGGATGCTGAACCGGAACACCTACGAGATCGACACCACCCACCTCACCAGCACCAATGTGCCGGACGATCTGTCCCGCCAGATGCGCGCCAGCTACTACTTCCTCGGCGCGCTGCTGTCCCGCTACGGCAAGGCGCAGGTGGCCATGCCCGGCGGCTGTAACCTTGGCCCCCGCCCCATCGACCAGCACCTCAAGGCCTTCAGCGCCCTCGGCGCGGAGGACAGCGTGGACTACGGCATGATCACGGTCCGCGCCAAGGAGGGCCTGACCGGCGCTCATATCTTCTTCGATAAGGTCAGCGTCGGCGCGACCATGAACGGGATGCTTTCCGCCGTCATGGCGGAGGGCCAGACCATCCTTGAGAACTGTGCCAAGGAGCCTCATGTCGTCGATCTGGCAAACTTCCTGAATATGTGCGGCGCGGATGTGCGCGGCGCGGGCACCGATGTCATCAAGGTGCGCGGCGTCGAGCGGATGCACGGCTGCATCTACAGCATTATCCCGGATCAGATCGAGGCGGGCAGCTATATGGTGGCTGCCGCTGCCACCGGAGGCGATGTCCTCATCGAAAACGTCACCCCGAAGCATCTGGAACCCATCACCGCAAAGCTCCGCCGTGCGGGTGTCGAGGTGGAGGAGTTTGATGACTCCGTCCGCGTCCGCCGCACCGGCGATATCCTGCCCCTGAAGATCAACACCATGCCCCACCCCGGCTTCCCCACTGACATGCAGCCCCTGATGGGCGTGCTGCTCAGCGTGGCCAAGGGCACCTCTACCATCACGGAGAGCGTTTGGGACAACCGCTTCCGCTATGTGGACGAGCTGCGCAAGATGGGCGCGAACGTTCAGGTGGACGGTCAGGTGGCCGTTTTTGAGGGCGTGGAGAAGCTCACTCCGGCCCCGCTCCGCGCTTCCGACCTGCGTGCCGGCGCGGCCATGGTCGTCGCGGCCCTGATGGCCGACGGCACCAGCGAGATCGAGGAGATCGGCCACATCGAGCGCGGCTACGAGAACATCGTGGAGAAGCTGCGCGGCCTTGGTGCCGACATCTGCAAGGTGGATCGTGCGCCCGCCGCGCTGGAATCGGCGATGTAACAAATAAATCATGCAGCCTACTGCGGTCCCGCGGTGGGCTGCTTTTATGAGGAGATCAATGTCTGAATTCATCTCATTATACTCCGGTTCCTCCGGCAACAGCAGCGTGGTGCGCTGCGGGGAGCGGTATCTCATCATCGACATGGGCAAAGGCGTGCGCACTACGAGTGCGGCCCTCAAGGCGCTGGACCTGAACATCTCGGACTGCGCGGGCATCCTCGTCACCCACGAGCACAGCGACCACGTCAAGGGGCTGTCCACCTTCCTCAAGAAGAATCCGCTGCCGGTCTACGGCGCGGCGGCGACGCTGGATTTTCTGGACGCCAACGGCATCGTGCCCGTTTCCTGCGAGCTGCGCAGCCTTTCCGGAGGGGAAGAGGACATCGGCGATTTCGGCGTTACGGCCTTTCCCACCAGCCACGATGTACCATGCGTCGGCTACCGCATCCACACCCCGGACGGCAAGACCATGACCATTGCCACCGACCTTGGCGTGCTGACGCCGCCGGTGCACGAGGCGCTGTCCGGCTGTGACCTCGTTGCACTGGAAAGCAACTATGACCTTCACATGCTCCGCAGCGGCCCGTATCCCTACTACTTACGCTCCCGCATCGAGTCCCAGCGGGGCCACCTCTCCAACGACGAGTGCTCGGCGAAGCTGCTGGAACTCATCCAAGAGGGCTGCGAAAAGTTCGCGCTCTGCCACCTCTCGCAGGAGAACAACACCCCCCAGTTGGCATTGCAGACCGTTTTCAGCACCCTCGGCGCCGCCGGTGTCATGCCCGATAAGGACTGCGTTGTCCAGACCCAGCGCCGAAATGAGATCAGCCCGGCGCTGGAGTTTTAAGGCTCCGGGCTGCTGTCCGCACCGGGTCCTTTGACGAAGTTTGAATCCTTTCTGCAGACCATCTTTGGATGGTCTGCTTTTTTATGCGTTTCTCTCTGTTTTCTTGTGCAAAACTGCTACATTTCCACAGGTTAGATGAAACGGGAGGTTCTGAAATCAACGAAATAAGGTATCATTACAAAAACAAAAAAATTCGAATGCCAAAAAAACCTATAAACCTATTGACATTCTAGGAAAATGGGTATATCATACGGCCAACGGGAAACGAGCCGGGGAAAAGGGAGAGCGCACAAACCGAGGCAAAAACCTGCTGCTCCGGCCCGGCGAACCGGAAATTCTGACAAAAGGAGGGGACGGCAATGGACTGGAACGTGATCGCGCAATATCTGCCGCAGTACGAAAAGGCCGCGTGGCTCACGCTGCGGCTGGGCGTCATCGGCATTTTATGGTCCATCGGCATCGGCCTTGTCTGTGCCGTGCTCCAATACGATAAAGTTCCGGTGCTTCGCCGGATCGTAGGAGCTTACATCCAGCTCAGCCGGAACACGCCGCTTCTGGTGCAGTTGTTCTTCATTTACTATGGTCTGCCGAAAGTCGGCATCAAGACCAACGCCGAGATCTGCGGCATCGCGGGTCTGGCATTTCTGGGCGGCAGCTACATGGCGGAGGCGTTCCGCAGCGGCTTGGAGGCCATTGAACCCATCCAGACCGAAAGCGCCTACAGCCTTGGCATGAGCCGTCTGCAGACGCTGCGCTACGTCATCCTGCCGCAGGCGGTGTCCACCAGTATGCCGGCCTTCATGGCAAACGTCATCTTCCTGCTCAAAGAGACCAGCGTTTTCAGCGCGGTCAGCCTGATGGACCTGATGTTTACGGCGAAGGATCTCATCGGCCTGTACTACAAGACACCGGAGTGTCTGTTCCTGCTGGTGGTGTTCTACCTCATCATCCTGCTGCCGGTGTCGCTGCTGGGCAGTTGGCTGGAAAGGAGGGTGCGCTATGCCGGATTTGGGTCTTGAAGTCCTGTTGAAGGGCAAAAATATGCTTCGCCTGTTGGGCGGCCTCGGCGTGGCGCTCCGGATCAGCGCCATCTCCGTTCTTATCAGCTTGCCGCTGGGCATCCTGCTGGGCGTGCTGATGACTTTCAAAAATCCCATCCTGAAAGCCATCCTCCGGGTCTATCTGGAGATCATCCGGATCATGCCGCAGATGGTGCTGCTCTTCCTTGTCTACTTCGGCACGACCCGCGCCTTCGGGTGGGACCTGCCCGGCGAGACGGCCTCCATCATCGTCTTTGTGCTGTGGGGCACGGCGGAGATGAGCGACCTTGTGCGTGGAGCGCTGATCGCCATCCCGAAGCACCAGTACGAGAGCAGCGAAGCGCTGGGCATGAGCCGGGCGCAGACTTATTGGTACATCATCATCCCGCAGACGGTGCGGCGGCTGATCCCGCTGTCCATCAACCTCATCACCCGCATGATCAAGACCACCAGCCTTGTGCTGATGATCGGCGTGGTGGAGGTGCTGAAAGTCTCCCAGCAGATCATCGAGGCCAACCGCATGGCCAGCCCCAACGCGGCCTTTGGCATCTATCTGACCGTCTTTATGCTTTACTTCCTCGCGTGCTGGCCCATCAACCTGCTTGCGAGCTGCCTCGAAAAGAAATGGAAGTGACCGGAAATGGCAGAACCGATTTTGACCGTAGACCATCTGGTGAAAAGCTATGATGGTCATACCAACATCCTTGAAAATGTCAGCTTCGCCGTCAAACCCGGCGAGGTCATCGTGGTGGTCGGGCCTTCCGGCTGTGGCAAAAGCACGCTGCTGCGCTGTCTGAACGGCTTGGAGCCGGTGCAGAGCGGCCGGGTGCAGTTGGGCGGCGAGACCGTCGCCTACGGCGGCAAGAACCTACAGGCCCTGCGCCAGCGCATCGGCATGGTGTTCCAGAGCTACGAGCTCTTCCCGCACCTGACCGTGCTGGACAACATCCTGTTGGCCCCGACCAAGGTGCAGAAGCGCCCGAAGGCCGAGGTACAGAAGGAGGCCGAAGCCCTGCTGGACCGGGTGGGCCTTCTGCAAAAGGCCAAGAGCTACCCGCGGGAGCTTTCCGGCGGCCAGAAGCAGCGCGTCGCCATTGTGCGGGCACTGTGTATGCACCCGGAGATCCTGCTCTTTGACGAAGTGACCGCCGCCCTCGACCCCGAAATGATCCGGGAGGTGCTGGACGTCATGCTGGACTTGGCGCGGGAAGGGAAGACGATGATCATCGTCACCCACGAGATGCAGTTTGCCCGTGCCGTGGCGAACCGGGTGCTGTTCCTTGACGGCGGGCGGATCGTGGAAGAGGCTGCACCGGCCCAGTTCTTCGACCACCCCCAGAGCGAGCGGGCAAAGAAGTTCCTGAATACGTTCACGTTCGATGCGGTGAAGTAAGAGGCACTGCCCCGGCCGCATCTCCGGGAGCTTTTTCCCGCAAGTCAACGGGCATTCCATGCCCGTCCCGCAAGCGGGGTCCCACCTCGGATACTTGCGGGCAAAACTCCCCTCGTGCAGCCTTACGCACCTGTTTTTGTGTTAGAAACTGCAATGGTGTGCAGTTTGAGATCGTATGGGAAAGATTTTGTAAAGGAGAAACTATTATGAAAACGAATAAAATCACTCGCCGTTCCTTCCTGCTGGGTCTGGGGGTTGTGTCCGCAGCTGCTGTGCTGACGGCGTGCGGCTCCTCCAGCTCCACCGCTGCTTCCGGTGCAGCCTCCGGCAGCACCGCTTCTGCGGGCGGCGATACCGTTTACCGCACACTGGACGAGATCAAGGCCGACGGCACCGTGAACATCGGCGTCTTCTCCGACAAAAACCCCTTCGGCTATGTGGACGAGAACGGCGAGTATCAGGGCTACGATGTCTACTTCGCCAACCGTCTGGGCGAGGATCTGGGCGTCGAGGTGAACTTCGTCTCCACCGAGGCGGCCAACCGCATCGAGTACCTGCAGACCGGCAAGGTGGACATCATCCTTGCCAACTTCACTGTGACCCCGGAGCGCGCCGAGGAAGTCGATTTCGCGCTGCCTTACATGAACGTTGCGCTGGGCGTCATCTCGCCGGACAGCAATGTAGTCACCAGCCTCGACAACTGGAACGCCGACGACCAGATGATCGTCATCTCCGGCACCACCGCCGAGACCTATCTGGTCAAGAACTACCCCGATATCCCCCTGCAGAAGTACGATTCCTACGCTACCGCTAAGAACGCGCTGGAGAACGGCAACGGTGTGGCATGGGCCAACGATAACACCGAGGTCATCGCTTTCGCAAAGCAGAACCCCGGCTATACCGTCGGCATCCCCTCGCTGGGCAGTCAGGACACCATCGCCCCGGCCGTCAGCAAGGGCAACACCACCCTGCTGGACTGGATCAACGATGAGATCAAGTCGCTGGCCGATGAGCAGTTCTTCCACAAGGACTACGAGGAGACCCTTGTGGACACCTACGGCATGGATTACGAGGACGAGCTCGTGGTCGAGGGCGGCGTGACCAACGCATAAGCTCAACAGCAAACAGAAAGGGAGCTTCCCCATTGCGGGAGGCTCCCTTTTCGTGTGGGTTGCGTTTACTCGATATCCTCGTATTCGGGGTCTTCATCCTCTTCGTCGTCGGAAACATCCTCGGCGTGGATGCGCTTGCGCAGCCGCTCACGGAATTCCTCGGCGCGGATGCCGCTCTGGTTTGGCGTCAGGTCGGGGGCAGGGTGGCCGTCCGGCAGATGGGCACCGAAAGCGGGCACGAAGAAAAATTTACGGACGATGAAGATCAGCGCGATAGCGCCGACGCTGAGGAGGTTCTCGATGGCGGATTCATGCCCGACGACCATGTGGCGGGCGATGGCATAGAGCAGCACCTCCAAGCTGCTGCCGGGGCTGTGCTTGGCCAGCATCTTGATGAACTCGATGCCGATGACGATGTCCAGCGCCCGTTCCAGAAACGACCGGATCTCCACATCGTTGCCGTCGAACAGCAAGCCGGGCATCCACTTGATCAGCGGTATGATCGTGAGCAGCAGCCCGATGAGCACCAGCCCGGAAAGTATGATCTCCAACAGGGTGGACGCTTGAATGATGTAGTTCTTCAGGGCAGCGCGGCCGTGGCTCTCCACGTGGGAAGTCTCTGGTTTGAGCATGATCGGTTCTCCTTCACATCAGAAATCTGGGGGAAATACCCAAACTTTTTCTTCATTGTAGCAAAGATTCTGAGGGAAGTCAAATAAACTGAACAAACTGTAAGAATTTATTGGGCCGCCACATAGCCAGACTGCTCAACACAGGCGCGGCCCGCGTCGGTGGAGAGCCAATCGTAGACCTTGCGCTCCGGGCTGTCGGCGGCGGAATCCTGCCGGATGGCGGCATAGAATTCGTTGCACAGCGGGTAGCTCTGGTCGGCGATGGTGTGGTTGGAGGGCGTCACGCCGTCCACGGCAAGCAGCCGCAGACCGGGCTTCGAGTACATCTCGCTGATGTAGTAGTAGACCGAAAATCCGATGGCGTTGGCGGAGTTGTTGTACTCGGCGATGTCGTCCACCAGTTCGCCCATCATGGCGGGGGCCAGCTCGGTGGGGGCGTCCATCAGCTCGCCGCCTTGGATCAGAAGCTTCTGGAACAGGGTCTGGCTGCCGGAGTCCTCTCGGCGCTGGAAGGCGACGATCTCAGCATCCACGCCGCCGACCTCCTTCCAGTTGGTGATCTTCCCGGCGTAAATGTCCCGGAGCTGCTGCTGGGTCAGGCTCTGGACCGGATTTTCCTCGTTCACGATGAAGACCAGCGCATCCCGGCCGAGGGCTTTCTGGTCCAGCGGGGCACCGTCTGCGGCCAGTTCTTCCTTGACCGAGTCCGGGGCCTCATACGCGATGATGAGCTTGGTGCCGTTCTCGTTGTCACCGTACAGGCCGAGGTTCCGCCACGCCCACGCAGTCGTGTTGGTGGTCACGCAGCTCTGGGCCGTTTCCAAGTCCATGCCGGTGGTGTCGGCCATGACCTGCGCAATGAGGGGGATACAGGCTGTGGAACCGTCGGTGACCGGGAACTCATCCACGGAGAGGATGGGCGTGGCGGGCACCTCACTGGAAGCCGAGGATGCGGGCTCTTCGGGCTGGGAAGAGGAGGCGGGTTCGCTGGAGGAAGCGCTGCCCCCGCCGCACGCGGTCAGCACCGCAGCGGACGAAAGGAACCCCAGACCCAGCAGGAAAGAGCGGCGGGAAATCTTAGACTGTCTCATGAAAAATACCTCCCTTAGAAGTAGTAGTTCTCCGCGTCATCGCCGGAGGAGTAGAAGATGTTCTGGCAGTAGACCCACTGGCCGTGGAGGTCCATCCAGCCGTACTCGAAGCCTTTGCGCGCCACGAAGACGCCGTCGGGCAGGGGATTGGCCGTGTCGGTGTAGTAGCCGTTGCAGGAACCCAGCCCGGCAAGGACCACGTTGCCGGTGCTGTCGATGAGGTCATAGAGCCAATTCTGGCCGGGGCCTTGGTAGGAGACGGAGAGATAGAACTCACCCCCGGCGGCGGTGACGGGCCACAGGTAGCCGTGGAAGCCGGCCCCGTAGCGGGCTTTGATGGCGTCGAGGTCAAGGGTCTTATTCGTGCCGTTCGGCCCGCAGACGGTGCTGGTGGTCACCTCGTAGTCGTCGTTGTCGTACTGACGCAGCCAGACCCAGCCGCCGTCTACGTTATACAGATCCGTGCGCTGTAAGCCCTCAATGGGCGCTACCACCGTATCGGTCAGGACAGCACCGGTGTTCTGGTCATAGACGCGGAGGGTGCCGTCCTTGGCGTAGACGGCGAGGGTATCGGTGCCGAGGGATTCGTCGCGCACTTCCAGCACATCGCCGGTGTTCAGGTCGTGCAGCTCGTAGCCGCCAAGGTCTTGCCGATAGGTCACGGCCACGCCGGGGGCATAGGCGCTGATGGAATCCTCAAACTCACAGAGCACCTCGCTCTGGCCGGTGCTGGTGAGGTCAACGAGCTGATACGTTCCGTTTTCGCTCTGGAAGCTGGCCACTCCGGCACTCAGATAGACGACAAAGCCGCTCCGCTCCTCGCCGGTGGTGGCATTCAGCAGGGAGGTCTGTTCAATAGACATTCCGTCATCGGAATAGGTGTCGATCTCCAGCCAGTCCGTCGGAGCGGAAGCGTCCCCGTTGGAAACTGTCACCGAAAGGACGGCGGCATGGTCGTTCCGGTAGACCACAGTGCCGTCCCGCTCCTGTATCTGCACGGCGGAATACTGGTAGAGGTCGTCGTTTTCCTCGTCGGGCACGGCGTCACCGGGGGCATAGATGCCGAACGCCAGCCGGTCGCCCGCCGCAACGCAGGTGTAGGCGTTTTCGGGCACGGGCAGCTCTTCGCCGGTGGCAAGGTCAAGGACCCGGACATCGCCCGGCGCATGATCGTGAACGGGGGAATAAGCAAAGCTCGTCGGGGTTGTCAGGATCAGCAGACCGCCGGAAAGGTCGGCGTCATAAGGGGCTTCCAGCGAAAGCACTTCCGCACCGGTCTTGTCGAACAGGCCGCAGCGCCGCCCGCTGGCGGTGGAGTTGTCCGACCACTGGCAGAAGTAGTAGTTCGTCTCGCCGGTGATGCGGTCCGTCAGCAGGTAGGAAGTCTCTGTAATAGGGGACTGGCGCAGCACCGTGTCCCCGCAGAGGATGGTGTTGCCGCCCGGTGCATTGTAGCTGTACAGGATGCGCAGTTTGCCGTCCTTCAGGGAAGCGGCGTCGTAGTTCTTGGGCGTGTCCTGCTGGGCCGGGCGGGAAGCCGGAGCGGAGGGCTGGGGCAGCACCGAGCAGGATGCCAGCAGTCCTGCCGCCATGGAGAGGCTGAGCGCGGCGCAGCCGACACGGAGAAGGTTCTGTTTCATCATTCGTACCTCACTGGGTCAAGGGGAAAAATCAGAGGGAAGGATTCCCATTTGATTATAACACGAAACACCCGGACATTCCATTGCATTGGAACATCCGGGTGCGGTTACAATTTAGTTACAGCGAGTCAAGCCTTCGCCGTCTCCGCCTCTTCCATTTTGACGAGTTGGTGGAGGAAGGGGAAGAGGAAGGGCACCGTGACAACAAAGGTCAGCACGTCGGCGATGGGCTGACAGATCTCAATGCCCAGCAGCCCGAACATCCGGGGCAGGGTAAGGATGAGCGGGATGAAGAAGACGCCCTGTCGGCAGCACGCAAGGAAGGTGGCCCGGCCGGATTTGCCGATGCTCTGGAACAGCATGTTGCCCGCTACGATCACCGGCTGCAGGAAGCACGCAAAGCACTGATACCGGAAGGCGGGCAGGGCAATGGCGGTCACTTCGGGGTCATCGCGGAACAGCTTGATGAGGGCTTCCGCGTTGAACCAGCACGCTGCAATGATGACGCTCAAAAAACAGAAGCTGGCGCACATGGTAAAGACACAGGCCTTTTCCACCCGGCGGTATTTGCGGGCACCGTAGTTGAAACCCGCCACCGGCTGAAAGCCCTGTCCGGTGCCGATGGCCACCGAGATGATGAACATGAAGATGCGGGACACGATGCTCATGCCCGCCACAGCAGCGTCGCCGTAGCTGCGGGCGGCAATGTTCAGCAGCATACCACCGATGCTGTTCAGGCCCTGCCGCCCGAAGCTGGGCAGACCGGTCATCAGGATGGTGCCGAACTCCGCCGGGCTGCGGGTGACGGCGCTGAGCTGGAACTGGCTGACCGTCTTGCCGCGCAGGAACATGGACAGCAGGATGCAGAAGCTGATGCTCTGGCTCAGGGCAGTGGCGATGCCCGCCCCGGCGGTGCCCAGCCCGAACCCGAAGATGAACACCGGGTCCAGCACCATATTCAGCACGCCGCCGGTGACCAGACCGATCATGGCGAAGCTGGCCTTGCCCTCGTAGCGCAGGATGTTGTTCATCACAAGGCTGGACATCATCAGCGGTGCCGCAATCAGGATGGGCCGCGCGTAGGCGCACGCGTGAGGCAGGATGGTCTCGGTGCTGCCCAGCAGCATCATGAAGTGGGGCAGGGTAGTGAGGCCGACAGCGGCAAGGATCAGGCCGAAGGTGAGCGCTGTGAAGAAGCTGGTGGACGCGAACCGGGTGGCAGCCTTGGTGTTCTGGCTGCCGAGGCTCCGGCTGATGATGCTGCCCGCGCCGTGGCCCAGCATAAAGCCCAGCGCCTGAATGATGGCCATCAGGCTGGAAACGACACCCACCGCGCCGGACGCGCTGGTGGAGATCTGGCCGACGAAGAAGGTGTCAGCCAAGTTATAGATACTGGTGATGAGCATACTCAGAATCGTCGGTGCGGCAAGGCTGAGGATGAGTTTCGGGATGGGCGTCTCGGTCATCTTCCGGAATTGCTGCGCCGTGCGGTCTTCTGCGGACATAAAAGAACCTCGCTTTCTCAAATGGCATAGAAAAGCCGCCCTTTTTGTAAAAGAGCGGTAAAATATTGCACACTATCAGTATAGCGGATAAGTGGGATTTTGTCCAGTGGGGCCGCTGGGGCCGCATCTCCGGGAGCTTTCTCCGCGAACAGCCCGGAACCCCGGTTCCGCCCCAACGCTTCGCGCCGGGGCCCCACCCCCGGATACTCGCCGATAAAACTCCCCTCGTGCGGCGGGAGACTTCCTGATGCTCTGCCCTCGCCCCGGAGATGCGGCAGATACTGCTTGAAATTCAGAAAAAGTGCACCTAAAGTAAGCGAAAAGTTCAGTTGAACCTTGCAAAAGAAAATAAAAAACGGGCACTTTTTGTGAAAAGTGCTAAAGGAAGGTCGAAATCCTTGTAAAAATTTACGACAAGTGGTATAATTTAACAACACTAAGAAGAAAGATTTGTTTGCGAGGAACAAACTTGGAGGGAATTATCATGAAAACTGTTGCACAGACTGTGATCGAAGCAGACCGCTTTTACACCATCGCTGCCCGTACCGGCAGTGTCATCGAGGCGGTGGAGTCCGCTAAGAACGAGGGCAGCATCCGTCTGGGCAAGTATGACCACAAGCCCGAACAGGAGTGGTCCTTTGTCCGCGTGGGGGATGGGGTCTACCGCATCCGCAACCGCGCTTCCGGTAAGCTCATCGACCTGATGATGACCGGCACCGCAAACGGCACTTGGCTGCACCTGTGGGAGGACGTGGGCGGCACGTCCCAGATGTGGACCGTAGAACCCACCCCCGCCGGTACCGTCCGTCTGCGCTCCTCTTGGGCCAGCGGCAAGTGCATCGACACCGTGGGCATGGGCGTCGCCGACGGTGCACAGCTCCAGATCTGGCAGGAGACCGCCGGTGAGGACCAGCTGTGGACCATCACCGAGGTGAAGGACCGCGCAAAGCGCGTCGCTAAGGCCGCCAAGGAAGAAGAACCCGCTGCCGCTCCTGTGGAAAAGGCTGAGGCCAAGGCGGAGGAGAAGCCGGTAGAGGCTGCCCCCGTGAAGGCAGAGCCGGTCGTGGAAGCTGCCAAGGCCGAGGAAAAGCCCGCCGAACCCGCACCTGCGAAGGTGGAAGCTCCGGCTGCTGAGGCTCCCAAGGCAGAAGAGGCAAAGCCCGAAGGGAAGGCCGAGCCCGCGAAGGCTGCTCCCGCCGCCAAGGCTCCCGCAAAGAAGCCCACCGCCAAAAAGACCAGCCGCGCCGCCCGTAAGAAGGCCGCCGCGAAGAAGTGATCTTATAGAAACAACAGAAGGCCCTCTGTTCCATACCATTGCGGTGTGAGGACAGAGGGCCTTCTGTTATTTTATTCACTCACAGCGTTTGCCAGCCGGTGATCTTTCATCTGCATACTGACCTGCGCCGCGGAATCGACGCGCTGGAAATCGGCGTAGTCGATTTTATCCGGCATTCCGTGCTCTTGCAGCAGAATATCTATCATAACCTTGTCTTCACCCAATATTCGCCCATGCTCTGACCGGGCTGGCCGGTGACGTCATCGCTGAGGTAGGCCGCCAGCTGGCAGGAGGCCGGGTCCCACGCACGGGCCTGTTCGACGGTGGGGTACTCCACCTCGGCGTACCAGAACTCGGTAGGCTGGCCCTCGTCCACATGGTTCACTTCCAGCACCAGCCCGTCCGGCAGAAGGTAGCTGCGGCGGATCTTGGGGATCAGCGGCTTTGCGATGATCTTGGTCTCCAGATCCTCGAAGAGGGCTTTATCGATGGGGCGTTCGATCTCCTCCCGCGCCAGCCCGCCGCCGGACTTGAAGCAGAGGATATAGTCGGTTCTGCCGCCCTTGAGTGCTTCTTCCCGGATGCGGACGGTGGGGTGGACGCTGATATAACCCTGCCGCATGGCGAACTCTTCCTTCAGCGGCAATGCCGGGAAGCCTTCGCCCTCCGGCCAGCCGTTCACCATCCATTTGCGTTCGATTTCCATCTGTACGACCTCATTTCTGTTGGATTTTGTATTTATTCTAGCACGGTTTTATGATATTATAAAGTAGAATTGAAATTTAAGAGGAGCTGTTTTATGAAATCGACCCGCAATTATCCCGTCTACAAAGTCAACAAACACGCTGAGGGGCTGCTGGTGGGCGGCCACCCGTGGGTGTACGAGAACGACATCCTCGAAAGCCCGGAGGAGGAGCCCGAAAACGGCACCCTCGCCGATGTGGTCAGCCCCAAGGGTGCCTACCTCGGCACCGGTTTTATTTCGCTGAAGAGCAAGATCCGCGTCCGGCTCATCTCCCGCAACGCCAATGATACCTTCGACGCGGCCTTCTGGCGGCGTCGGGCCGAGTATGCGTGGAGCTACCGCAAGACCGTGCTGGAGCCGGACGACCTGTCCGCATGCCGCGTCATCTTCGGCGAGGCCGACCAGTTTCCCGGCCTGACCGTGGACCGTTTCGGCAGCATCCTCGTTACCCAGACCCTGAGCGTTGGGATGGAAAAGCTCAAGCCCGTGCTCTTCCCGATCTTGGCAGAAGTGCTGCGGGCCGACGGCCAGACCATCGACGGCATCTATGAGCGCAACGACGAAGCCCTGCGCGCCAAAGAGGGGCTGGAGCAGAACAAGGGCTGGTTTGAGCTGCCCGGCGAAGGGCACCCGGCCTCCACCCAGACCGAGATCTGCGAGAACGGCGTTTTCTACCACGTCGATTTTGAGAACGGCCAGAAGACCGGCTTCTTCCTCGACCAGAAGTACAACCGCCGCGCCGTGGCCCGCATTGCGGCGGGGCACACGGTGTTGGACTGCTTTACTCACACCGGCAGCTTTGCGCTGAACGCGGCCAAGGGCGGGGCAGCCCGCGTTACCGCTGCCGACATCAGCGCGGAGGCCATCGCGATGGCAAAACGGAATGCCGAGCGCAACGGCCTTGACAACATGGACTTCCTCTGCGAGGACACCTTTGAACTGCTGCCCCGGCTGGAAAAAGAGGGCCACCCCTACGACTTTATCATCCTCGACCCGCCAGCTTTCACCAAGGCCCGCCGCACCGTTGACAACGCCATGCGCGGCTACAAGGAGATCAACTACCGCGCCATGAAGCTGCTGCCCCGCGGCGGCTATCTGGCTACGGCCAGCTGCTCCCACTTCGCCACCGAGGAGCTGTTCATCAAGATGCTCCACGCCGCCGCGAAGGACGCCCACCGTCAGCTTCGCCAGATCGAAGTGCGCCAACAGGCCCCCGACCACCCGATCCTCTGGGGCGTCCCGGAGACGAACTATCTGAAGTTCTTCCTGTTTCAGGTGATTTGAATAGCAAGACATCGGGGAGTCTTGCCTAATAGGGGAGGTGGCAATGCGAAGCATTGACAGAGAGGTTCATTCATCTACAATAGTCGTACTACCTCCCGCATGCTCCAAAATTTCAGGAGACCGTTTGTGCAAAATCGTCAGTTTTGTCTATTGCGTTTTTTCCCCCTGTGGGCTATAATCATGCCATAGACAGCAACGGCGCTGTGGGTCACCTCCTGACTCGCAGCGCCGTTTTGTTTAAGAAGCTTTCGCGTGAAGACGCATCGACGCAGATGAGTCTTTGCGATGTTGGGAAAGACACGAGATCAAGTAAGGAGTAGGATTTATGGCAGCAAATGTTATGGAAATCTACGGCAGCAAGGTCTTTAACGAACATGTTATGAAGGAGCGCTTGCCTAGCGCGACTTACAAATCGCTGGAGCGTACCCTGCACAAGGGTGCCCCGCTGGACATCGAAGTGGCAAACGTCGTGGCCAGCGTGATGAAACGCTGGGCCATGGAGCTGGGCGCTACCCATTACACCCACTGGTTCCAGCCGCTGACCGGCATCACCAGTGAGAAGCACGACGGCTTCGTCTCCCCCGTGGGCGACGGCACCGCGATCATGGAGTTCTCCGGCAAGGAGCTGGTGCGCGGCGAGCCCGACGCTTCTTCCTTCCCCTCCGGTGGTCTGCGTGCTACCTGCGAGGCCCGCGGCTACACCGCATGGGACCCCACCAGCTACGCCTTCGTGAAGGATGATGTGCTGTGCATCCCCACCGCCTTCGTCAGCTACACCGGCGAGGCGCTGGATAAGAAGACCCCCCTGCTGCGTTCCATGAATGCACTGTCCGGTCAGGCCGTCCGTATCCTGAAGCTGTTCGGCAAGGATGTGGACTACGTTTCCACCACCGTCGGCCCGGAGCAGGAGTACTTCCTCATCAAGAAGGAAGACTACGAGGCACGTCAGGACCTGATCCTGACCGGCCGCACTCTGTTCGGCGCTCCCTCTGCCAAGGGTCAGGAGCTGGAAGAGCACTACTTCGGCGTCATCCGCCCCGAAGTTTCCGCGTTCATGAAGGAACTGGACGAAGAGCTGTGGAAGCTGGGTGTTCCGGCCAAGACCAAGCACAACGAGGTCGCTCCCTGCCAGCATGAGCTGGCCCCCATCTTCGACACCACCAATGTCGCCATCGACCACAACCTGCTGACCATGGAGCTGATGAAGAAGATCGCTCCGAAGTACGGTCTGGTCTGTCTGCAGCATGAGAAGCCCTTCGAAGGCGTCAACGGCAGCGGCAAGCACAACAACTGGTCCATGAGCACCTCTCACGAGAACCTGCTGGACCCCGGTGACACCCCGATGGAGAACCTGCAGTTCCTCGTCTTCCTCGCCGCCGTCATCAAGGCTGTGGATGAGTACGCCGACCTGCTCCGTACCTCCGTCGCGACCCCCGGCAACGATCACCGTCTGGGTGCCAACGAGGCACCTCCGGCCATCATCTCCATCTTCGTGGGCGAGGAACTGGAAGCCGTCATCGACGCCATCGCGTCCGATTCTCCTTATGCCGGTCCCGTCAAGATGAAGATGGACCTCGGCGTGGACGTCCTGCCCAAGTTCAGCAAGGACACCACCGACCGCAACCGTACTTCTCCCTTTGCCTTTACCGGCAACAAGTTCGAGTTCCGTATGCCCGGCTCCGCTGAGAACCTGAGCGACTGCAACACCATCCTGAACACCGCCGTCGCCAAGGAGCTGAAGGGCTATGCCGACGAGCTGGAGGGCGCAGAGGACTTCACCAGCGCCGCCATCGCTCTGATCAAGCGCACCATCCGCGACCATCGCCGCGTCATCTTCAACGGCAACGGCTACTCCGCCGAGTGGGAGGCCGAAGCCGCAAAGCGTGGTCTGCCCAACAAGAAGAACACCCCGGCTGCTCTGCCCGCCCTCGTCGCCGAGAAGAACATCAAGCTGATGGAGGACTTCGGCGTCCTGACCAAGGTGGAGATGGAGAGCCGTTACGAGGTCGAGATGGAGCACTACGCCAAGATCATCAACATCGAGGCGCTGACCATGCTCGAAATGGCCCGCAAGCAGCTGCTGCCCGCCGTCAATGCGTACATGAGTGAAGTCGCCAACACCGCCGCTTCCAAGCTGGCTGTCAGCGAGTCCATCAGCGTCCGCAGCGAAACCAAGACCCTGACCAAGCTTTCTGACGATGCCGACGCCATGAGCGACGCCATCGATACGCTGCAGCAGGTCGTGGATGCCGCTGAGGCACTGACCAGCGAGAGCGAAAAGGCCGTGGCCTTCCATGATACCGTCATCCCGGCCATGGATGCCCTGCGCGCTGCCGCCGACGCAGCCGAGACCATCTGCGGCGAGGATTACTGGCCTCTGCCCAGCTACAGCAAGATGCTCTACTACGTCTGATTTCCGGCGCATTCCATAACGCATCGTTAGGCTGTAGAATTTATTAGCCATTCTCCTTTTCCTATTTCTTACACCAGCCTAAAGACCTGCTCTTTTCCGAGGGCAGGCCTTTAGGCGTTTTTCTTGAGAGGGGATCTTTATGAGCTATACGACCCAACAGGACATCCTCGATTTTGTGGAGGACAACAACGTTAAATTCGTCCGCTTTGCGTTCTGCGATATCTTCGGCACCCAGAAAAACATCGCCGTATTGGCCAGCGACCTGCCCAAGGCACTGGAGGACGGCGTCTGCTTCGACGGCAGCTCCATTGCCGGGTTCATGAAGGTGGAGGAGAGCGACCTTGTCCTCCGGCCCGACCTGTCCACCGTGACCATCCTGCCGTGGCGGCCCACCGAGGGCCGGGTGATGCAGTTCTTCTGCGACGTGGAGAAGCCGGACGGCGCCCCCTTCGGCGGCAACTGCCGGGGCTTTCTGCGCCAGATGAGCCGCAAGTTCCGCAAGCTGGGCCTTACCTGCAACGTGGGAGCCGAGTGCGAGTTTTACCTGTTCGAAAACGATGACCACGGCCGCCCGACCCGTGTGCCCATCGACTTTGGCGGCTACTTCGACGTAGCCCCGCTGGACGCGGGTGAGAATCTGCGCCGGGACATCTGCCTGACCATGGAGCAGATGGGCATGAGCCCCCAGCACAGCCACCACGAGAGCGGCAACGGCCAGAATGAGATCGACTGTCACCACGCCGGCCCGCTCAAGACCGCCGACAATGTGATGATGTTCAAGCAGATCGTCCGGGCTGTGGCTATGCGCAGCGGCATCCACGCCAGCTTCCTGCCCAAGCCCTTGGTCGATCAGGCGGGCAGCGGGCTCCACATCAACCTGTCCCTTTATATGGACGGCCGCAACCTGTTTGAGGGCGATATCGCCCCCGACAGCATCGCGGGCAGCTTCATGGCGGGCGTTCTGGCCCACAGCCGGGAGCTGACCGTCTTTACGAACCCGCTGCCCAACAGCTACCTCCGCTTCGGCAGCGACGAGGCCCCCAAATATGTGAGCTGGAGCCGCCAGAACCGCAGCCAGCTCGTCCGCATCCCGCAGGTGAAGGGGGACAACTGCCGCATGGAGCTGCGCAGCCCGGATCCCGCCTGCAATCCCTATCTGGCCATCGGGCTGATCCTTGCCGCCGGTCTGGACGGCATCGAGCACCGGATGATCTTACAGGAGCCGGTGAACAAGAACCTGTTCCGCCCTGCCGAGGCCGAGGGCCTTGGGCTGGAAATGCTGCCCGCCTCGCTGGAGGAGGCCGTTCAGGCTGCGCAGGAGAGCGAATTTCTGCGCTCCGTCCTGCCGGAGGAACTGTCCCACCGCTACTATGAGGAGGAACTCAAGCGCTGTGCCGCGCTGAAGAATGCCGCCGACCCGGCGGAGTATGAGCGCATCCATTACTTCAACGCCGTCTGAGCCGTACCGGAAAAAGAGAGGGGAATAAGAAAGGAGCGATCCGTATGGGACGTGCTCTGATCGTCAGCGCCGGTGCAAGCTCGAACGAGTACATCTCCGCGCGGCTGGCAGAGCTGGGGTATCCCCGGCCTCTGATCGTGCCGAGCGGGGCCGAGGCCCGGCGAAGGATACTGGAATCCGATTTTGAGCTCATCGTGGTCAACGCGCCGCTGCCGGACGAATTCGGCCACGAGCTGTGCGCGGACGCCGTGGAGAAAACGGACGCGGGCGTGCTGCTCTTGGCAAAGGCCGCTGCCGCCGAGCAGCTGTTGGGGACCATGAGTGACGCGGGCGTGCTGCTGCTGAGCAAACCGTTTTCCAACACCCTGTTTTTACAGGCCATCCACATCGCCGCCGCCAGCAACCACCGGCTGCTGCGTCTGCGGCAGGAAAACGCCAAAATGCAGGAAAAGATCGCGCAGGTGCGTCTGGTCAGCCGCGCCAAGTGCTGCCTGATCGAGCGGGAGGGGCTGACGGAAACCGACGCCCACCGCCTGATCGAAAAGCGGGCCATGGATACCCGCCGCGACCGCGCAGAAATTGCACAGGAAATCCTTGATTCTTACGAGGATTAAGGTGTATAATACTGGTTTGGAAACGTACTCCTTCCGTCATCGCTGGCGCGATGCCGTCTCCCTCAGCGAGGGAGACGTTACAGTACGGTGAGGCCCCCTCTCAGAGGGGGCTGGCTGCGAAGCAGACTGGGGGAGTTTTCTTGGGAAAAGAAACAATAGAGGAGGATAAAACTTTATGGCAAAATTCATCTTCGTCACCGGCGGCGTCGTCTCCGGTCTGGGCAAGGGCATCACGGCGGCTTCGCTGGGCCGTCTGCTGAAGTGCCGCGGCCTGAAAGTCGCCAGCCAGAAGCTCGACCCGTACGTGAACGTAGACCCCGGCACCATGAGCCCGTTGCAGCACGGTGAGGTCTTCGTCACCGACGACGGCACCGAGACCGACCTCGATCTCGGCCACTACGAGCGCTTCATCGACGAGAACCTGAACAAGTATTCGAACCTGACCACCGGCAAGGTCTACTGGAACGTGCTGAACAAGGAGCGTCAGGGCGCTTACCTCGGCCAGACCGTCCAGATCATCCCCCACATCACCAACGAGATCAAGAGCTATATCTACAATCTGGCTTCCTCCACCGAAGCCGATGTGGTCATCACCGAGATCGGCGGCACCACCGGCGACATCGAGAGCCAGCCCTTCCTTGAGGCTATCCGTCAGGTGGGTCTGGAGCAGGGCCGCGACAACTGCTGCTACATCCACGTGGTTCTGGTGCCCTACATCTCCGGCTCGGACGAGTATAAATCGAAGCCCGCGCAGCATTCCGTCAAGGAGCTGCAGGGCATGGGCGTCAACCCGGATATCATCATCCTCCGTGCCGACGGCAGCGTGGGCGGCGACATCCGCCGCAAGATCAGCACCTTCTGCAACGTCAAGCCTGAATGCGTCATCGAGAACCTGACCATGCCCAGCCTCTACCAGTGTCCGCTGATGCTCCACACCAACGGTCTAGACGACGTGGTGGTGAACAAGCTCAAGCTGGACGTTCCCCCCGCCGACCTGACCGAGTGGAAGAACGTCGTCTCCCGCATCGCCACCCGCAGCAAGACCTGCACCATCGCGCTGGTGGGCAAGTACGTCAAGCTGCACGACGCCTACCTCTCCGTCATGGAGAGCCTTTACCATGCCGGCTTCGAGAACGACAGTCAGGTGGAGATCCGCTGGGTCGAGAGTGAGGACCTGACCGATCAGGCTGCCTGCAAGGAAGCCTTCACCGACGTGGACGGCATCATCGTGCCGGGCGGCTTCGGTGACCGCGGCATTGAGGGCATGATCCAAGCGGCCCAGTATGCCCGCGAGAACCATGTGCCCTACTTCGGCATCTGCCTCGGTATGCAGATCATGGTCATGGAGTTTGCCCGCAATGTGCTGGGCTACGCCGATGCCAACTCCAGCGAGTTCACCCCGGACGGCAAGCATAACGTCATCGCGCTGATGGCCGACCAGCAGGGCAACATCCCCAAGGGCGGCACCATGCGTCTGGGCAAGTATCCCTGCACCGTCAAGCCCGGCACCAAGATGGCCGAGTGCTACGGCGAATCCGAGATCTGGGAGCGCCACCGCCATCGTTACGAGTTCAATAATGACTTCCGCACCGAGATGGAGGAGAAGGGCCTTGTCATTTCCGGCACCAGCCCCGACGGCCGCTTGGTGGAGACCGTGGAGCTGCCCGGCCGCGACTTCCATCTGGGTGCCCAGTTCCACCCGGAGTTCAAGAGCCGGCCCAACCGCGCCCACCCGCTGTTCAAGGGCTTCATCGCTGCGGCCCTCAAGTTCCGCACCGTCCAGCAGCGCAGCATGATGCACGTCTGATCACCGAGATCAACAACAAAGCGCCCTCCGCACCAAACGATGCGGAGGGCGCTTTTTGTATACGGAAAGCTTACTTTTTGTGGTACTTGCGGCCCTCTTCCTCGTAGGCGGGCTCACAAGTCAGGTACATGCCGAGCTTCTTCACGGTGTCGGTGTCCACGCTGGACAGGATGACCGTGGAGTGCATATCACAGCCCTTCAGGGCGGAGAGCTGGCGCAGCGCAAGGGCGGCAGTGGGGTTGGCCGCAGCAGAGCTGGACAGCGCAATGAGGATCTCATCGGTGTGCAGCCGGGGGTTCTTGCTGCCCAGATAGTTGGTTTTCAGGGTCTGGATGGGCTCGATGGCGGCGGCGGAGACCAGATCGACTTCCTGATCGATGCCGGCCAGCTTCTTCAGCGCGTTGAGCAGGGCCGAGGACGCCGCACCCAGCAGGGGGCCGGTCTTGCCGGTGACCACGGTGCCGTCCGGCAGCTCGATGGCGGCAGCGGGGGCTCCGCCGGTCTTCTCGGAGACGGCGTGGGCGGCCTGTTCCACCGGGCGGCTGCCCAGCACAAGCCCGGCCTGATTCATCAGCAGCTCCAGCTTGTAGACCTCGCTCTGGACCTGTGCGCCGTTCTTCAGCTCGCACAGGGACTTGAAGTAACGACGGATGATCTCGTTGCAGGAGGCCTCGCAGCAGACGGCGTCGTCCATGATGCAGTTGCCCGCCATGTTCACGCCCATGTCGGTGGGGGAGTGGTAGGGGCTCTTGCCGGCGATCAGCTCAAACATCGCGTTGACCACCGGGAAGATCTCGATGTCGCGGTTGTAGTTGACGGCAGTCTTGCCGTAGGCTTCCAGATGGAACGGGTCGATCATGTTCACGTCGTTCAGGTCGGCGGTAGCGGCCTCATACGCGAGGTTGACCGGGTGCTTGAGGGGAATGTTCCAGATGGGGAAGGTCTCGAACTTGGCGTAACCGGCCTTGACGCCCCGCTTGTACTCGTGGTACAGCTGGGACAGGCAGGTGGCCATCTTGCCGCTGCCGGGGCCGGGGGCCGTGATGACCACCAGCGGGCGCTGGGTCTCGATGTAGTCGTTCCGGCCGTAACCCTCGTCGCTGACGATGCGGGCCACGTCGTTGGGGTAGCCGGGGATCTTGTAGTGGCGGAAGGTGCGGATGCCAAGGCCGTTCAGCCGCTTTTCAAAAGCCTCCACTTCGGGGGCGGCGGTGTACATGGTCACGCACACGCTGCCCACGAACAGGCCCCGCTCCTGAAACGCGTCGATGAGGCGCAGCACGTCGAGGTCGTAGGTGATGCCGTAATCGCCGCGCACCTTGTTGCTTACGATGTCCTCGGCGCTGATGACGATGACGATCTCAGCCTGATCCTTGAGCTGCAGCAGCATCTGCAGCTTGGAGTCCGGCTGGAAGCCGGGCAGCACGCGGGAGGCGTGGTAGTCATCGAACAGCTTGCCGCCGAATTCCAGATACAGCTTGTTGTCGAACTGCGCGATCCGCTCCCGGATGTGCTCCGACTGCATCTGAAGGTATTTGTCGTTGTCAAATCCTTTTTTCATTCGTTGCTCCTATTCTTTGTAACAAACCCGGCGGCGGCTGTTACACCGTGGGCCGCCGCCGGAAGTTTCAACACATAGAATTAGTATACCATACCAAGCCGAGCAGCGCAATGAAAAATCAGTGCCAAAACGGAAAATCAGCCCGCACCGTGCGGAATAGGCAGTATAAAGCTGGATGCAGCCCGGTGGGGAGATGGAACGGTCAATGTTTTGCTTCCAGCTTTTCAAGATCCTCTTTGATCTCTTCCACATCTTCTTTCAGGAACATCAGGCAGAAGCTGACGGTCAGCAGCAGGCAGGAGAACCAGATAGCCTTGGCCCCGCAGAAATTCAGCGCCACGCTGCCGAGGGCTGCGCCCAGCGCGAACAGGAAGATGATGGCGAAGTAGTGGAGCGCCTTGTCCTTGGCGGCGCGGTTGCCCGCCACGAGCCAACTGCACAGAGAGTCCATGCCGCTGCGCAGGTTGCCGATGCACATGGTGCTGGCAAAGGCGTAGCCGTTCACCTTACGGAAGGCCTGTACCTGCATCGCACAGGCGAAGGAGACGAGGGCGTTGGCCACCAGATTCCATTCCTGCGGGAAGAAGCCCACCACGAAGAGCATCAAAATTTCGCACAGCACCACCAACTGCCGCCAGTGGAGCCGCTGCATCTGCCGGAATTTCTGGCGCAGCAGTTCCGCCGCAAAAACGCCCAGCGCGAAGAAGCAGAGCGGCACCAGATAGTGCAACACGGCCCCCCAGTCGCCTTCGACCAGCTTCACGCCGCACAGCACGATGTTGCCGGTCTGAGCGTTGGCGAAAACTTTGCCGCGATACAAATAGGTGTAAACATCCTGCAATCCGCCGGAAAGCGACAGGAACATCGCGGTGCAGAACGCTTCGGACATCTGCCCGTTGTGGGACAGTTTTTTGCTGATGGACACGAAAATTCCCCCTCTTCACAAGTTCCAGTCTATGATAACGCAATTTGTCGGATTTGTCAAAATCTGAACGCGATTTTTGGCAAGAACGACCATGTAAATCCCACATGGCAGCCATGCTTTTGCAATGGAGCGCCGGTTGTGCTACAATAGAGCCATCAAGGAACCGAAGGAGAAATTTTTATGCCGAACATCGTCGAGATCACCGATTTTCACGCGCCGGAGCTGGACCCCTACGCCCGCCTGACGCAGAACCAGCTCCGGAACCGGCTGGAACCGGAAAAAGGCATCTTCATCGCCGAGAGCCCCAAGGTGATCTCCCGTGCGCTGGATGCCGGATACCGGCCCGTTTCGCTGCTCATGGAGCGCAAACAGATCACCGGCCCGGCGGCGGAGATCCTGACCCGCTGCGGGGATGCGCCGGTCTACACCGCAGACCGGGAGCTGCTGGCCGCGCTGACCGGCTTTGAGCTGACGCGGGGCGTGCTCTGCGCCTTCCGCCGCCCGGCTCCCCGCAGCGTGGAGGAGCTTTGCCGGGACGCTAAGCGGGTGGCGGTGCTGGAAGGCATTGTGGATTCCACCAACGTGGGGGCGATCTTCCGCAGTGCGGCGGCGCTGAACATGGACGCCGTCCTCATCAACCCCTCCTGCTGCGACCCGCTCTGCCGTCGCGCGGTGCGGGTGAGCATGGGCACGGTGTTTCAGGTGCCGTGGGCGCAGCTTGGCGAAACGCCCGCCGACTGGCCCGAAAAGGGGCTGGCGCAGCTCCATGCCCTCGGCTTTAAAACCGCGGCCATGGCCCTGAGCGACCGCTCGGTGAGCATCGACGACGAGGCTCTTGCCGCCGAGCCGAAGCTTGCCATCGTGCTGGGCACCGAGGGCGACGGGCTGGCCCACTCCACCATTGCCGCCTGTGATTACACGGTCAAGATCCCCATGTCCCATGGCGTCGATTCGCTGAATGTCGCCGCCGCCAGCGCCGTTGCGTTCTGGCAGCTGGGGAAGCACTGAGGAAGCTGCTGCCGATCACCCGGCACTGGAATTCCGGGTGTGGATTCTGCGGATGGTATCCAGTGCGGGCTGCGCGAGGGGGGCAGGCACTGCAGCGGGGCGGCTGAGGTAGAAGCCTTGCAGCAGGTCCACGCCGAGGTCGATGACCTTGCGCAGTTCGGCGTCGTTCTCAATGCCCTCCGCAATCAGCTGCATACTGCGGGCGTGGGCATAGTCTACGATATTGGAAACGATCTGCTGTTTGTCGCGGTCGGTGTCGATGCCGCGGACGATGGAAATGTCGATCTTGATGTACCGGGGAGCCAGCGCCAGAAGGTTCAGCTCGTTGCTGTAGCCGCTGCCGTAATCATCCAGCGCGAAGGAGCCGGAGAAGCCCGGCACGTTCCGCTTCCGTTCCAGAGAATCGCGGTCCAGATCCTCTTGTTCGGTGATCTCCACCACCAGATACTTGAGCAGTTCGGGGAAACGGCGCTGATACTTGGCCACATCTGCGGGGGTCAGGCTGACATTGGCGATGGAGTTGACGAAGAGGAAGGCCCCATTCTGGAGCAGACCCTTCTGCTGCAATTGCTCGTATGTCTCGCCGGATTTGAACAGGGTGATCCGCTCGATGTCGTACAGCCGGTCCAGCTCGTGGGCCAGCGTCATGACCTGCGAGGGGGAGGTGATGGTGGGCATGTTCACCCGCATCAGCGCCTCGTAGGCGGCGACCCGCCCGCTGTGGGCCGAGAAGATGGGCTGGAAATAGTAGGTCACCAGTTCCTCCCGCAGCAGCTGTTCGAACTCGCGCTGGGTCTGGGCGGCGTACTCCTCCCGGTGGTACACGCCGATGTCGAAGTCGCCGGTGTGGCCCTTGTGGGACTGCTTGACCTGATACATCGCAAAGTCGGCGTACTTCTTCAAGGTCTTGAAGTCGGTGCCGTCCTCCGGGAACCACGCCACGCCGCCGGAAATGCTGATGTTCAGCGTCTTGCCGTTGGGCAGGGTGGCACAACTGGCCCGCAGGGCCCCGTTCAGGGTGCTCAACTCTTTGCGGATGGCGTCCTGCGAGTCGTACCCGTAGAACAGCAGCAGAAACTCGTCGCCGGACAGGCGGGAGCAGACGGTGCCCTTGGGGGTGTTGGCGGCGAAGCACTGACCGGTCTGGCGGATGTACTGGTCGCCCCAGTCGTGGCCGTAGGTGTCGTTGATGTGCTTGAGGTTGTCGAGGTCCATCATCAGCAGGGCCGCGCAGCGCAGCCGGTCGGGATGGGCGAAGAGATCGGCGCAGACCCGGTTGAAGGCCTGACGGCTGTATAGGCCGGTCAGGATGTCGTAATCGCGCTCACGCTCGATGCGCTGCTGCTCCAGAATGGCGGAGGTGACATCCTCCAGCAGACCCACCTCCGAGGGCGTCTGTGCCACAATGCGGGTGATGCGGAGGACGATGTACTGCACACTGCCGTCCGGCTGCGCAATGGTGAAAATGGAACTGCCGATGGGAGTGGTGCGGTACAGGCTGCTGTGGGCCACCGCTGAGAGGGCGGCGCGGAAGGAAGAGGGGGTCAGGGGGTCAGGCGTTTGGACGCCGAGCATCCGGAAGAAGTTGTCGGTGACATAAACGCTGTCGCTGCGCAGCTCATAGCCCGCCAGCTCCACACTGGCCATCTCCATGATCCGCAGAAAACGGGTGGAGGAGGCCAGCATATCCGAAGAAAGCTGGCTGATGGCGGAAGCAAACTGGTCCACCTCGGCGATGCCGGTGGTGGAAAGCTGGGGCAGCGCCGCCGCGTTTTGCGCCTTGGCCACTTCCGCCGAGAGCTGGGCCACGGGCTTGGACATCCGCTCACTGACCAGCCAACTGGCCGCAAAGCCCGCGATGAGGGTGAGCAGCACGGTCAAAAACAGCAGCTGCTGCACCCGCTGGGCAAAGGCGAAGAGGGCGGAGGAGGGCACGATGCCCACCAGACACCAGTGTTCCCCGTAGAAGGGGGCGTTTCGGCTGTAAACCTCCAGCGGAACGAGGGAAGCGATGTAAGAGATGTTGTTCTTGGAAAAGCGGAAGCAGTCTGCATCTGTCCGCGTCAGTTGGAGGGCGGTGCTGAGATTCAGCCCGCCGGTGTTCATCACCGGAAACGCCGTGAGCGTGAGGGTGTCCGCATTGAGGGTGGTGCCCGAATAGCACAGGGCGTAACTGCCGGAATTGGATGTGTGCAGCTCGTTGTAGGGCATTTTTTCGGTCAGATAGCTGGTCAGAAGCTCTACGCCCACCACGCCGTAAACGGTGCCGTCCGGCAGGATGAGGGGGAGGCTGTAGGCGATGGCCTGACGGTCATCGCCGTTGACGACGTAGAGGCTGGTCGTCCAGTGGCCGTAGGCAGTGGCATCCAGCTTGGTTTCCGCGTCATAGGCGGTCTGGAACGCCGGGTAGAGCAGCCCCCCTGTGCCGAGGGAGCGGTAGGTGATGGCTGGCTTCCACGCCTTATCCGTGGCGATGTTCTGGGTCTGCACCAGTCTGGCGGGGGCCCGCTCGAACATCAGGTCCGAGTTGTTTTCCGGCGGCGGAGAGTCGGGGTCAAGATCCCGCAGGTAGACAGAGGGCAGCCGGTCGCCGTTGGCCCGCTCGTTCAGGTCGTGGGTGTTCAGGATGAGGTAGATGCCCGTCACCGACTTGGAGCGCAGGGTAGAGATCAGCTTGGGGGTGACGGCCGCCAGCAGGGGGTAAGCCGTGTCGCTGCTGCTGTCCAGCGTGGCAAGGTCGATGGCACCACTGTCCAGCAGTTCCTGCGTCAGGGTGTTGACCCGGCTGGTCAGGGAAGAAAGCTCCTGCGCATCGTTCAGCTGGGACTGGATGTAGCCGCTGCGGGTCTCCACCTGCATGGCAAGGATATCCTCGGCGTTCTGGTTCAGCTGCGGCCCCACCTGCATGAGGTAGATGGATGCGACCAGCAGCAGAACTTCGACGAGCACCACCAGCATCAGGGCGTTGAAGATGGAGCCGAAGATGGAACGCTCGCGGCGTTTCTTCGGCGGGGTGCGCTGGGATGAGATCCCCATAGGGCGGGTGCTCCTTTCAAATCAAATGGTCCGTTCAGCCCGCAAAGGCTTCCAGCGTGGTGCGGGTAGTCTCGTACCACTGGTCAAAATAGTCGTCGGTCAAGAATTCGGCCTCGGCTTCTTCGGGGGTCTGCCCGGCGGCGATCCGCTCTTCGACCGTGGCGCGGTCGGCTTCGGCGGCGTCCTCCATGGCGGACTGCAATTGATTGCGGGCCGTGGAACCCTTCGGGAAGGCGTGGGTGGTGTACAAGCCGTCGTTCTCTACGGCATTCAGCGAGAGACCCAGCACCGTGGTGATGGAGTCGGACAGCTCCAGCCCGCTGGACCGGATGGCGTCGAGACTGGCGGCGGCGTGGGTCACGGGCAGGTAACCGGAGCTGACCGAGAAGGCGATGTTATTTTCCGGCTGGGTGAACCACTTCAAAAATTCCACGCTGGCTTCGATCTGAGCATCGGTGCCCTTGGTCACGATCATGCCGGCACCCTGCTGGGCGGCAACGGGGGCGCAGCCAGAGAAGCTGGGGCAGGGCAGGACCGCCATCTCAATGTCGTGGCTCTCGGTGTCACTGGTCAGCACCTGCTTGGGGAAGAAGGTGGAACTGGACGAGGAACCTACGTAGGAGAGCAGATTTCCGGTCTTCATGTCGTCGCTGCGGAAGCGGCCGCTGGCCCCGAACCAACCCTTGAGGAAGGGGACATAGTAGTTGTCCCACAGCTTGCGCATCACGTCTTTGTCAAGGTTCAGGGTCATGACGCCGTTCTCGGCATCAAAGATGGTCACGCCCAGCTCCTGCGCGCCGCAGAACAGGTAGTTCGCCAGCGCGTCGCGGCCGAAGAAAGCCTTGCCGTCGTTGGGGGTGTCGGTCTGGGCGTCGGTCCAGTCGTAATATTTGTGGGCTGCTTCGGTCACGCCCTCTACGGTGGCAAGGTCGTCATAGGTCACGCCGGTGGCGGCGGCGAAGGGAGCCCAGTCGGTCGCGTTCAGGTAGAACAGCTCGGTGGATTTCGCCACGGGGAAGACCTTCAGCTCGCCGTTGTTCATCAGGTCGCCCTCTTTCAGAAAGCCGTCCACATAGGCGGCCTTTTCCTTATCCGTCAGGTAGGGGGCCAGATCTACGACCTCGCCGAGCTGGTCGAGGTCGTAGGCCATATCCGCATAGCCGGAGTAGATGTTGGGCAGGGCGGCCGCGCCCACTTCGCCCTTGGCAGCGGCCAGCACATTGGTCTCAAGATCGGTCACGCTGCCTTGGCTGGAGCTTTTGACCACGATGTGCTTTTCCTGCCCGACGGTGGAATTGAATTCGTCCACCAGCTCATTGAAGCTGGTGAGCTGGTCGCCGCTGTAGTAGGTCCAGACGGTAATGGTGGTGGCTGCCTTGGGGGCGCCGCCGCAACCCACACAGCCCAGCAAGAGCGCAGCACTCAGTGCGATGCTGACCAAAGAACGAAAATGAAGCTTCATACGGTTTCCTTCCCCTGCGCGGGGCGGGCATCTCCGGCCCGGACCCCGTAAAAAAGAGCCCCGGTGACCCCGCGGCTCAGAATGCGCACCTTAATCAAGGGCCTTGATGGCCTTGATGGTGCGGTCGTATTCGGTTTTCACGATAGCATACTGCTCCGCAGCGCCTTCAAACGTTCCTGCGCGGAGGATCTCCGTCAGGGCTACCGCCGGGGAGCTGAGGTTGTCGAAGCCGAGGTTGAGGCAGACGCCCTTCAGGGTGTGCGCGGCACGGAACGCCTCTTTCACGTCCTGCTTGGCCATGGCGTCGGTCAGCAGACGGAAACTGTCGTCCTGCAAAAACATTTTGACAAAGCGGCGGATCATATCCGACTTATAGAACCGCTTGAGCACATCCTGATAATTCGCGCCCATGGCGGTGTAGCATTCTTCGAGCGTCATGTACAAAAATCCCCCTGTATCGTCAACGGTGATATATAAGCTATTATAGCACCTTTTCCTCTGCGGGGCTACTGTTTGCACCGAAAAAATTGGCCTTTTTTCCGAAAAAACCAACGAAATCCCTCTCTTTTGCGGAAAAGTTTCAAGAAAGCCCTTCCATTTGCCGGAAAACCGTTTATAATGAATACATATCATAAAAATACCAGAGATTTGCTTTGCGTTTTGGCAAAGCAGCATAGAAAGGCATGGGGAGCGGCAAAGATGAAGACGATGCAGGAAGTTCAGGCAATGCTCCGCGACTTACAGCAATTGTACACCGATGTGCGGCTGCTGGGCAGGGACGCCATTGCACGGATCGAGGAGGGAGCGCGCTCCGACCCCAACGGCGAAGATCTGTGCTATGCCTGCCGCCACAAGAGCCGCCGCTGCCGCCACTGTGCCGTGAAAAGCGCCTATGAGAACCACGATCAGCGTGTAAAACTGGAATACTTTGCACCGGATATCGTACAGGTGACGGCCAGATATCTGGAAGTGGACGGGGATCCCTTCGTGCTGGAGCTGCTGCAGCGGATGCACAGCGATACCATCATTGACCCGGACGACACCGAGGCCCTGTTCAGCGCGATCTCCGGCTACAACACCAAGCTTTACCACGATGTCCTGACCGATGTGTACAATCGCCGCTACTATGAGGAGATCGTCCGGGGGATGAAGGGCCCCACCGGCGTGGCGCTGATGGATCTGGACGACTTCAAGGTCTACAACGATACCTACGGCCACCACGCCGGTGATATGGCGCTGAAGACCGCCGTCAACATCGTGCGGAGCTGCATCCGCCAGACCGATGCACTGGTGCGCTTCGGCGGCGACGAATTTCTGCTGGTGCTGCCCGGCATCCCGGAGGATTACTTCAAAGTCAAGCTGGAGCTGATCCGCGAAAAGATCCACGATGCCATCGTGCCCGGCTACAGCCACATGCGGCTTTCGGCCAGCATAGGCGGCATCGTCCAGATGCCCGGCGGCTCCATGGATGCCGTGGTGCGTCAGGCCGACCGGCTGATGTATCAGGCCAAGCTCCGCAAGAACAGCGTCGTGATGGCCGGTGCGGAGGACCTGCCCGATGAAGCAAACTCCAAGCGGGAACAAAAGCAGCAGGTGCTCATCGTGGACGATTCCGAGATGAACCGCGCCATCCTTTCGGAGATCCTGCGGGGGGACTACCGCATTCTGGAAGCTGCCGACGGCGAGGAGTGCCTTGAAAAGCTGCATCAGCACATGGGGGATATCGCCTTGGTGCTGCTGGATCTCGTGATGCCCAAGATGGACGGCTTCGAGGTGCTGGACTTCATGAACCGCAACCACACCATTGAGGACCTGCCCGTTATCATGATCTCCAGCGAGGACAGCGAAGCCTCCGTCCGCCGTGCCTACGAAATGGGCGTTTCGGATTACGTCTCCCGCCCGTTCGACTCCCGCGTGGTCTACCGCCGGGTGTTCAATACCATTAAATTGTACGCAAAACAGCGGCGGCTGACCACTTTGCTGTCGGAGCAGATCCGTGAGCGGGAGAAGAACACCACCATGCTGGTGGGCGTTCTGAGCCAGATGGTCGAGTTCCGCAACGGCGAGAGCGGGCTGCATGTCCAGCACATCCAGCGCCTGACCGAACGGGTGCTGGAAAAGCTGCTGGAACGGCCCAACCGCTACCACATCACCTCCGAAATGCAGGATAATATCCCGCTGGCTGCAGCCCTGCACGACATCGGCAAGATCGCCATCGACGAGAAGATCCTGAACAAACCCGGCCGCCTGACCAAGGAGGAGTTCGAGGTCATCAAGACCCACACCACCATCGGCGCGGAGATGCTGAGCAAGCTGGAGAACTTCAACACCGAGCCCCTGCTCCAGACGGCTTACAGCATTGCCCGCTGGCACCACGAGCGGTGGGACGGCTGCGGCTACCCGGACGGGCTGAAAGGGGACGAGATCCCCATCGAAGCGCAGGTCGTTGCGCTGGCGGACGTCTACGACGCGCTGACCAGTGAGCGCTGCTACAAAAAGGCGTACCCCCACCGGAAGGCTGTGGACATGATCCTGAACGGCGAGTGCGGTGCCTTCAACCCCGTCCTGCTGGAATGCTTTATGGAGATCGAGGGCGACCTTGCGTTGGAATTGGAAGAGAAACATGTCTGTGGGCCGAAAGCGTGATACAACAAAGAAAAGCCACCCGAACGGGTGGCTTTTCCTATGGTTGGGAGAAATTCAGCTCTGGGGCTGGTCCTTCTTGAGGAGGCTCAGGATCACCGCACCCACGATGCTGCCGGCGGCCAGCGCCACGACATACATCAGCGCGTGATCCACGACGGGGAAGACGAAGATGCCGCCGTGGGGAGCGCGCAGGGCACAGCCGAAGGTCATGGACAGCGCACCGGAGAGGGCCGCGCCGATGACGCAGCTGGGCAGGACGCGGAGCGGGTCGGCGGCGGCGTAGGGGATGGCACCTTCGGTGACGAAGCACAGGCCCATGACGTAGTTCACGATGCCGTTGCGGCGCTCGTCGGGGGTCCACTTCTTCGGGCAGAAGGTGGTGGACAGGGCGATGGCGATGGGGGGCACCATGCCGCCGACCATGACCGCTGCCATGACCTCATAGTTGCCGGAGGCGAGGGCGGCGGTGCCGAAGACGTAAGCTGCCTTGTTGCAGGGGCCGCCCATATCAATGCTCATCATACCGGCGACGATGGCACCCAGCAGGACCTTGGAAGTGCCGCCCATGGCGTTGAGCCAGTTGGTCATGGCGGTGTTGATCATGCCCATGACCGGGTTGATGCCGCACATGACGGCACCCATGATCAGGATGCCGCCCAGCGGGTAGATCAGCATGGGGCGGATGCCGTTCAGGCTGGCGGGGAGCTTCTCGGTGATCTTTTTCAGAAACTCGACTACATAACCGGCCACGAAGCCCGCCAGCAGCGCGGCGAGGAAGCCGCCGGAGATGCCGGTGGTGCTGCCGGAAGCAAGATCTGCAAAGTTGGTGCCGTTCATGGCGAGGACGCCGCCCGCGAAGCCCACCGCCAGACCCGGACGGTCCGCAATGGACATGGCGATGAACCCGGCCAGAATGGGCAGCATGTAACCGAAGGCTGCATTGCCTACCGTCTTGAAGAAGGCGGCGAGGGGGGTGTTCATGCCGAAGTTGGAGGGGTCGATGGTGTAATCGTCCAGCAGGAAGGCCAGCGCGATCATGATGCCGCCGCCTACGACGAAGGGCAGCATGTGGGAGACGCCGTTCATCAGATGTTTGTAAATGGTGTGGGCTGTGCTGTCGGAAGCGCCGGTGCCAACGTCAGCAGCCTTTTCCTTGGCGTGGTACACGGGCACCTCGCCGCGCGCCACCTGCATAATGAGCTGTTCGGGCTTGTGGATGCCGTCGTCCACGCGGGTGAAGAGAACGGGCTTGCCGTCGAAGCGGGCAGTCTCCACATTCTTGTCCGCCGCCACGATGATGCCGTCACAGGCGGCGATCTCTTCCTTGGTCAGGATGTTCTTCGCGCCGTCGGAGCCGTTGGTCTCGACCTTGACGGGCAGTTCCAGCTTGTCGCCCGCCTTGGCCAGCGCCTCGGCGGCCATGTAAGTATGGGCGATGCCGTTGGGGCAGGCGGTCACGGCCAGCACCCGGAAACCGTTCTGGGGGATGGGCTGGCTGGTGAAGCTCTCGTCGCCGAACTGGTCCTGCTCCTGCTGGTCGATGCAGTCGAGGAATTCCTTCGGCGTCTTGGCGGTGCGGAGCTTTTCCACGAAGTCCTCGTTCATCAGCATCTGCATCATCCGGGCCAGCATATCCACGTGGAGGCTGCCGTTCTGCGGGGCCGCAATGGCGAAGAGCAGGTCGGTCTTGCCGTCGTCATCGGGGTTGTACTGCACCGGCTCCTTCAGCCGCAGCACGGCCAGACTGGGGTGGAGCACCACGTCGCTCTTGGCGTGGGGCACGGTAATGCCGTTGTCCACATAGGTGGAGCCTTCCGCCTCGCGGGCATAGAGCGCCTTTTTGTAGGCGGCCTTGTCCATGATGTTGTCATGAGTGGCTTGCAGCTCCACCAGCTCGTTCAGGATCTCCTCCTGCGTGGAAGCAGTGGAATCCAGTGCAATGGCCTTGAGGGAAAATAATGTGGTGATGCGCATAGGGGTTCTCCTCTCCTTGTTTTCTCCTGATCTTAAAGCGCTGCAAGCAGTGCTTCGATCTCACTCCGTTTGGCAAGCCCAAGGCTGAAGGCCGTGGCGCTGCCGCAGGCGGTGCCGAGCCGCAGGGCCTCGTCGTAGCGGCCGGTCTTGAGATACCCGGCCACGAACCCGGCCACCATGCTGTCGCCCGCGCCCACGCTGTTCACGACCTTGCCCTTGGGGCAGCCGATGCGGTGCACGCCGCCCGCTTCGTCCACCAGCAGGGCTCCGTCGCCCGCCATGCTGACCAGAACATTCCGGGCACCCTTCTCCTGCAAGGTGCGGGCTGCGGCGGTGATCTCGGCGTCGCCGGTCAGTTCCCTGCCCACCAGTTCGCCCAGTTCGTGATTGTTGGGCTTGATGAGGAAGGGATGGAAGGGCAGGACGTTGGCCAGCAGGGCGCGGGTGGCGTCCACAACGCAGCGCACGCCCTTGCCGTCCAGCCGGGCCAGCAGCCGCTCGTAGGTATCCTGCGGCATACTGGACGGGATGCTGCCCGCGAGGATGAGTACATCGTTTTCGGTCAGCCCATCGAGCTTTTCTTCCAGCTGCTGCAAGGCCGACGCCGGGATAGCGGGGCCCGCACCGTTCAGCTCGGTCTCTTCACTGGCCTTGATCTTCACGTTGATGCGGGTCATGCCGTGGTCGAGGTGGATGAAGTCGGTGCACAGCCCCTGTGCGGCCAGCCCGCGTTCCAGCCACGCGCCGGTCTCGCCCGCCACAAAGCCCAGCGCCACGCTCTCGCAGCCCAGCTCCCGGAGCACACCGGACACATTGATGCCTTTGCCGCCCAGCACGCAGTCTTCGCCGACGGCGCGGTTTACCTCGCCGACTTCCAGCGCCTTGTCCAGACGGACGACATAATCAATGGCAGGGTTGAAGGTTACAGTGTAGATCATAATTCCGTCTCCTTTATCAAAGTAAATTCTCGGTATTTGGGGTTGGGGCAGCGGTTGGTCAGGATGGCTCCGCTGTGCAGGTCGGTGATGACGGCGGGGTAGACCTGCGCGAACTTGGAATCGTCCACAAGAAACCATGCCTCCCGCGCCCGGCGGACGGCAGCAGCCTTGACGACGGCTTCCTCCGGGTCCGGGGTGGTGAACCCGGCCTCCAGCGCTACGCCGTTGGCCCCCATGAAGGCTTTGGTGAAGTTGTACTGCTGCAAAGCCGTCAGCGCCGCCGCCCCGATGATGGCTTCGGTCTGGGGGCGGAGCAGACCGCCGGGCAGGAACACCCGGCAGCCCTTCTGGGCCAGCAGCCGCGCGTGGGCCACGCCGTTGGTCACATAGCTGGCCTTGAGCGCCGGGCCGCTGAGCAGCCGGGCCACCGCAAGGGTGGTGGAACCGGCATCCAAAAAGATGAAGTCCTCCGGCTGGATGAGGGAAGCTGCCGCCTGTGCGATGCTCTGTTTCTGGTCCACGGCCAGCGTTTCCTTGGCGGCCATGGTGGGTTCGTCAGTGCGGAAGGGGCTGTCCGGCAGCGTGGCTCCGCCGTGGACTTTGTTCAGCTTGCCCAGTTTGTCCAGCTCGTTCAGATCGCGCCGGATGGTGGACTCGCTGGCGCTCAGCGCCTCGCACAGCTCCTGCACGGTGGCAGTGCGCTGGCGGGCCAGCAGGTCAAGGATGAGGGCGAAGCGTTCTTCTGCCAACATGAGGAAAGGTCACTCCTTTGGTGTTTTGTGATTGGACTTGAAGCTTTGTGAAGCTTTCTGTCCTTATTATAGCAAGATTTCAGTCAAAATCAATCACAATGCGCCAGAAATAGCCAACAAAAATCACCTCGGAAAATTGAGCAGGTTGCACAACAACTGGGATACATTTGGCAAACGGCAGCAAGTGTGCTATGATATAAGAAAAATGCAGGAGGAACGCTATGACAAAGCCCAAGATCATCTTTTTTGACATCGACGGCACACTGGTGCCACTCAAGGAGGGCATCCGCCCCAGAACGGTGGAGGCGCTGCAAAAACTGCGGCAGAACGGCATCAAGCTCTGCATCGCCACCGGCCGCGCTCCCATGGAAGTGCCGAAGTTCGAAGGGGTCACTTTCGATGCGTTCCTGACCTACAACGGCTCCTATTGCTTCACGCCGGAGCGCGATGTTTTCAAAAATCTCATCCCGAAAGCGGACATTGCCCTGCTCCGCCGGAACGCCGAAGCGTTGGGGCGGCCCATGGCGTTGGCCACCAAGGACCGGCTGGCCGCTAACGGCTCCGACCCTGATCTGGCGGAGTATTTTGCCATCGGCGGGGTCGAGCTGGTGATCGCCGACGATTTTGATGCTATGGCGCAGGGCGAGATCTTTCAGGTGCTGATGAGTGGCAGGGAAGCGGAGTACCCAGCCATCCTGAAGGATGTGGAGAATGCGAAGATCGCCGCATGGTGGGACCGCGCCGTGGATATCATCCCGGCCAGCGGCGGCAAGGGCATCGCCGTGGAAAAGATGCTGGAATTCTACGGCATCGACAAGTCCGACAGCATGGCCTTCGGTGACGGCAACAACGATATCGAAATGTTCAGAGCCGTCGGCACCGGCGTCGCTATGGCCAACGCCTCTGCCCGGCTGCAAGCCGCCGCCACCGCCCATTGCCGCGATGTGAAGGAAGACGGCATCTATTGGTATTGTGTAGAAAACGGCCTGATATGAAGAGAAAAAACCGGTGCACCTCACTTTGGCGCACCGGCTTTTTTTACACGGGAAACTTACTTGTTCTGAATGTACTCGTCAATGGCCTTCGCGGCTGCCTTACCGGCACCCATGGCCTTGATGACGGTAGCGGCACCGGTCACGGCGTCGCCGCCCGCATAAACGCCTTCGCGGCTGGTCTTGCCCTCGTCGCCTTCGGTGACGATGCAGCCGTGCTTGTTGGTCTCCAGACCGGGGGTGGTGGAGCGGATGAGGGGGTTCGGGCTGGTGCCCAAGCTCATGATGACGGTGTCCACATCCATAGTGAACTCGCTGCCCTTCTTTTCGATGGGGCGGCGGCGGCCGGAGGCGTCGGGTTCGCCCAGCTCCATCTCCACGCAGGTGATGGCCTTGACGAAGCCGTCGTCATCGGGCAGGATCTCCACCGGGTTGCACAGGGTCTTGAAGATGATGCCCTCTTCCTCGGCGTGCTCCACTTCCTCCTTACGGGCGGGCAGTTCGGCCATGCCGCGGCGGTAGACGATGTAGACGGTCTCGGCACCCAGACGCAGGGCGCTGCGGGCAGCGTCCATGGCCACATTGCCGCCGCCCACAACGGCGACCTTCTTGCCGGTGCGGATGGGGGTCTTGCTGGTGGGCAGGTAAGCCTTCATCAGGTTGGAGCGGGTCAGGAACTCGTTGGCGGAGTAAACGCCCTTCAGGCTCTCGCCGGGGATGCCCATGAAGCGGGGCAGACCGGCACCGGAGCCCACGAAGACGGCCTCGTAGCCGTACTCGCCCATCAGCTCGTCGATGGTCAGCACCTTGCCGATGACCATGTTGCACTCAAAATCCACGCCCATCTTCTTCAGGCCGTCGATCTCCTGCTGGACGATGGCCTTGGGCAGACGGAATTCGGGGATGCCGTACATCAGCACGCCGCCCGCCACATGCAGCGCCTCGTACACGGTGACCTTGTAGCCCAGCTTTGCCAGATCGCCCGCAGCGGTCAGGCCGGCAGGACCTGCGCCGATGATGGCGACCTTGTGGCCGTTGGATTCAGGCACGACGGGGGCAGTGTGGACGTTTTCACGATGCCAGTCGGCCACGAAGCGCTCCAGACGGCCGATGCCGACGGGCTCGTTCTTGATGCCGCGGGTGCACTTGCCCTCGCACTGGCTCTCCTGCGGGCAGACACGGCCGCAGACAGCGGGCAGGGAAGAGGAGCGGTTGATGACCTGATAGGCGGCTTCGAAGTCGCCCTCGGCCACATGGCCGATGAACTCCGGGATGTCGATGCCGACCGGGCAGCCGGTCTGGCAGGGCTTGTTCTTGCAGTGGACGCAGCGCTTTGCTTCGTTCACGGCCATTTCGGCGGTATAGCCAAGTGCCACTTCCTCAAAGTTCTTGTTGCGGACGTTGGGGTCCTGCGTGGGCATGGGGCACTTTTTCGGGTCCATATTGAAAGCCATCTTATTTTCCCTCCTGAGTCTTGAACAGATTGCAGGCCGCTTCGCGGGCCTTGGCCTCAAAGGGGCGGTACATGGTGCCGCGGGCCATGGCCTCGTCGAAATCCACGAGGTCGCCGTCGAAGTCGGGGCCGTCCACACAGGCGAACTTGGTCTCGCCGCCCACGGTCAGGCGGCAGCCGCCGCACATGCCGGTGCCGTCGATCATGATGGGGTTCATGGAAACGATGCTCTTCAGGCCGTGCTTCTGGCAGGTCTTGACGACAAACTTCATCATGATCAGCGGGCCGATGGTGATGACGAGGTCGTACTGGTTGCCGGCAGCCACCAGCTCGTCCAGCGCAGCGGTGACGACGCCCTTGGTGCCGTAGCTGCCGTCGTCGGTCATGATGCGCAGCTCGTCGCTGCAAGCGTTGAACTCGTCCTCAAGGATGAGCAGATCTTTATTGCGGAAGCCGATGACGCTGTGGACGGTGCAGCCCTGCTCGTGCAGTTCGCGGGCAATGGGCAGCGCAATGGCGCAGCCGACGCCGCCGCCCACGACGCAGACCTTCTTCAGGCCCTCGGTCTCGGTGGCGCGGCCCAGCGGGCCGACGAAATCGTGGACGCTGTCGCCCGCATTCAGGCTGTTCAGCTCCATGGTGGTGCCGCCGACGATCTGGAAGATGATGTCCACGGTGCCTTTCTCGCGGTCGTAACCGGCCACGGTCAGGGGGATGCGCTCGCTGTCCTCAAACGGGCGCACAATGATAAACTGGCCCGGCTTTGCCTTTTTGGCGATGAGCGGGGCTTCAATGACCATCTTCGTCACGGTGGGGTTCAGCGCGACTTTTTCAGTGATCTTGTACATTGCGTTAGCTCCTTTTTCTGGCAGAATCTTGGCATGAAAATGCGTCTGCCCGCCCGCGAGGCGCAGCAGACGCGAAAAACATGCAGCTTTTGACTTTTTTATTATAACCTTTTTTATATAGGAATGCAATTGAATTTTGCTTGTGTCTCGGCCCTGAGAGCTGAAACTTTCCCAAGGGGCGGGAACGGGCGTGCAGAATTTGTTTTACGATGTTGGGTCGGTTTTGCAAAAAGTAAGAGTTTTTGAAAATTTGTGGTTGACAAAGGGGCGGCGGTGCGGTATAATAACCAACGTCGCCGGGAACGAAACCCCGGCACGCCACATGGAGTTTGCGGCCGTAGCTCATCTGGTAGAGCGCCACCTTGCCAAGGTGGAGGTAGCGAGT
>ERZ1673737.238-NODE-238-length-78050-cov-7.431605_pt1 | contig 78050 bp, 76 predicted proteins | sample MGYA00580211_ERZ1673737 | MGnify/ENA primary metagenome ERZ1673737 (study PRJEB41218, sample SAMN15661789) | gut metagenome | host: Homo sapiens | place: Canada: London | collected 2015-08-20/2019-03-30 | study: EMG produced TPA metagenomics assembly of... | reverse complement strand
TGGATCGACTAACAACGGTGGAAATACATCAGGAGGAAGTGGATCGACTAACAACGGTGGAAATACATCAGGAGGAAATGGATCAACTAACAACAGTGGAAACACTTCAAATGAAAGCACAACTACTAATGAAGTTGAAAATGAAACTATAAATGACCAACTTGATGAAATTGCTACTTCAGATGAGATTACTAATGAAACTACTGAAGAAAGTAAAGATAATTTAGAAGAAACAACAACTACTGATTCACAAGTTGAAGCTGAAGAATCAAAGAATGGAAATAATATAATAGCTTATATAGGTGTTGGTATAGCAGCAATAGCTGGAGTATTATTTGCAAAAGGTAAAAAAGATGAATAATTAATTTAAATAACGATACCTTAAAAGTAAAATAACAAAATAAAGTCCCTAAGGCTATTATAGCTTTAGGGGCTTTTAATTTATTTTTATTAATTCAACAATTATAGAACATAGATAAAAATAACTATGTCATAAAAATTTGCATTATAATTATTTTTTATGGTATATTTTGTAAATTAAATTAATCGATTTAAAAGATAAGGGAGATTAGAATAGTGAGAATTTATGATTTAATACAACTTGCAAGACAGTATATGCTATTAGGAGTTATTGTTGTAATTTTACTTCTAACAGGATACTTCTTACTTTATAAAAAACTAATGAAAGGTACTGATAAATTAAATAAATTTAAATTTGGATTGTGGAGTATATTTGTAATTTATATAGTTGTAGTACTTGGAGCAACAATTGGACATAGAACTTCAGAGTATGGTAATATAAATCTACACTTGTTTAGCTCTTATAAAAATGCATACAATAGCTTTTCTATAAGAGAATGGAGAAATATAATTCTTAATATATTAATGTTTGTTCCACTTGGATTTATGATACCATTACTTTTTAAAAAATGTAAAAGATGGTATATAACTTATTTAATAGGATTTGGGGCAACACTATTTATAGAAATACTTCAACTTATAAGTAAACGAGGGATATTTGAACTCGATGATATTATAAATAATACTCTAGGATGCATTATAGGGTATGGTATAGTAATATTTTTTATATCAATATATGAAAAAAGATATAAAGTTTTAACTAATATAATTTACCAAATACCTTTAATAATAACTGTTATTTCCTTTAGTATAATATTTATTACTTATTCTAAAAAAGAGTTAGGAAATCTATCTATTACTAATAGCTATAATATAGATATGTCAACTATAGATGTAAGTAGTAATATTGACTTTAATGATAAATCAAATAAAGCGTATGTATATAAAGCAGCTGTAGGAGATAAAGAAGAAGCCATAAAGATAGCTAGTGAAATCTTTTCTAAGGTAAATACAAAAATAGATGAATCTCAAAATGATGAATATGATGACACTATAGTATTTAAATCACAAGATGGAAATTATAGCTTATGGGTAAATTATACAGGTAATACAACGTGGTTTATTTATTATAAAGAATTTAAAGGTAAAGAAAATTTAAGCTATAAAGATGTACAAGCTTTATTAAGTAAATTTGATATAGATTTGCCTAAAGACGCTAGTTTTGAAGATAATGGAGAAGGGCGTTACTCTATTTATTTAGATATGGTTAAATTTAAAGACGTATATCTTGATGGACAATTAAACTGTAAAATTGGTGAAGATGATAAAGTTTATGGTTTTAGTAATAATATTATTTCTTATAAGCCATACAAAGAGTATGAGATTTTAACTTCAAAAGAAGCTTACAATAAAATACTAAATGGTGAGTTTAAAATATATGACGAGTTTGCAAAAAATTTAGATAAAATAGAGATTATAGATTTTAAATTAAGTTATAGTTTAGATACAAAAGGGTTTTATCAACCTATTTATAATTTTGATGTAAAACTTGATGGAGAGAAAAGTCAAATACATATACCTGCAATAAAAGATAAATAAATAGAATTAACCTAATACGTATATTTAACTATAAATATATTAATACCATTAATGAAAAATATGAAAATAAGTAATTTTATAAGAATATTAAATACAAAAAAGACAGATAATAAACTATCTGTCTTTTTATGTGTTTAAATTAAACTATATAAATAATTAATTACTTTGTTGTTCTTGAGCATCAAAGCTACCTTGATCTTGAGTTTGAACATCTAATGATGAATCATCTTCATTAGAAACAGTAGCATCAGCATTATCTTGAGGAGTTTCCTCAGTAGAGCTATTTTCATCTATTGTTTCTTCAGTAGTATTATTTTCATCAATTGAATTGTTTGTTTCCTCATTTGGAGCTACTTCTGTTTGCTCAGCTTTATTTTGGTTATTAGAATCATTATTAAATAATCCTGTGAACCAATTCCATATCTTAGCAAAGAAACCTTCAACTTGCTCACTAGATGGAAGGTTTATAGTTGATTTATCAGTAGCATCTATTTTAGCATTTTCTCCAAGTAAACTATCGTTAGTATTGTTAAGTATACTTGAATTATCATTATTATTACCACCGAACAATCCTTTAAACCAATCAACTATTCCTTCAAAGAAGCTCTTTATTTTATCAAAGAATCCTGTATTTACATTTTCACCTATAGCAGATAAGTTTTCATTAACAACATCAGATACACTTTCTAGTGCATTTTTCATTTCACTATAGTTATAATCTTGTTTAGATATTTTTTCCATTAAGCTTTCAAGCTTTGCCATTTGTTCATCAGATAAAGTTACATTATAGTTGTTTACTACATTATTTATAGTTTCAGCTATTTGAACTGTATCTTTAGTATTATTTTTTATTATCTCAGTCTTTACATCATTAACGATTCCAGTAGCTTTGTCTTGACCGATATCATCACCTAAATCTCCAGTAGTTATTAATTCCTCTGAAGCTAGTTCTTTTTTATCTTCCTCTAGAGGCTTTCCAGTAGCATCTTCAAATGCTTTCATTATACCTGTTAATGCTCCAGTTCCAGAAACTGGGAAGTTAGCAGCAATTACAACGTCAGCATCAGTAAGACCTGCAGTAGATAATGTAGTTGCAACCATAGCTGGAGTTGCCCAAGTTATATTAGCAGTTTTAACATTTATACCACTACCTGATTTTGTTGGTTCAACATAAGCACAAGAATAAGTTTTCTTTCCAAGTTGAGCTTCAGTCGCTACTCCTTGTAAGTATTTTCTTTCTTCTTGGTTGTTAACCTCAAGTATTACAACTTCATCTTTATTAACACCGAAATATTTTAACATAGTATCTTTTTGTTCTTGTGTTAAGTTTGCACCAAGAGTTACAACTCTAGCACCATCTGCAAATACAAGTCCTAAGCTAGATAAACTTAAAACTGCAGTAAGACCTAAAGTTACAAATCTCTTTTTAAAATTATTTAATTTTTTGTTCATAAATTTCATTCCTTTCAACTTACAAAAAAGTTAAACCATAATATATCCCTATTACATTATACTATAAATGATTAATTTAAAAAAGCAAATTACAAGTTTGTAATAAATACTTAAGAATTTATTTTAATAGTTTGTATCTTTTAAAGATATATATTTTCAATATAAATAATATATAAGAAAGCTAAAGATTGGTTATCCTTCTTAAATATAGTATTTATAGTAAAAATGAATTTATTAAAAAAATATATAAACAAAGAAAAAAGTATAAATGCGGACATTTAAATATCCACATTTATACTTTTTATCTATAATCTAAATTACTTACCTATGAACATTTGAGTCCAATAAGTTGTTCCTTTAGAATCTTTTGCAATACCAACACCTAAGTTAGTAAAATTAGGGTTTAATATATTTTTTCTATGACCTTCAGAATTCATCCAAGCAGTTACAACCTCTTGTGGAGTTTTTTGACCTTTTGCTATATTCTCACCAGCAGTTCTATAAGATATTCCAAATTGCTTCATCATATCAAATGGAGAACCGTAAGTTGGAGATGTATGGTCGAAGTAGTTTTTATTTACCATATCTTGAGATTTCTTTGTTGCTACACTTGATAAGTTAGAATCAAGTGTTAAAGCAGATATTCCTCTTTTAGTTCTTTCTGCATTTACTAAATCAAGCACTTGTTGTTGATAAGAAGAAAAGTCTGTACTAGGCTTTTGCTCAGGAGTACTCTCAGGTTTTTGCTCAGGATTAGTACTTGGAGTACTAGGAGTACTTTCAGGCTTTTGCTGTGGAGTAGTACTAGGAGTACTTTCAGGTTTTTGCTGTGGAGTAGTACTAGGAGTACTAGGAGTACTCTCAGGCTTTTGCTGTGGAGTAGTACTAGGAGTACTAGGAGTACTTTCAGGTTTTTGCTGTGGAGTAGTACTTGGATTATTAGGAGTACTCTCAGGTTTTGAAGGTACATTTGGACAACTTGGAGTTAACGGTAATTTGTATTTAACACCATTTACATATATATATACAGATTTCGTAGTCATAACTTTCTTGTAACAAGTTTTTGATAGAGCGTTTACTGGTAGCATACTAGATGCTGTTAGCATAGTTATTGCTCCTAATGATAATATATTTCTAAATTTCTTATTCATATAAACACCTCTTTTGATTTTATTTGCGATTCATATTGTTACTAAATTGTAACTTGCAATTTAAGGGGTTGTCCCTTTCGCATATTTATACTAACATAAATGCTACAACTTTGTAACTGTAAAGTACTGTAATAAAGTGTAGAAAAATGTAAAAAAGTAATATAATAGGCAAGTGAAAATTAATATATTATGCATGATTTGACTAAAAAATATTGGAAAATAGCTATTTTTCTGCTGTTATATATAAATTGATATGAATTTCTCAGAGGATTTATAAAATAAAAATATATACCATAATTGCTTTTTACTAACTATAAGTTACAAAGTAATGTATTTAATCAAATTTCAAATATGTAATTAAATATGTAAAAAAAGGGTATAATTAAGTTATGATTTTGTATTCAAATATTGAAAAAATAAGAAATATATTATAATATGAAAATAGGAAAAATATAGATATTTATATCTATAAGTTAGAAAGGATAAGTACTATGTCAAAACAATTAGTAAAAGAAAGAGTTATAAAGTATTTAATGGAGGACTTATTAGTACCACATGATATGATAGACACTGATGTACCATTATCAGAGTTTGAAGAAGGTGCAGAGGGTATAATAGATATAATAGTAAGTGTTAAAGATAAAGAAGACTACTTAGTTCCAGTTATGTTAGTTAGCTGTTTAGACGAAGATGTAGAATTAGAAGGTGAAGTAGTACAAAAGCAAATAGATTTCTTAGAAGATGTTGATAATATAACTACTGCAGGTAGAATAATATTAACTAATGGAAATCAAATGATGTATGCTGACTGGACTGGAGAAGAATATGATACAGAAGCAGCTCTTCCAACATATGAACAAATGGAAAAAGAATTATTTGAAATGGAAAAATTAGCTGCTGAGCATGAACACTCTCATCATGGATGTGGATGTGGTGGACATCATCACGAAGAAGAACATGAATGCTGTGGAGGACACGGACATCATGAAGATGGTCACGAGTGTTGTGGAGGACACAATCACGGAGATGATCACAACTGTGGTTGTAAACACTAATAAATAAATAAATATATACGAACTTGACGATACTTTTTAATAATGTTATTATAAATATGTTAAAAATTCTATATAAAAACCGTAAATGTTGGGGCAAAAGACAAAGGATTTATTAATATAGGGATTTATAGCGTCGTTCGATTAAAAAAGACTACTTTTATTGTGGTCTTTTTTTATGCTTAAAAACCTAAATATATATTTATATACTTAAAATAAGTGAAATTTTATAAAAAATATAAATAAAAAAAGGAAATTTGATAGCAAAGGTAGAATAATATAAAAATAAACTTATTGACATTTAATTTAATTGGATGGAATGTTTTTGAAGCAGCTATCATATTATAAATGTAGATGAAGCTAGAGAAAAGATAACATCTCAATTAATAAACTATATATAAAAGGGGTTATATTATGGAGGCTAAAAAAGAACAAAATTATGAAAGCTATATTTATTCTGATTCATCAAATACATCTAATGCTATGAAAATGTATTTAAAAGAAATAGAAGAATACCCAATGTTATCTGCTAAAGAGGAAGTAGAACTAGCTAAAGCTATAATTGACTCTTCAGAGGAAGCAAAAGAGAAATTTATAAATGCAAATTATAGATTGGTTGTAAGTATCGCTAAAAGATATAGAAAAGAAAGTGTAGATATGCTTGACTTAATTCAAGCAGGAAACATTGGACTTATAAAAGCAGTTGAAAAGTACGATTATAAAAAGGGATTTAAATTTAGTACTTATGCGACTTGGTGGATAAAACAAAGTATAACAAGATACATAGATGACTGTGAAAATACTATTAGAATACCTGTTCATCTTCATCAAAGAATAAATTTTGTAAAAAGAAAAAAACAAGAGCTTGCTAATGTACTTCAAAGAGAACCTAGTATGGAAGAACTTGCTGAAGTTTGCGAACTTGAAGTTGATAAGGTTTTAGATATATTAAAAAGGGATAAAAACATAGTATCTCTTGATACTCCTATTAAAGAAGATGAAGATAGTAGTTTAGTTGAGTTTATACCATCTGATGCACACTTTGGGGACGTGGTAATTCATGAGGTTGAACAAAATAACTTAAGAGAAAAAATAGACGAAGTATTAACAGATCTTAGTGATCAAGAGCAACAAGTACTTAGAATGAGATTTGGACTTGATGATGACACACCTAAGACTTTAGAAGAAATCGGTAAAGTATTTGGAGTAACAAGAGAGAGAATAAGACAAATAGAAGCTAAGGCTATTAGAAAATTAAGACATCCAAGTAGACTTAAATTACTTAAAAACTTTTATTAATTAGTTTATACAAAAGTGAGAGTAGTTTTCTGCTTTTTATATCTCTTGTAAAAATATGATTTGATTTCTTTAAGTAAATAGTAGCACATATTAATTTGTATCGCATCTAAAATTTAATTAAATTTTATAAAAATATTTACATTAAAAAGGAATATACATAATTGGTATAGATAAGTTAAAAAGTAGATTTATAAAAAGAGCTATTTCAAAATGATTAAATAATGATTTTGAAATAGCTCTTTTTATAGATACATGTTTACATTTTTTATTATTTTATATACAATACTATTATGGTTAGTTACTTGAGTAATTAACTGATTGATTAACGGATATAAGGAGTGATTTATGAAGCTTATATTAAATGAAGACGAACCGATATTTATTCAAATATCAAAAGCTATAGAGGATGAAATACTAACAGATAGCATAAAAGAAGATGAACAAGTGCCTTCAACAACAGAATTATCAAGGTTATATAATATAAATCCAGCTACAGTATTAAAGGGGATGAATATACTAGTAGATAAGAATATCTTATATAAAAAAAGAGGTTTAGGTATGTTTGTAAATAGGGGAGCAAAAAACACTATAAAACTTTTAAGAAAAGAAAGCTTTAAAAATAAGTTTATAAAGAACTTAATTGAAGAAGCAAATAAGTTAGATATAGATAAAGATGAATTACTTGAGATGATTAAACAATACAAAGGGGGAAACTAAATGAGTGTAGCTATAAAAGTAAAAAATGTTAGTAAGTCTTTTAATGATAGTGTAATACTTGATGATATATCTATAGATTTTTATGAAAATAAAATATACGGTTTACTTGGGAAAAATGGAGTAGGTAAAACTACCTTATTAAATATAATTACAAAGCAATTAATTAGTAAAAGCGGTACTATAGAAATATTTGGACAAAATATAAATGAAAGTGACGATGTATTAGATAAGTTATGTATAGTAAGAGAAAGAGAGTTTCCTGAAAATGATATTTTAATAAAAGAATTATTTAATACTTACTCATACTTTTATAAAGATTATGATAAAAATCTACAAGAAAAATTGTGTGATTATTTTGAGCTAGATTCTAAGAAGTCATATAGAAAATTATCAAGAGGTATGAAAAGTATAGTATCGAACATTATAGGAATATGCTCAAATGCTTCAATAACTATATTTGATGAACCTACAATAGGTCTTGATGCAGACAATAGAAATGAGTTTTATAAGATATTATTAGATAGCTATATAAAAAATCCTAGAACTATAATATTATCAACTCACCTTATAAATGAAGTAGAAAACTTAATTGAAAATGTAGTTATAATACATAAAGGAAAAGTAATAGTTGATGATAGTATAGATAATATAAGTCAAAAATCATTTTACATAAGTGGAGATAAGTCTGATTTGGAAAAATTAAAATGTTTAAAAAATACAACACCTGATAAAAGTTTTGGATCTAAACAAGTGTATAAATATTATGGGGATATAAATGAAGATGATTTAAAGTTTATAGAAAGTTTAAACATAAATTTAGAAACTATGAATCTTCAAGATATGTTTGTACATCTTACTAAAAGGGGGAATACAAATGAATAAGTTAATGCCGTATTTTAGATTAATGAAAAAGTCTATAATATTAATGATAGTAATAACACTTTCAATAGCAATAACACAGGATGGTAAAGAAATACTAACTGGATTTAAACATTCAGTATTTGAAAATGGATATTTAATATTTAAAAGTGAAATATATTCTACAACAGCATTACTTATATTTATATATGGTATATATCTTTCATATATAAAGTTTAATGTTGCAATAAATATAAAAGCAGATAGAAAAAGCTATATAAAAGCATCTATAATTACAATGATAGGTATGGGGATAGTATTTTCAATATTTACAGTTTTATGGTCATTGATTTTAAAGTTTGTAGTAGAGTATGTTTCTGGTAAAAATGCTTTAGTACTTGGAGATTCTGCATACTTTGTAAATACTTTTACTGATATTATAAATAGTTATTTAGAAATGGGAACAACAGTATTATATGCTTTTTCGGATTTAAGCATAAGAAGATTTATTATGGATATCTTAGGGCAGCTTTTAACTTTATTTGCATTTGCATCTATAGGATTTTTACTTGGAAGTATTTTATATAGGCTTAAAAAGAGAACGTCAATAATAATATTTTTAGTTATACCAACAATAGTTATAACAATAGGAGTAGCATTTTATATATTTAACACAGATTTAATTATGAATTATATAGTTATTAACTTAGTTGATATTTTAAGGTTTATTATAAATGTAAATATACGTTTAATTATAAAACTTTTAACTATAGTAATATCTTTAACTTGTTCAGTATTACTTTTAAAAAATGCACCAATAAAAGAATATGCACATGACTTAATATAAGGCTGATTATACAGCCTTTTTTAGTTTAGGATATGTTAGCCCTCTTTGTGATAAATATTGCATAAAAAGAGCCACACCTTGGACTTTTTAATAAATTGAATTTGAAGTAAAGTTCCTTATTTTAGGTTAACTCAAAGAATCTATTTCTAATAGTTTATCTAGTTACATATAGATATAAGTTCTTTAAGATAATTAAAATTCATACAATATAACAAATTTAAATTTAGAATATTTTATGGATAAGGTATTGAAGAGAAAAAAGGATGATAGTATGTATGATAGCAGATATATTGAATTAGAGAAATTAATGAACATAATAAATAAATTAAATAAAGAATTACAATTAGTAAAAAAAGATATAAACAATAAAGAAAGTAAATCAAAAGAACTAGTTTCATATATAGAACAAAAAATAAAAGAAAATACTAAAAGTATAAAAGAGCTAGAAAATCCATTTTTACTATTTATAATGGGTTCTGGTAATTATGGAAAATCAACTCTTATAAATGCCCTTTTACAAGAAAAAGTAATAGAAACTAGTGATATACCAAATACATGGAAACTAGATTTATTTATTAAATCAGATAATGAAAAAGTAGAAATAACCTATAATGATGAAAGAGAAATTATAAAAAGTTTAAGTAATGGTAAAAAAATATTAAAAGAAGAAGAGGATAAATTTAAAATATCAAAAAAAGAAATATCAAAAAAAATATTAACCTACAAGAATAAACTTAGCAAAGATAAATTAAAAGAATTTAAAATTGAACAAGAAAGATTACACTTATATAAATCAGATATAAATCAAATAAAATACTATTTAAAAAATAAAAAAATACTTAATGACTTTATAATAGTAGATACACCAGGACTTAATCAAACCTTACTAAAAAACACCGTAAAGCGTATGAATAAATACTACCAAAAATCAGATGGCGTAATATGGCTAATAGATGCTCAAAATATAGTATCTAAAGAAACTAATAAATTAATTGAGGAAATAAATAAAATAGATAATTTACATGAAAAGAAAATAATAGGTGTAGTTAATAAAATAGATATAATAAAAAATGATAACGATTTAGAAAGACTTAAAGAAAAAGTAAATGAAATATATAATAATAAATTTAATGATATTGTTTATATATCAGCTCGTGATGCTTTAGATGGAATTGTAAACAAAGATAAATATTTAATAGATAAAAGCAACATAAATAATTTATATAAATCTATAGAGAGTAATTTCAAACAAGTATGTGAAAAAAAACAAATAGATTCTAAATATAAAAATTTATCTATAATGAAAAATAAAATACTAGATAAAATATATTCATATAAGAGAAGTTTGTATAAAGATATATCTGATTATAATGAAATTGAATTTGAATTAAATAAAAGTTGTAATGAAATATATTTATATACATTAAATCATATAAATAAATTTAAGAAGAAAAAAATATATACTAAAGAGGATTTATATTCATTAAAAAAAGCAATAGAAAATTTAGAAGTACAATGTAGTAAGGAAATAGAAAAAAATTATAATACATTAATCAAAAAAGCAGATTTTAGCAATATTACAAAGAATACTATCAACACAAAAGTCTATTTTTCTAAAAGCAAATATTTGATTATAAATTATAATAACTTTAAAACTGTAAAAAGAAATAACAAACTATCAAGTTTTATAAATCAACTCACAAAAGCAAATTCTGAAAAAGTTGTAAATGATGAAGTTGCATTAAGTAACCATATCCAAAAAAATATTACATACTTAGAAGACGAGATAATAACAACCCTAAAAGATAAATTAGAAGAGATAAAAAATAATATAAATGAAGTCAAATATAATACATTTAAAAATAAATATTTAGATTACAATTTAATAAAAGAGCATATTAGTTATTTAGACAATATAGAAAATATATTAATAAATTTGAGGTGATATTTTGGAAAATATAAGTCAATATATCTATGAAATTAAAGAAACTTTACTTAATTCTCCAATAAGACAAAGATTATCACAAAAAGAAATAGTACCCTTTAAGGATATTGTATCTGAAAATCTAAATGAACAGATAGAAAATATCAAAGCATTAGAATCAAGTCAATATAAGCCATTAAATATAGCTATAGTAGGAGAAGTTAAATCAGGAAAATCAAGTCTTTTAAATGCACTTTTAGGAAAAGAAATAAGTAAGGTAGATGTATTAGAAGCTACTTCATCAGTAATAGAAGTTGTTTATAGTGAAAATACTGATGTGAGCAAATTTGCAGATTTGACAAGAATAAGTTTAGACATAGATTATTTGAAAAAAATAAATATAGTAGATACACCAGGACTAAAAAGTATAACTCAAAGTAATGAGAAGAAAACCATAGATTATATTAAGTACGCAGATTTAATTTTATTTGTTATAGATGCAACTCATCTAGGTCAAGAAGATACAATAGAAGCATTAGACTTAATAAGTGAATATAATAAACCTATTATTGGAGTAGTAAATAAATGTGATTTATTAACAGAAAATAGGAGTGAAATTTTAGATTATATAACAAGTGAGTATGGCATTTATATAGATAGATTTTTTATGATATCATCATCTCTTGAATATCAACATAAAATGAGTCAACAAACAATAGCTAAAAGTACAGACCTAATAGTATCAAACTATACAGAACTTAGGGAAAACTTTAGAAAATTAACTGATTATATAGAGTGTATATATGAAAATTCCAATGAAACAAAATACAAAAGTATAAAAACTTCAATAGAAGGAATAATTCAAAAAGATATAATAGTACATAACGATTATAATAAAAGCGTTGATGTATTATTAGGTGAATTAAGAAAATATGAAAAACTACTACAAAATAAAAAAGATTATATAAAAGCAAAAATGGAGTTTGAAATAAATGATTGGATTGATAGAATTTTATTAAGCGATGAGGTAAAAAGAATTGAAAGTGATATAAAATCTGCAAATATATATATAAATGAATCTTACTTAACTGATTTGATAAATTCTAAAAAGAATGAATTAGATGATTTATATTTTAAAGAATGGAGTACTTGCTTAAAAGAAGTAAGTGAAGAAATGGATGATGATATAAAAAGATATGTAAATGATATAACTTATAAAAATGAATTATTAGATACACCAACATTTAAGTTAGATGGGGAAAAAACAGATATGAATGCAATACTTGCAACAATAGGTACAGGGGCAATACTTGGTGCTACATCAGGAGGGGTTATTTCAATCTACAGTGCAACTTTAGGAAATTATGCAGCATCACTTACACTTGGAGCAGCTATTATGACTTATCTACCACCTCTTTTAATAGCTGGAACTATAAGTGGAGCTGTTGGAAAAGTTATATATGATAAAGTTTTAGATGATAGAAAAAACAAAGAAATACTTGACAATATAGAAAAATTTATAAAGAATTTAAAAGATAATATAAAAGAAAGACTAAATAAAGACTATGAAAAGCTTAGTCAAGAAATAGTAGTAACTACTACTGAGATATTAAAAAATATAAAAGGTGTATATATAAATAAATATGAAATAGAAGATTTTATGGAATCAATAGAAAAATATATAACATATTTAACACAATATGTAGAAATATCATACAATAAAGCATAAATGCAAATCCAATAAGGAGTAGAGACATGATAACCCTAAGCTTATGTATGATAATAAAAGATGAAGAATTAGTTTTAGATAGATGTTTAAAAAGTATTTATGATGCAGTCGATGAGATAATAATAGTTGATACAGGGTCAACTGATAATAGCAAAAATATATGCAAAAACTATACAGAAAATATATATGATTATATATGGAATGATGACTTTTCAGCTGCTAGAAATTTTTCTTTTGAAAAAGCTACTAAAGATTATATACTATGGCTAGATGCTGATGAAATAATAGATGAAGAAAATAAAGAAAAACTTTTAAATTTAAAACAAGTTTTATCATTAGATATAGACGTAGTAACTATGCATACATGTATGAACATAGATGAATGTAATAATCCTCAAATAACTATGGTAAGAAATAGAATAGTGAAAAGAGAAGATAACTTTAAATGGATTGGATTTGTTCATGAATATATAGAAGCTAGTGGAAATGTCTATGATAGTGATATTTGTATAATACATGATAAAGTTAAACCTGTAAGTGATAGAAACTTAAAAATATACAAAAAGAAAGTAGAAGAAAAACAAGCATTTAGTGAGAGAGATTTATATTACTATGGAAAAGAATTATATTGTAATAAATACTATAATGAAGCGATAAAAGTTTTAGAAGAGTTTGTATCTAAGGGAACTTGGGAAGATGAAATAATTGATGCTCTTTGTAAAATTGGAGAATGCTATTTATGTAAAGATGATAAAGAAATAGCTAGAAAATATTTTTATAAAACCTTTGAATATGGTCCTCCACAAGGCGAAATACTTTATAAGATAGCATATTCTTTTCAAGATGAAGAAAAATACGACAGAGCAATAAGTTGGTATGAGATAATATTAAGTTTACCTATACCTGATGATTGTTGTCAGTGTAGACATATATGCTACTTAAGGTTTAAGCCACATCTTAATTTATGTTATTGTTATTTTAAAGTTGGAGACCTAAACCAGGCTTATTATCATCATAAAAATTGTATGAAAATAAATCCAAATGATCCATGTGTTAAATACAATGAAAGTTGTTTTAAATTAATAATGAAAAATAATAAAGTCTAGACTAATATCTAGACTTTATTATTCTATCGAAAAAAAGACCAACTTTATATAAATTCATGGCAAATGTTTTTACTAAGTAATTTATATATCCTAAAAATCCTTCATCACATTCGTCTGAATATAACTTTGTGACATCCATTCCAAATTGTAAGTTAATATTATTTATATAATTAAATTGAATACAAACCATATATAAAAAATAGATTATTGCCACCATAAACAATAAAAGTAAAATTAAACCTATTATCATAGATAAATCCCCTCCAATAAATAATCCCTTATAATAAATATTACTATAATTAGGACAAGATATCACCACACAAATACATATAAAATATTTGTTTAAACGACATTAACATACATGTAAGTGTAATATTTATACAAAAAATTATTATCTAAAATAATAATTAAATAAGTGTAAAAAATTAATAGTTTTAGTAATATACTTGAGAAAGAATTAATAATTTTTTTAATATTTTTATATATTAGGAAACGGTAATATGAAAATTTTTAGGGGATAATATTTGAATATAAGAAAAATTGTCATTTAAAAATGCTTAACTGATAAGTAGTTCAATTTAAGGGAATTTTTTATGTGTTTAATAATAATAGAATAGTTATACTTATATCTTTAAATATATAGTATAGAGAGATAAATGTAAATTATATAAATTATGATAAATTAAATATTATAATAAGGTTTACAAATAATTAGATTAAAGGTTAGTATAGAGTTAATAAGAACTAAGAGGTGTAATATGAATAGATACAAAGATATTTTAACTACTAAAAAAGATCACTTAGAGGAAGAAAAAAACATAAGTGTAGATGAGAGAGTAGATAATTTAATAAAGTTAAAGACCATAAGAAAAAAACATGAAAATATTTTAAATATACAAAAAAAGTACTTAGAGGATAAAAAAACTATAAGCGTAGATGAAAGAATAAAAAACTTAAAAAAGCTAAAGAGTACAATAAAGAAATATGAAAATGATATAATACATGCATTAGAGTTAGATTTAGGAAAACATATCTTTGAATCATATTCAAATGAAGTTGGATTTGTATATAGTAGTATTGACTACAATATAAAAAATATAAAAAAATGGGCAAAAGTTAAAAGAGTTAAAAATGATTTAGCTCAACTTCCAGGGAAATCATATATTTATAAATGTCATTATGGAAGTGTTTTAATTATTGGTCCATATAATTATCCATTTCAACTACTTATAGAGCCTTTAGTAGGAGCTATAGCAGGTGGAAATACAGTTGTTCTGAAACCATCAGAATATACTGTAAATCTTGAAAAAGTAATAATTAAAATGATAAAAGATGCATTTAATGAAGAATACATAGCTGTAGTTGGTGGAGATTATCAGGTAAATAGCGCATTACTAGATTTAGAATTTGATTATATATTTTTTACAGGAAGTGTAAATGTAGGGAAAATAGTAATGGAAAAAGCAAGTAAAAACTTAATACCAATAACCCTAGAATTAGGTGGTAAATCACCTGTAATAGTTGACAATAGTGCTAACTTAAAAATAAGTGCAAAAAGAATTATATGGGGAAAACTTATAAATGCAGGGCAAACTTGTGTAGCTCCAGACTATGTACTTGCACATGAAGACATATATGATGATTTAGTTAAAGAATTTATAAAAGTAATAAAAGAATTTTACGGTGAAGACATAAAAAACAATAAGGAATTTGGACGTATAGTAAATGATAAACATATGAACAGGTTAAAAAATATTCTTGAACATGATAAAAACAAGATAGTATATGGAGGAGAAATTGATTTTGAAAATAGATTTATATCTCCAACAATACTTAAAAATGTAGACTTAAATGATAAAGTTATGAGTGAAGAATTATTTGGACCAATACTTCCTGTTATAAAGTATAAGAATATGGAAGATATAAAGTACTATATATCTAAACATAAAAATCCACTAGCTTTATATGTTTTCTCTGAAAATAAAGCTTTTAGTGAAGATGTAATAACTAGATTTTCATTTGGTGGAGGATGTGTAAATGATACTATAAGCCATGTTGCATCTAATTACTTACCTTTTGGTGGAATAGGTTCATCTGGTATGGGTAGTTATCATGGAAAGAGTAGTTTTGATACATTTACTCATAGTAAAAGTATTGTTAAAAAGAGTACTAAATTAGATATTAAACTAGTGTTCCCACCATATAAAAATAGAATAAATACTATAAAGAAAGTTATGAAATAAAGTAAAAGTGCCTAAGTTAGAAATTAGGCACTTTTATTTTTGGCTATGTTAGCTTACTTTGTGATAAATAATTAAATTTATGATATTATTATATAATAAACTTTCGTAATTGTTATATATTATGATACATATAAATATTAATTTGTAAAATTAGGGGGAATAGGGTGAAAAAATTAATTTTAGGAGCATTAGTAGTAGTAACATTTACACTTACGGGATGTCAAATCATAGGATATAAAAATAATGATAGTGAAACAAATGTAACACAGAATATAATAACAAATAATTGGGTTATATATGAAGATTCAGGTGAAAATTATATTTTATTAAACACCAAGACAAATGAAAAAATAACAGATGTATATGATGAAGGTAATGAAAGATTTCTTTCAGCACAGGAAGCAGTAGATGCTCTTAATAACAAATTTAATCGTTAAGTATATCAATACATTAAAATCTATTGTAAAGATTATCTACACCTATTTGGCAGACTTGAAATATAGTCTGCTTTTTTAAACAAGAAATAAAAAATAATTTTTAATTTTTTATGAACTTTTTTTAATTTTAGGTGTCTTAATAGTGTATAGTAAAATAGTAAGTTAGAAAATGGGACGAGGTGTTAAGCAGTTTTGGAGGAGAAAGAGCTTTTAGATAAAGCCAGGCAGGGAAATAAACATTGTTTAAATTTATTACTGCAAAATAATTATCAAATGCTCTATGGATTTTTAATAAAGTTGACAGGAGATAAAGATTTAGCAGAAGATTTAGTACAAGATACCTTGTTAAAAGCGTCTTTAAATATAACTAAGTTTAGAGGGGAGAGTAAATTTTCCAGTTATTTAATTAAAATTGGTATAAATACTCATAAGAATTATCTTAGGAAAAATAAAATAAGAACAGAACATGATGATTTTGAATTTAAAACTAGTTATGATATGGAAGATGATTTAATAAATCATATTAGGTTCAAAGAAGCTTTAAATCATTTGAATAACATGTCTTATGAAAAAAGAATCTTTTTTATTTTGAAACATTATTATGGTTACTCGATTGAAGAAATATCAGAAATACTTAAGGTATCCCAGGGTACTACAAAATCTAGAATACATAATACTATTAAAAAGTTAAGAGAATTATTAAGCTAAAAGGAGGTCGTAAATTGGATTATTTAAATGACGATAAATTAGAAGAAATGGGATATATAAAAGAAATAGATACTTTAGCTATAGTTGAAAAAGCATCTAAAATAACCGAAAAAAAAAGAAATAAACTACTAGTCATTAGTTTTACTTTAATGATAATTACTTCAGTTTTAGGTCAAGGTTTATTCGTGATTTTATTTGGAGGAAATAATTTAGTCAAACTGGGAATAAAAATATATATTTTCGTATTACTAGTAGTTTCATTAATTTTAATAGATAAGAGAGAGGAGAGTTTATGTTAATAGGTAGTAAGCAGATTATAATGATATTTATTGTATTTTTCTTAATATTTTCTTTTGCAATTGGGCAAGTTGTGTGGATATATTTAGATAGTAAAAAAAGAGAAGATAAGTGGGGAATACTATGGTCTATATTGGCTATAACACCAATTTTTTTACCGATATTACTACCTTTACCGTTGATAGTTTATTTGTTAGTAACGAGAGCATTTTCAACAAAATGTCCTAATTGTAAAGTGAAAATATCTAGCAAATTTTCTTCTTGTCCAAGCTGTGGATGTAAGTTAAAAGAAAAGTGCAAATCTTGTGGAAGTCCATTGAAAGATGAGTGGAAATACTGTCCATATTGTAATGACAAAATAGAGGGAGAATAATTATGAAAATAATAAAAAACAATAAGAATGTTTTTGTAGGAGTGACTATAGTAGCAGCTTTAATTGCAATTATACCAACTACATTAATGTATATGTTTTCTAAAATGTATATAGGTATTGAAGAAGGAGACAGTATTGAAGTAGTAGAAGAGAAGATTAATTCTTATTTTGATGATGGTGGGTTTGAAAAAGATATAGAAAAGGCCCTTAGAAAAAAGCCAAGTGGTGACTTTAATATATATACATATACTTCTGGCAGTGAGGAGTCTATGGAGATAGAAGAAAAGATGAATATAATTTGTCCACAGTTAATTGAAGTAAGTAGATTGGAATTAGGTAAAGAATATAACATAAAATTGTATTCAGACTTCTATGAAGGGGATAAAAAAGTAAGCACTGAAGAATTACTGTCAAAAGATATTTTTGGAACACCTAAGTTACAAATAATTTATAGTGATACTTTCATGGAAGGTAAAAGTAAAAGAGATATGACAATACACTTTGTTCAAAATAATAAAATACTTGAAAGTGTAAAATATTACTGCCCTACAAATTATAATGAAGCTGCATATACTCAAGATGCAGATTTAAATGTAAATGAAGATATTCCAATTATGGGATTTACAAGGGGAATAAAAGTAAATGGAAAATATAAAACTTACTCTGCTGACTTTCATAAAAATAAAGATAAAATAGAAAAATCTATTCAAAATAATTTAAGTAAAAATGAAAAAATGGTTATTTTAAGATTAGAAATATCTGATAGGGCTAAATCTGTCTAAAATAAATAAGATATATTTAAATTTGGAAAACTGAATTAGTGAATAATAGTTATAAATTGTGAATTAATAATAAAGATAAGGGGATTAAAAAAAATGATAAATGAAGAGGCTAATAAATCTTGGGCTATTAGAACATATACAGATGAGTTACTAAACTTTATTATATTTACTGGATGTATGTATAATTTAATTGATGATGAAAATTTTGATGAATCAAATACACCTTGGCCAACTAAACTATCAAATTCAGACTTTGAAAATTTACATATTAATAAGTTAAAATCACAGTGGAAACTATGGTTTAATGATGTTATAGAAGAAAGATGTAATAACATTAATCTTGATAAAACTTGATAAAATGTGTGTATTTGTTAATGAAATATATAATATAAATGATTTCTTAGAACTGGAATATACAGAGCTTAGAGAGTGTTGTAAAAAATCATATCCACATTTTATTGATTGGTGGGATATGCAAGCAGGAGGTAAAAGCGCTATTTCTTTTTATGAAATTATGGGTGGTAGTAAATTTTGTGATTATATCGAGGAATTAGAATGTAAATTAAATAAAAAAGCTAAGCCATTTAATCTTTATATAGATATAGTATATACAGGAGTGCCTAATGTATTAGATATAAATGATAAATATATTGTAGTAACTCCTAATGGCTATCTTAATTTAACCAAGGATTGGTGGATGAAAAAATTAATTAAATTAATATAATGATTACTTCGCAATATTATAATATATTATAAACAATTTATATAAAATAGATAAACAACCATACAAAATAATTTAAAACACTTTGGCATGGTTGTTTATCTATTTTTATTATCACAAATTAAGCTAACACAGTCTTATTTTATATACTTTATAATCTCATTTTTACATGAGGAATACCAACTTCATCATAAACATCTGATATTTCTTTAAACCCTAAAGATTTATATAAATCTTTTATGTAATATTGAGCTGATAAAGTTATATGTTCTTCATTAAGGTTATTAGTTATAAACTCAATAGAGTTCATCATTAATTTTTTAGCTAACCCATTTCTTCTATAATTTTTATTTACAAGTACTCTTCCAATAGAAGTATCTTCATAGCTACTATATTCTTTAGGTATTATCCTTGCGTATGATGTAATGATATTATTATCTAAAGAAAAGATATGATAACATTTTTTATCAATATCATCAAAATCATTTTCCTGGGTAATTTTTTGTTCACATGCAAAAACTTCATATCTAGCTTTAGCTATTTCAAAAAACTCATCTACACTCAAATCTTTAAAGTGCTTTACTATAAACATTTATTATCCTCCTTTTATACTTTTTATAAATTTTATTATAGCATTTTAAAATAAGAATATTAATATATTAAAAAGCAGATATACAAAATATAGTATAATTTAAAGTAGTTATAAAGATAATGAAGGGATAAAGTAGTTTAGATAGAATTTATACTTTTATATAAGACATACTATACATCAAATTAAACTACATGTAGCTAAATAAAATGAAAAAGCAGTAATGCTTTATGACAAAATAGACTTAAAGCTATAAAAGTAGAGAAGATTATATAATTCTAGTTTTTTATCAAAGCTATTTAATAGTTAGATTTCTAATTAGATTTTATTATAAAGAAATGATATAATTAATATTTATAAGTGTTAATTAATAAGATTTGGAGATGTTTAACTTGAATGATACTAAAAAAATGACAGAAGCTGCACTTATGTCTGCTTTATTTGTTGTAGGAACGATATTCTTTGTATCCACTGGACTTGGGTATACATTTTATTTAGATTTTATAGTACCAATATTTTTTGTTGTAATATGCTTAAAATGTGATTTTAAATATAGCGTATTATCAGGGGTAACTTCACTTGTAATAGTAGGTTTAGTATTAGGTAATATTGGGACAGCTATTTGGGCAAGTCAAAGTGTTATTCTAGGAATAATATGTGGTGTTCTTTTGCAAAATAATACAACTATAATGGATGACTTAGTATATGGATCTATACTATCTGTACTTTTAATGGTATTTATAGATATATATGCTTCAAAGTTAATTGGTTATAGCTTTATGCAGGAATTTAAGGGGTATATAAAATTAGTAAATAATAAAGAAGTTGCAAATACAATTTATTACTTACTAATTGCAATGTTTCCATTTGGAATGATGTTTAGTGTATATTATTTAGGATTAATATTTAGTAATAAATTAAAAATATTAAAATCTAACGCTAAAAGAAAGTATAATATTATTAGAAATTTTAGAACATATTCTAGGTTTATATCTTGTTCAAAAAAAGTATTTTATGGATGTTCATTATATTTATTAAGTTATGAAATATTTAGATTTACGAATATAGAAATAAATAATACATACTTAATAACTATATTTACATGTGTTAGCTATTTATGTGTTTATTTTATAATTAGAGATGGATATACTGTAATTCAAAACTATATACTATCGAAATATCAAAAAGTATCTTATGCAAGATATATGTCATTAGTAACAATATTAATATTAGTATTAGCACTAAAAATAGCTATTTTATTTATAATATTATTTAATATTGTATTAGATAAAAGAATAGATATAAGAGTAAGGCAAAATTATATATTAGATAATTTAATGAATTAACCTTATAGGGGGGAATGGAATGTGAAAAGTTCTAAGATAATAATTATATTATCAATTGCTTTAGCACTTTTATTTGCAATAGTAGTTTTTTATAATTTTGCAACAGCAGGGGAAGCAATTAGCGAAGATAAAATATCTTGGATAAAAGAAACTCCTATAGCACATAGAGGGTTACATACTAAAGATATTCCAGAAAATTCATTAAGTGCGTTTGAAAATGCTTTAAAAAATAACTATGCTATAGAACTTGATGTTCAATTTACAAAAGATAAAGAAGTTGTAGTATTTCATGATGAAAATTTAAAGAGAATGACTAATGACACTAGAAATATAGAAGATGTAAATTATGATGAATTAAAAAACTTAAGATTAGGTAATACTAATGAAATAATACCAACTTTAGAAGAAGTATTAGAATTAGTAGATAGTAAAGTTGCTATATTAATAGAAATAAAAGATTGTAAAGATTATATAGAACTATCAGAAAAAACTTATGAAATATTAAAAGGATATGAAGGTAATTATGCAATACAATCATTTAATCCATTTATATTAGAGTGGTATAAAAACAATGCAAGTGAGGTTGTAAGAGGTCAATTATCAGGTACCTTTACAGAAGGTAGTGAAAGTTTAAACTCATTTGAGAAATTTGCTTTAAAAAATATGTTATTAAACTTTAAAAGTAAACCTAATTATATAGGGTATGATTTAGAAGGTATTCCAAAGTCAAAGTTAGAAAGTTTGAGAAAAAAAGGAGTTCCTATAATTGTATGGACTGTAAAAAATAAAGAAGATATGGAAAAAGCATATAAATATAGTGATAATATAACATTTGAAAATTTTTTACCAAAATAAATTATATTATAGGTTGACAAAATTATTACGTATTAATATAATGAAGTAAATGTAATAATTATTTATAAATGCTATGAAAAGAATAAGTAAGATTAATGTAGTCTTTCAGAGAGTTTCCGGTTGGTGAAAGGAAATAGATAAGTTAATTTGAATACATCTTAGAGCAGTAATCCCCAAAGATAACAACTAGTAGGGATTAACGTATTGGCACACGTTATAGTGCTAAAGTATAACCAAGTTTTGGCGTACTTATTAAGGTCAATATTGTGAGATATTGATGAACTAAGGTGGTAACACGTAAGCAATGCTTTCGTCCTTTATATAGGGACGAGAGCTTTTTTTATATTAAAAATAATTATAAGGAGTGAATAGTAATGACTATGACGGTATACGATGAATTAGTTGCTAGAGGATTAGTTGCTCAAGTAACTGATGAAGATGAATTAAAAGAACTTATAAACGCAGGTAAAGCAAAATTCTATATAGGATTTGATGCTACTGCAGATAGTTTACACGTTGGTCACTTCATGACTTTATGTTTAATGAAGAGATTACAAATGGCAGGAAATAAGCCTATAGCACTTGTTGGTGGAGGAACAACTATGATAGGTGACCCATCAGGAAGAACAGATATGAGACAAATGATGACTCCAGAGCAAATAAATCATAACTGTGAATGTTTCAAAAAGCAAATGAGTAAATTTATAGATTTTGGAGAAGATAAAGCTTTATTAGTTAACAATGCTGATTGGTTATTAGACTTAAACTATGTTGACTTATTAAGAGAAGTAGGAGCTCAATTTAGTGTCAACAGAATGCTTACTGCTGAATGTTATAAAAATAGAATGGAAAGAGGACTTAGCTTCTTAGAATTCAACTACATGATAATGCAAGCTTACGACTTCTATCATTTATATGAAAAATACGGATGCCAAATGCAATTAGGTGGAAATGACCAATGGAGTAACATGCTTGCTGGTACTGATTTAATAAGACGTAAATTAGGTGAAAATGCATATGCAATGACTATAACTTTACTTCTTAACTCAGAAGGAAACAAAATGGGTAAAACTGCAAATGGTGCAGTATGGTTAGATCCAAACAAAACATCTCCATTTGAATTCTACCAATACTGGAGAAATGTTGCTGATGCTGATGTATTCAAATGTATGCGTATGTTAACATTCTTATCACTTGAAGAAATAGAAGAAATAGAAAAGTGGGAAGGAAACAGAATAAACGAAGCTAAAGAAGTATTAGCATTTGAATTAACTAAACTTGTTCATAGTGAAGAAGAAGCTATAAAAGCACAAGAAAGTTCAAGAGCTTTATTCTCAGGAGCAGCTCATGCTGATATGCCTACAACTGAAATAGAAGAAGCAGACTTAACTGATGGAGTTATAGATTTAATATCTTTATTAGTTAAAGCAGAACTTGCACCAACTAGATCTGAAGCTAGAAGAAACATAGAACAAGGTGGAGTAACTGTAGACGGAGAAAAGGTATCTGATGTAAAAGCTACATTTACTAAAGATGCTTTAGCTGGTGACGGTATGGTTATAAAACGTGGAAAGAAAAAATTCAAGAAAGTAGTTTTAAAATAATCTTATTTTATATAATCCCTAGAGATAAAACTCTAGGGATTTTTACGTATAATAGAATTAAAATATAAAAGCTATGTGATATATAAATAATAATCATATCAATATTTAAACATTAAATGAATCATCAGCTCTTAACCTAAGTTCTTTAGGTGTAACTTTATACTTTTCCTTAAAACTTCTTATAAAATAAGATACATTTGAAAATCCTACATCAAAAGAAATTTGAGTAACAGGCAAATCTGTATTTTTAAGTAAATTATATGCTTTTTCTAGTCTATAATTTTTTATAAATTGAATACATGTTTTACCTGTGTATTTCTTAAAAAATCTCATAAAATGATATTCATTATAGTGACAAATATTAGCTAATGTAGTTATATTTATATCATTTCTATAGTTATTTTCTATATATTTTATAACATCTTTTATTTTAAAAACTTTACTGTCATCTGATAATATAGAATCTTTTTTTATTACTAAGTTTTCTCTAAATATATTAGCAAAAAAACTAAATAATAAAGCTTTAATTTCTAGTTCAAAACCATAATATTTATGACTATAAACTTGGATAATTTTTAGAAATATTTCCTTTAAATTATTATAAATATTAGAATTTTCATTTATTATTGTTGGAAGTTTAAATTTTTTATTTATAATAGGTGTTATAAAGTTAACTGATGAGCTATCAAGTATAGAGCTATTTAGTTGAGAAATATCAAATACTAAGCTTGTAAATTCACTATATACACTTTCTTTAGCAATTAAGTAATGAAGTTCCTCACAATTTATAATAACTATATCACCACATTTACAAGTATAAAAATCAGAATTAATTTGTAAATTAAATTCACCTGTGTTTACTAGTATTATTTCGATTTCTTTATGCCAATGGGCAGATATTGAATATTCTTTATCCCCTAAATCAACATCATAAATGCCAAGAGGTAATAAAAAATTACCATGTTTTCTTTTCTCCTCAAGTTTATCATTTACCATAATAATCCCCTTAAAGTCAGTTTTGTGTTATTAATTATCAATATATTTATAGAATTTAATGCTTTTACTTTATTATAATAGCATTATAGATATATTACAATTAAATAAAAATTAGGGGGAAAATATGTTAGAGAAAAAATGGTGGCATAGTTCAGTAGTTTATCAAATTTATCCAAGAAGTTTTTGTGATAGTAACAATGATGGTATAGGGGATTTAAAAGGAATAATATCTAAACTTGACTATTTAAAAGAACTAGGAATAGATGTAATATGGTTATCGCCAGTATATAAATCTCCAAATGATGACAATGGATATGATATAAGTGACTATAGAGATATAATGGATGAGTTTGGTACTATGGAAGATATGGATAATTTATTAAAAGAAGCTAATGATAGAGGAATAACGATATTAATGGACTTAGTATTAAATCATACTTCAGATGAACATAAGTGGTTTATAGAAGCTAAGAACAATCCAAATAGTAAATACAGAGACTATTATGTATTTAGAAAGCCAGTAAATGGCAAAGAACCAAATGAAATGAAATCAACATTTAGTGGAAGTGCATGGGAATTAGATAAAGATAGTAATGAATACTATTTACATTTATTTTCTAAAAAACAACCAGATTTAAATTGGGAAAACAAAGAAGTTAGAAATGAGCTATACGATATGATAAACTTCTGGATAGACAAAGGAGTAGGTGGATTTAGATTAGACGTTATAGACTTAGTAGGAAAAGAACCTGATAAGTTAATAACTGCTAATGGACCAAAGCTTCATGAATACATAAATGAAATGAATCTAAATACTTTTGGAAAAAGAGATTTATTAACAGTAGGAGAAACTTGGGGGGCTACTCCAGAAATAGCTAAATTATATAGCAACCCGATAAGAAATGAACTTAGTATGGTATTCCAATTTGAACACATATCTTTAGATGAAATACCAGGTAAAACTAAGTGGGATTTAGCTCCTCTTAATTTTATAAAATTAAAAGAAGTATTTAATAAGTGGCAAACTGAATTAGATAATGAAGGATGGAATAGTTTATTTTGGAATAATCATGACCTGCCAAGAATAGTTTCAAGATGGGGAAATGACAGCAAAGAATACAGAGAGTTAAGTGCTAAAATGTTAGCAACAGTATTACATATGCAAAAGGGAACTCCTTATATATATCAAGGTGAAGAAATAGGAATGACTAATGTAGTATTTGATAGTATTGATGAATACAATGATATAGAACTTTTAAACATGTACAAAGAGCGTATAAGTGAAGGTTATAAAGAAGAAGATATAATGAAATCTATATATGCTAAAGGAAGAGATAACGCAAGAACACCTATGCAATGGGACGATAGCTTAAATGGTGGATTTAGTAAAGTAAAACCATGGTTAAAAGTTAATCCAAATTATGTAGATATAAATGTTAAGAATAATTTAGAAGATGAAAACTCAATATTTAATCATTATAAGAAACTTATAAAAATAAGAAAGAATGAAGATGTAGTTGTATATGGTGATTTTAAATTATTCTATAAAGATCATAACTCAATATTTTCATATATAAGAGAATTAAATGATGAAAAAATATTAGTAGTAGCTAACTTCTATGACAAAAATGAAGAATTTGTATTAGATAAGTCTATAAAGTATGAAAGTTGTGAAATTTTATTAAGTAACTATAAGGATTCAAGCGAAAATATAGAGAAAATAAATTTAAGACCTTATGAAGCTATAATATATAAATTAAAATAGATATAATAAGGGGAATAAATATCATGACAGAAAAAGAAAAAATGATAATGGGCGAATTATACTTAGCTTTTGGTGAAGAATTAACTAATGAAAGACAGCATGCTAAGGAAGTTTTATATGAGTACAACATGCTTAAGCCAAATGAAATAGAAAAAAGAGATAACTTATTAAGAGGTTTATTTGGATCAGTTGGAGAAAAATTTTATATAGAGCCACCTTTTAGATGTGATTATGGATATAACATATACTGGGGTGAAAATTCTTATGCAAACTATAATTTAACAGTACTTGATTGTGCTAAGGTAGTTATAGGTGATGATGTATTAATAGGTCCTAATGTAAATATATTTACAGCAGCTCATCCTATATCACCATCTCAAAGAAAGTTAGGTCTTGAATTTGCTAAAGATATAGAAATAGGAGATGGTTCTTGGATAGGTGGGGCAACTACAATAAATCCTGGTGTTAAAATAGGTAAAAATGTTGTTATAGGTTCAGGCAGTGTTGTAACTAAGGATATACCTGATAATACTATTGCGGTTGGAAATCCATGTAGGGTTATAAAAACTATAGATAAAGAGTAAAATAAATCAAATTGATAAAAGTATAGAATATTATTTTAATATAGATAACTTAGTAGTAGTGGATATATAATTAGATAAAGTAAAAAAGATGGTTATTAATAACCATCTTTTTTAGTAAGTATTTAGTGATATGTATACCACTAAAGTTAATTAAATTATTATAGCCAACTTTTTAATAAGAAACTTGCAATATTTTCATAAGGAACAGTTTCAGATTTTAAAAGACCTTGAACAACAAGACCGTCCACTACAGATACTAATAAAAATGAAAGTGCTTCAGCATCCTTATCATCTTTAACAGTCTTAGAAATTTCTTGTTTTAAAGTATTTCTCCATTCAAAATACTTAACTTTAATTGACTCCTTTAGAGTATCATTTTCCGTTATAGCTTCACATAAAAGGTACATATGTATTCTTCCTCTACCTTCTATAGAAGATATTTTTTCCATTATTAAATTTACCATATTAACAGAAGAATCATCAGTTCCTATGCCATGAACACAATCTAGTACTGCCTTTGTTATAACTTCTAAATGCATGTCTGCAATAGCGCATATTAAATCATTTTTTGAAGAATAGTGATAATATAATGTACCTTTACTTATATTTGATGCTTTAGCTATATCAGCTAAAGAAGTATTCTTTACCCCTTGTTTTATTATCAAATCTGTAGCTGCTGATAAAATTGTTTCTTTCATATTATTTTGTTTCATACAAATACCATCCTAGAATTTCGCATTTTACTAAATAAATTATAAATATAGTAAATATTATTGTCAATTAATTATATATTATATTTAATGTAAGAAAATGGCTATTTTCACATTAAAATTTACTAAAAGTAAACAAACTATACATATATTAATACAATCAATTTAATTATTGACTTTAGCGTAAATTGAGTATACAATAAAAATAAATAACAGTCAACTGGCCGACTGAAAAAGATATGATTATATTAAATGGAGTGAGATATATGAAAAAGATTAGAATAGTAACAGATAGCTCTTGTGATTTAAATAAAGATATAGTTGAAAAATATAATATAGAAATAGTACCTCTTAATGTAGCTTTTGGAGATGATATATATACAGATGGGGAGATAGAAAAAGATGAATTTTACAAAATGATGGCTAATTCACCAGTTCTTCCAAAAACGTCTTGTCCTTCTCCAGAAAGATTTATGAGAAGCTATGAAGGGGAAGAAGATGAGATATTAGTAATAACTTTAGCTTCAAAGTTATCAGGAACATATTCAACAGCAGTTCTTGCTAAAAATATGTTTGAGGAAGAATATCCAAACAAAAAAGTTACAGTTATAGATACGGAAACAGGTTCTATAGGTCAAGGACTTTTAATAGTTAAAGCAGCACAATTAGCAGAAGAAGGAAAAAGTTTAGATGAGATAGTAAATATTATAGAATCTATAAAGAAAGATGTAGTATTTTATGGTTCATTAGAAACTTTAGAAAATGCTATAAAAGGTGGAAGAATAAATGCTTTAGCTGGTAAGCTTATAAATGCTTTAAACTTCAAAGTTATAGTGAAAATAGGAAATGGTGAAGTTAAGCCTTGTGATAAGGCTAGAGGGGATAACAATTCAATGAAAAAAGTAGTTGAAAATGTATGTGATTCAATAAAAGAAGGAGAAGTTAAGTCATTAGCTATAGCACATGCAAATTGTTTAGATAAAGCTCTTAAAGTAAAAGAAATGATGCTTAAAAATCATGACTTTGAAAGTATTATGATATCCGATCTAGGAGCAGTTATGGGTACATATACATCAAAAGGAGCAATATTAATAAGTGTATTATAAAAAAGGTTAGCATTTGCTAACCTTTTTTATAATACTATTAGTCTCACCATAGGTTTATAAACATAAACTTCATTTACTTTTATAAATATAATAATATTATGCTATGTATAATTATTTTTAAAAGTTTAATTTTTATAATAATATAAATAAACTTGTTTAATATATTAAATAATAAATAATATACTTTATGAAATATACAATAAAAATATATATTAATAGAATGAATTTTAATAGAAATTATTAATTGTAATCTCACATTTAATATGATAATATCATATTATCTAGTAATAAAAAAGGAGGTAAAAAGTTAGTATGGAATCTGATTCGCATAGGCATTCAAATCAACCAATATTAATATTTTTACTAACAATTCAAAAGAAAATAGTTTCAATCCTATCAATAATACTTAGACCATTTTTAAAAATTATTACATTTATTAAATCTAATATATTAAAAAAAGAAAATGGTAAAGTATCTGAAGAGTATATAAAGTCTTTAATATGTAAATCCGAAGAAGAAGGAATAATACAGACTTATGAAAAAAATATGATAGAAAGTATTTTTAAATTTAATGATACAAAGTCAAAAGATATTATGACTTCCAGAAAAGATACTTTTTCAATAAACATAGATGATGATATTGAAGAAAATATAGATAAACTTTTAAACTCTAACTATTCAAGAATACCTGTATATAAAGATAATATCGATAATATAATAGGAATAGTTCATGTTAGAGATATACTTATACAGGCAAAAGATAGAGGGTTTGAAAATATTAACTTAGAAGAAATAATGCATAAACCATATTTTGTTCCAACAAGTGAGAAAACTAATGAATTATTTAAAATTTTACAAAACAATAAAATACACATGGCTATACTTATTGATGAATATGGTGGATTTTGTGGTATAGTTACAATGGAAGATTTAGTAGAAGAAATTGTTGGCGATATTGAAGATGAGTATGACAAAGAAAATAATAATATTCTAAAAATTAATGAAAGAATATTTATAGTTGACTGTAGTATAGAGCTTGATGAATTTAATGAAGCCTTTAATTTAGAATTAGAAGAAGGTGAATACAATACTTTAAATGGTTATATAATAAACCAATTAGGAGAAATACCAAAATCTAATGAAAAAGTAGAAATAAAAGTAGAGAATGTTAATATAGAAGTTGTAAAAGTTAGTAATAAAAAAATTGAAAAAGTAAAAGTAAGTTATATTAATTAACTTAACAAAAAAGAGCATGCTGGCTAAATATAAGTAAGCGTGCTCTTTTATTTTAAAATAAAAACTATAAACACTTTTATTATACTTTAAAACTTAATGTAAAAAACATAAAAATATAGTGAATATTTTTAATTTAGATGGACTTTAATAAAGATAAATCTGGTACACTGTATTTATGAAGAATTTTTTATGTAAGGGGGGAACTTTGTGAAAAAATATATTGGAGAAATAGGATTATTTTTAACAGCAATTGTATGGGGTATGGGGTTTGTAGGAACAAAGCTTTCCTTAGATGGAGGATTAACACCACTTCAACTAATAACAATTAGATTTTTAATAGCATCTATTTTTATAAATTTAATATTTTATAAGCGAATAAAAGAAAATATAAGTAAAGAAGCTATTAAATGTGGAGCGATACTTGGAGCATTTTTATTTATAGCTTTTGTAGTTCAAACAATAGGACTTGTATATACTACTCCGTCTAAAAATGCATTTTTAACAGCTGTAAATGTAGTTATTGTTCCATTTATAGGATTCTTTATATATAGAAGGAAATTAGATAGAATAGGTGTAATAAGTAGTTTACTTACATTAATAGGCATTGGTATACTTTCTTTAGAGAAAGATTTATCTATTAATATAGGAGACTTTTTAACTATAATATGTGCTTTTGGATATGCACTACATATATTCTTTACAGGTGAGTTTACTAAAAAGCATGATCCAATAGTATTAACTGGAGTTCAATTTACAGTAACTTTTGTACTTTCTTTGATAGTTCAAATTTTACTTGGAGAAGGTAGTTTAAATGCAAATATTAAAGGATATATTGGAGCTTTATATCTTGGAGTATTTAGTACAACTTTAGCATTCTTAGTTCAAACAATATGCCAAAAAAGAGTGGATGGAATAAAAACAGCGATAATACTTTCTACAGAAGCAGTATTTGGAACTTTGTTTTCTATAATATTATTACATGAAGTTGTAACGGGTAGAATGATTATAGGAAGTATGATAATATTTACTTCTATTATAATGTCTGAAACAAAGTTATCTTTCTTAAAAGGGAAGAAGTTAAATTTAGAACCAGTTAATATAGAAGTTATAGAGGAATAGTTATAAATATGCAAATATAGAATATATAGTGCATTTTGAAATGATTTAGTAGATCTTTTAGATACTAATAAGATTATTTTAAGGTGCACTTTTATATATTAGCATATTCTAAAATATGAAATTTGTGGGTAATAGATATAATTCTACAGAACGTTTAAATATAATAAAAATATATTTGAGTAAATTATAGAATTTAAACTGTAAAAGTATTTAATAATAATAGATTATAAAGGATAATAATTTTCGTTTACATAAAGTTACATATTTGATACTATATAAATAGTTAGACATCTAATGATTAGAGGTCTAATTAATTTAAAATGGAGAGTATAATATGTTAAAAAAAAATATAAGAACAAATACACTACATGGTAGTTTAATAAGATTAAATAAAATTCATAGAAAAATGGCGAAAAGAGAATTTCAAAAAGTAGATTTAACAGAAGGAAAACCAAGATTACTAGACTTTATTATTAGCAATCCTGGTTGTAGCCAAAGAGAAATTGCATCTTGTTGTAAAATAGAGCCAGCTACAGCTACGAGTATACTATCATCTATGGAAAAAGAAGAACTTATATATAGAGAAAGAAATACAAAGGATAAAAGAATATTAAATGTATTTTTAACTGAAAAAGGAATAGAAGCCCAAAAAAAAGTTGAAAAAGTATTTTTAGAATTAGATGAAATTTGCTTTGATGGATTTTCAGAAAAAGAAAGAATTGACGCTATAAATACTTTAAATAGATTATATGAAAACTTAGCAAAAAAGAAAAAAGAATAATTTTAAATTAAATACGAGGAGGAGATTGACTTTGATAAAATTGCTAAAGTATTTAAAAGGATCAGCAATTATATGTGCAATACTTGCACCACTAACAATGTGTTTAGAAGTTGCAATGGACTTATTACAGCCAACACTACTTTCTAAAATAATTGATACAGGTGTGGCAAATGGAGACTTAAATTATGTACTTTATATAGGTATACAAATGGTTATTGCAGCAGTAGTTGGTTTAATAGCAGGATCTGCATGTTCATATTTTGCTGCAGTTGCATCTATGAACTTAGGGCAAGAGGTAAGACAAGGACTATTTGATAAAATTCAAACATTATCTTTCGTTGAGTTAGATAAACTTAAAACTTCATCATTAATAACAAGACTTACAAATGATATAACACAAGTACAAATGATGATGAATATGGCACTTAGAATGATGGTAAGAGCACCTCTTACTGCAATTGGTGGGATAATTATGGCTTATATACTTAGTCCTAAATTATCGACTATATTTTTAATAGCGATACCAATAATTACAGTTTCAGTATTATTTATATTAAAAAAATCATTACCATTATTCACTAAGGTTCAACAAAACATAGATAATGTAAATACTGTAATGAGGGAAAGTATATTAGGAGTTAAGGTAATAAAGGCATTTGCAATAGAAAATACTCAAAAAAGTAGATTTATAGAAGCAAACGAAGAATTAACTAATACTAGTATCAAATCTCAAAATATGAACTTAATACTATGGCCTATGGCTACATTAATAATGAACTTAACTGTTGTTTCTGTATTATGGTTTGGTGGTAATATGGTAAATGCAGGAGATTTAGAAATAGGTAAAATAGTAGCATTTATTAATTACTTACTTCAAATAATGGGTTCTGTAGTAATGGTTATAAATATAATGATAGGTTACTCAAGAGCTAAAGCATCAGCTACAAGAATAAATGAAGTATTTGAAACTGAAACTAGTATAAAAGACAAAGAAAATAATAAGACAATAGAAAATTTTGATATTGAATTTAAAAATGTATCATTTAGATACAATGAACATAGTGAAAATGTATTAGAAAATATATCTTTTACTGCTAAACAAGGAGAGACTATAGGAATTATAGGATCAACTGGTTGTGGAAAGAGTTCATTTGTAAATTTAATACCAAGACTATATGATGTAAGTTCAGGTGAAATTTTAATAGGTAAAACTAATATAAAAGATATATCTTTAACTCAACTTAGAGAAAATATAGGAATAGTACTTCAAGAAAATATACTATTTAGTGGAACTATTGAAAGTAATATAAGATTTGGTAATGAAAATGCATCTAAAGATATGATAGTTGATAGTGCAGTTAATGCTCAAGCTTATGAATTTATTAATAATAAAGAAGATAAATTTGACAGTGAAGTAGAACAAAGAGCTAAAAACTTATCAGGAGGACAAAAACAGCGTCTTTCAATTGCTAGAACTTTAATAAGAAATCCAAAAATATTTATAATGGATGATTCATCAAGTGCATTAGATATGGCTACAGAAGCAAAACTTCAAAATTCTATAAAAGAAACTATGAAAGATTCTACTGTTATAGTAATTGCACAAAGAATATCAGGTGTTATGGATGCAGATAAGATAATAGTAATGGATGATGGAAAAATAGCCAATATAGGAACACATAAAGAATTATTAAAAACTAGTGAAATATATAGAAGTATAGCTGTATCACAATTAGGTGAGGAGGTGCTTGAGAGTGTCGGCTAAATCAGTACCACAACCAAGGATAGGAAAAGGACCAGGAATAAATTTTGAAAAGAGTAATGAAAAATTAAATAATCCTAAAGAAACTACTTTTAGAATATTAAAATATATAGGAAATAAAAAATTATCTCTTATGCTTATATTTGTATTTTGTGTAATAACAACATTAGTAAGTATAATGGGTACAAAATTAAATGGAGAGATAGTAGATAAATATATATCAGTAGGAGATATAAGTGGTTTATTTAGAATATGTATAGTACTTGTATTTATGTATTTAGTAGCAACATTATCTACATTTATACAAAATAGATTAATGGTAAGTATAGCTCAAAAAACTTCAGCAGAAATAAGAAAAGATTTATATGAAAAAATGCAACACCTACCATTAAAATATTTTGATACTCACTCAAGTGGGGATTTAATGAGTAGACTTACAAATGACATAGACAATATAAATATGACTATGTCACAAAGTATAACTCAATTAATATCAGGGGTTATAAATATAGTAGGTATGCTTATAGCAATGCTTATGTTAAATAAAACATTGACTATAATAGGCTTAATTACAACACCTATTACAATATTTGCAACTAAAGCTTTAATAAAATATACTCAACCATTTTTCGTAAAAAAGCAAAGTGGATTAGGTGAACTTAATGGGTATATAGAAGAAATGGTATCAGGGCAAAAAGCTGTTTTACTATTTTCTCAAGAAGAAAAAGTAAAAAAAGAATTTAGTGAGATAAATAAAAAGATAACTAAAAACTCAATATTAGCAGAAGCTATATCAGGATGTATGGGTCCTATAAATAACTTTATAAACAACTTAACATATTTAATATTAGCTATTTGTGGTGGAGTGTTCCTTTTAAAAGGTATGGATATAACTGTTGGGGTAATATTCTCAATAATATTATATATGAGAAACTTTAACCAACCTATAAATCAAATACTTAATATATCAAATAGTCTACAAGGGGCATTAGCAGGAGCAGAAAGAGTATTTGAAGTAATGGATGAAGAATCAGAAACAGATAAACAAGGTGCCATAGATGTAGAAAACTTAGATGGTGAAGTTAAGTTAGAAAATGTTGATTTCTCTTATAGTAAAAATAAGAAAGTTTTAAATCAAATAAGTTTAACTGCACACAAAGGTCAAACTATAGCAATAGTAGGTCCTACGGGCTCTGGTAAAACTACTATAATAAATTTACTAAACAAGTTTTATCATATAGATAGCGGAACTATAACTATAGATGGTGTAGATATAGATAATATAACTATGGAAAGCTTAAGAAAATCAGTTGCAGTAGTATTACAAGATACTTATCTATTCTCGGTAAGTATAAGAGAGAACTTAAGATATGGTAATTTAAATGCCACTGATGAAGAAATAATAAAGGCAGCAAAACTTGCAAATGCACATCATTTTATTATGCAACTTGAAGATGGTTATGATACTGTACTTAGCGATAATGGAAGCAACTTATCACAAGGTCAAAGACAGTTATTAGCTATAGCTAGAGCTATACTTTCTAAATCATCAATACTTATACTTGATGAGGCTACTTCATCTATAGATACTAGAACAGAGGTACACATACAAAATGCTATGGTTAATTTAATGGAAGGTAAGACTACATTTATAATTGCCCATAGATTAAGTACTATAAGAAATGCAGATGTTATTTTAGCAGTAAAAGATGGAGAGATAATTGAAAAAGGAACTCATGATGAACTTTTAGAAGCTGAAGGTTTTTATGCAAATCTTTATAATAGCCAATTTAGAAGTGGACTTAGTATATAATAAAAAAGATGATTCTTTATCTAAAGAATCATCTTTTTTATTAATTAACTTGTTGTGTTAGTATAATTAGCACAACAGATTAAATAAGGATTATAAATGTAAAATTAACAAAAGAAGTAAAAATAAAACGTTGATAAAAAAATGGAAAATATGCTAGAATATGTTTATAAATGTTTTTTATTTGATATTTATTGTTTAAGATATATTTTAAAGGGTATATATAAAATATATCTTAAGTAATGAAAATTACATTAATGATTATATATTAGGAGGGAAAATATTATGAAAAAATTCGTATGTGTAGTATGTGGATATATACATGAGGGAGAAACTGCTCCAGAATTATGTCCAGTATGTAAAGTAGGAGCTGACAAGTTCGAAGAAATGAAAGGTGAAATGAAGTGGGCTGACGAGCACAGAATAGGTGTAGCTGCTGGTGTAGATGAAGAAATATTAGAAGGATTAAGAGCAAACTTCGTTGGAGAATGTACAGAAGTAGGTATGTACTTAGCAATGAGTAGACAAGCTGATAGAGAAGGATACCCAGAAGTTGCTGAAGCTTACAAGAGAATAGCATTTGAAGAAGCAGAACATGCTGCTAAATTTGCTGAATTATTAGGAGAAGTTGTTGTTGCAGATACTCAAGCTAACTTAAAAGCAAGAGTTGAAGCTGAATACGGAGCAACTGAAGGAAAATTAAAAATAGCTAAGAGAGCTAAAGAACTAGGATTAGATGCTATACATGATACAGTTCATGAAATGTGTAAAGATGAAGCTAGACACGGTAAAGCATTCTTAGGATTATTAGAAAGACATTTCACAAAGTAATATAGATTTAAAATACATTCTTTTATAAAGATGTTGACTATAAAGTAAAGTGTGTATTCTTCATTTAGATAATCAAATTAGATTATTCAAATGAAGGTACACACTTTTTGTGTTAAATAAAAATGAACTTCCTATCAAGTAGGCACTCATAAAAAAGCATTTTACTCTATTAAAGCTATATTAAAACAAAGAAATAAAAGAGTAGTGATGCTTCAATATATATAATATTTTATTCAAATGATATGAAGTGAAATAAATGTCAAAAGTTGTATTTTTTTCATATTATATAACACCATTATATTTTTAATGGAAATTTTATATAAGAAGGAGAATTATATTTTGGCAAAGAAAGTTTTTATAGATCCAGGACATGGTGGAAATGATAGTGGTGCAGTAGGTATAAATAACTTATTAGAAAAAGATATTACGTTATCTGTAGCAAAAAAGGTTTATGATTTTCTTAAAAACAAGGTTTAGAAATAAAGTTAAGCAGAAATGATGATAAAACATTATCGTTGAAGGATAGAACATCTGCTGCAAATTCTTGGAAAGCTGATTGTTTTATATCTATACACTGTAATGCTTTTAATGGAAATGCAAGTGGAGTAGAAACCTACTCATACACTACAATTACCGATGATTTAGCAGCTAATATTCATGAAGAAGTATTGAAAACTAAATGTTATACTAAAAATAGAGGTACTAAGACAGCTAACTTTTATGTAATAAAATATACAAATATGAGAGCTTGTCTTATAGAACTAGCATTCATAGATAATATTGAAGACTCAAAAATATTACTTCAAAAACAAGATGAGTTAGCAGAGGCTATAGCAAAAGGAATATGTAAGTATCTAGGAGTAGAGTATAAATTTATAGAAGATAATGATAATACTGAAGATATACCTGTTATAGATGAAAATACTTTTTATAGAGTTGTATGTGGTTCATTTAATAATAGAGTTTATGCAGAAGAAAGATTAGAGCAGTTAAAAGAATTAGGTATAGAAGATTCTTTTATAGTCATATATAATAAAGAATAAAAATAGAATAAATATTAAGTAAATTAAGGGCTATTAAATATAGCCCTTTATGTATTAATAATTTAATTTGTTGTGATATTTAAATATTATTATTGAAAATACTAGATTTTAACAAACTACACTTTTATATTTAAAAAATTTTATATAGTAATTTCAATATGCTTAGCAAAATAATTATCACAATAGATTACCTTGATAAATTTATTACTTTTGATATATTTTTGGTATATATATTGTAACATTATCTAACCTAGTAATAGAATTATAGATAAATTCAGCATTATCTTCTATATTATTAATATTAAGATTTAAGCTTAATATAATATCACTAAATAAATACACATCTAGTATATTTGAACCATCTCTAAATATTAATTTCATCCCCTTATTGCATTTAAGTAAATTTTGTAAAATATCATAATTAATTTTCATATTCTACCCCCTGTATATGATAATTTTATAATACAATAAATACCAATAAAGTTCAAACTTAAATCATTAGTATAAATTAAATTTGATTTATATTAATACATTTTATATAATTAACTTATTATACCTTGGAGGGAATCTTATGGAAGTTAATATAAAATTAGATAACCTAAGAAAAAGGCTATTAGAATTAGAAAATGTAGCAATAGCTTATTCAGGAGGTGTAGATAGTAACTTTTTACTTAAGGTAGCAAAAGATACTTTAAAAGATGAAGTTATTGCAGTAACCCTTCATGCTATGATGCATTCAGATAGAGAAATAGAGGAATCTAAAAATTATGCCAATGAATTTGGTGTTAATCATATAGTTGTTAATATTGATAACTTTAAAGTTGAAAAGTTTATAGAAAATAATAGTGATAGATGTTATCACTGTAAAAAAGAAGTATTTAAAGTCGTAAAAGAGATTGCAGCTAAACATAATATAAAGTATGTGTTAGATGGAACTAATTTAGATGATTTAAGTGATTTTAGGCCAGGTCTTAAAGCACTTGAAGAATTAGATATAATAAGCCCTCTTAAAGAGTGTGGATTAACAAAAGATGATATAAGACAACTTTCAAAAGATATGGAACTTAATACTCATAATAAGCCTGCTTTTGCATGTCTTGCAACTAGAATACCATATGGTACAAAAATAACTAAAGAATTGCTTAAAAAAATAGAAAAAAGTGAAGAATACTTAATAAGTGTAGGATTTAAACAATTTAGAGTAAGAGCACACAACGATATTGCAAGAATAGAAGTTGGTAAGGATGAAATACATAAATTTTTCAATGAAGATTTATTAAATAAAACTAATAAAAAACTAAAAGAAATAGGATTTAAATATGTTACCCTAGATATGGCAGGATATGAAATGGGAAGCATGAATAAGTAGTACATTTAGGAGGATGACATGAAGAAAAGTTATACATTAATATCGCCTTGCTTTTTTGGTATGGAAAAAATGCTAGCAAGAGAGATAAAGGATTTAGGATTTGAAATAATAAAAACAGAAGATGGAAGAATTACATATAAAACTGGTGAAGATGGAATAGCTAAAGCTAACATGTGGTTAAGATGTGCAGAAAGAGTTCATCTTAAGGTAGCAGAATTTGAAGCAAAAACATTTGATGAATTATTTGAAAATACTAAAAGAATAAATTGGTCAAGATATATTCCATATGGAGCACAATTTCCAGTTTCAAAAGCATCATCTATAAAATCAAAACTATATTCTACAACAGATATACAGGCTATAGTAAAAAAAGCTATAGTAGATAGCCTTAAGAAAAGTTACATGGAAAGTGGAATGTTAAAGGAAGACAAAGAAAAGTATCCAATATATGTATTCTTACATAAGGATAAAGTTACTATATCAATAGATACAACTGGAGATGCACTTCATAAAAGAGGATATAGAGAAAAAGCAAATAAAGCACCAATAAGAGAAACATTAGCTGCAGGGATAATGAGTTTAGTACCATGGAAACCAGGAAGAATATTAGTAGATCCAATGTGTGGATCTGGAACTATGCTTATAGAAGCTGCCATGATGGGTATAAATATGGCACCTGGTCTTAATCGTGAGTTTATATCAGAAAAATGGAGAACATTAGATAAAAAAATCTGGTGGGATACTAGAAAAGATGCTTTTGATAAAATAGATAACGATGTGGAATTTAAAATATATGGATATGATATAGATGAAGAAGCATTAGAAATTGCAAAAGAAAATGCTGAAATAGCAGGAGTAGATGAATATATAGAGTTTAAATTAGGAAATGCTATAGATTTTACAAGTGACGAAGAATATGGATTTATAGTTACAAATCCTCCATATGGAGAAAGATTAGAAGATAAAGAAAGTGTACAAAGTTTATATAAACACTTAGGATATACATTTAGAAAATTAAAGAATTGGTCATACTATTTAATAACTTCATATGAGAACTTTGAAAAAGAATTTGGGCAAGAAGCAGATAAAAGAAGAAAGCTATACAATGGAATGCTTAAAACTAACTTGTATCAATATATAGGACCACGTCCACCTAAAAAATAATTAATAATTTCCCCCTTAAGATAATATATATAACATAAAGAGTATTTTAAGGGGGTGTAATTATGTTAAGACTAAGTAGTAGAAGTCGTAATAGAAATGTAAAAAATAAGCACTCAAAAAAAATAGAAAAAAATACACAAGAAAAATCAAAATATGAAGAAGATTACAATGAGATAATATTAAATGACTTAGTACCAGAGGAAAATAAAAAAGAGTTTGGGTTAGATAATGAATCTAATCAAAAAAAACAAGGTGGGCTTAAATTAAATTTTGCTTTAGGTGGTAAAAAGAGACCTAATAAAAAGCAACATCATAATCCGTATCATCAAAACCAAGATCAAGAAACTTCAGATGTAGTAGAAGATGTTCAGACTAACAAACAGCAATCACAAGAGAATATGGCAGAAACTAATAAAACTAAAAAGTCACCTAGACCTAAAAAAAGACCTAACCATAAAAAGTCATCAAATAATAATCAAGAAACTCAAAGCAATGAAAACTTAAAAAATAGTAAAACTGAACATAATAATAAAGAACAACATGGACATAATAAATCCAGCCAAAGTGAAGAAAGTCAAGGTAAACCTGGTTATGGAAAACAAGCTCATCATAAAAATGGATTAGGGAAAAGTAGTAAAAAAGCTCATGGTAAATTGAAAAAGTCACAAAATGATGATAAAGAATCTATAAGCTCTCCACAAGAAAAAAATAAAAGTTCAAATCAAAAGGTAATAAATCCTAAAAAAAGAAAAGGACCACATACTCATAAAGAAGAAATAGAAGATGAAGTAAGAAGTTTAGAAGAAGTAGAACCTGAAGCTGAAATAGAAGTTAAAGAAGACGATAGTAAAGATATAATAACATTTAGAGGAGATGAAACTACTGAAGAAAATAATAATATAGAAGAATCTCAACAAAAAGCTTCAGAGATAAAAGAAGTACAAAGTAAATTTGAAAATATTGTTTGGTCAGAGGATAAGTTTCCTAAAAAATAATAATAAATCTATATAAATAGTGTTAAAATATAAAAGCTTAGTATTTATACTAAGCTTATTTAATTTGAGAAAGGAATGTATCTGAAATGATTTCTCACATGTTGCTCAAGGGAAGCAAATTTTAATATTTAAAAGGGTGATTTTATGAACAATAAAGAGCTATTTGAAAAAATAAATGAAATTTTATTAAAAAGTTTGAAACCATCTGAGGATTTAGAACGTCTAATAATAGAGGGATATTTAGATAAAGAGCCATTTAATAAAATAAAAAAGCTAAACAATATAGAACAAAATCCAAAATATCATCCAGAAGGAAGTGTTTTAAAGCACGTGCTTTTAGTAGTAGATTTAGCAAGTGAATATAAAAAATATTCAAATGATGAAAAAGTATTTATGTGGGCAGCACTTTTACATGACATAGGAAAGTTAACTACTACAAGAGTTAGAAAAAATAGAATAACTTCATATAACCATGATACAGAAGGTAAAGATATAGCAATGAATATTCTAAATGAACTGACTGATGATGAAGAATTTAAACAAAAGGTATCTAAGTTAGTAAGATGGCATATGCAACCATTATTTTATGATAAAAATCTTCCATTTTTTCAACCACAAGATATGATAAATGATGTAGAATATAAAGAGGTAGCATTACTATCTTTATGTGATAGGCTTGGAAGAGGAAATTTAGATGAAGATAGGATAAAAGAAGAAAAAGAAAGGATAGAAAGTTTTAAAGCGTATTTTGAAAAATAAATAAATAAATAAATAGGGAGGTTTTGGATGAAGTTATTTAAGTTAACTGCTTTATCAGCTTTGTTAATGATTACATTAAGTGGATGTAGCTTAAACTCTGAGTCACCAGAACAACTTATAAAGGAAAAACCAGTTTATAGTGAAGCAAGTTTGAAATTATATAAACAAATAGAGAAGATTTTACCATCTCTAAATTCTTCGTTATTGCTTCCACGAAACTCAAGTGAAGTTGCAAAAATAAATGAGGTTGACCTAAATAAAGATGGAGAAAAAGAGTTAGTAGTTTTTGAAAAAAAAGAAGATGTAAATGAAAATAAAACTGAAGTAGGATTTATGGTACTTAAGAAGGATAAAAATGGAGAATATCAAGAAGAAGGAAACGTATTAGAAGGTGGGGAGACAATAGAATATGCGAATTTTTATGACTTAGATAAAGATAACCATTTAGAAATAATTCTTCTTATAAAAAAACAAGATAAAACGAATATGTACATATATAAGTTTGAAGATAATGAGTTAAATAAAGTAGATACTTTAAACCCATATTGGATAAAAGACAAAGATAATATTACTGATATGAAAATTAAGATAGAGTATATCGATAATGATGATATTTTAGATATATTGGTTTTAAACTATAATCCTAAAACAAATAAAGTTTATTCAAGTTTATTAAACTTTGATGGTAAAATTAAATTATTAGATTATATAGAGCATGAAAATGTTAAAAATCTTAATAACCTATATATAACATATGGACAAGTAGATACTAATAAAAATGGAATTGTACTAGATATTCCAAATCTAAAAGATAATAATTATAGAACTCAAATATTATATACTAAGGATAAAAAGTTAGAAAAGGTATTTAAAGATGATGATAAAAATTTAATGAAACCATACTATATAGCAGTTGAAGATATAAATAAAGACAAAGTTCTTGAAATACCAATAGTAGCAGGAAGTAGTAGTATATATACATTACAATCATCATCTACAGTAAGTTGGTATAGATGGAATGGAAAGTATAATGAAGATGCTAGATTGGTATTTAATAGTAGAATATATTATAATTATAAATATAATTTTAAATTAGATATACCAAATAACTTGGTAAATAAAATATATAGTGAACAAGAGTATCAAGGTGAAAATACTTTATTTAAGTTCTACTATCATGATTCAGTAGAAAATGAACCTAAAAATATTTTTACTATAATTGTATCTCCTAAGCCTGTTGCAGATGAAGGAAAAAATATAACTAATAAATCATCTATGATACTTGCTGAAAATTATGATAATACATTTATATTACAAAAAAATAATGAAGAATTGTTAAAAGCTTTAAATATAACTACAGAAGCATTAATGGAGTATTTTTCATTAATTTATTAATATTTGTTTGGGAGGATTTGTATGAAGGAAAAAATATTAATATTAGAAGATGAAATAGGAATAAGAAGTTTTGTAAGTATAAATTTAAAAAGAGAAGGATATGAGGTAATAGAAGCTGGATGTGGACAAGAAGCTATAGATAAGATAAAAAATGAAAAAAATATATCTTTAGCACTTTTAGATGTAATGTTACCTGATATGAGTGGAATAGAAGTTTGTAAATATATAAGACAAAATTTTGACCAAGTTGGAATTATAATGCTTACGGCTAAAGCACAAGAAGAAGATAAAATAGAAGGATTTATATCTGGTGCCGATGACTATATGGTAAAGCCATTTAGTATAAAGGAGTTATTATTTAGAATAAGTGCGTTACTTAGAAGAATCAAAAAAGATGATACTATAAACAATAATGAAATAATATCGCTACCTTTTACTCTTAACTTAGATAAAAGAAAGCTATTTAAAGATGGTAAAGAAATAGAACTTACACCAACAGAGTTTTCAATAGTAAAATATTTAATAACTAATGCAAAGAAATCTTTAAGTAGAGATCAAATACTTGAAGAAGTTTGGGGAAGTAACTATCTTTATGATTTTAAAATAGTAGATGTAAATATAAGAAGAATAAGAAATAAAATAGAGGATGACCCATCAAAACCTAAATATATACAAACTGTTTGGGGATATGGATATTGTTTTAGAAAGGAAGAACAATAGTGCTACATTTTGAAGGGTTAAGAAAAAGAGTAATTAAAAATTATTTTATAATAATTATAACAACAGTTACTTTATTTGAAGGATTATTTATATTTTATGTTCAGAATTATTATTATGACTCTGTAAGACAAAATTTAAAAAATCAAGTTGAATATACAAACTCTGTATATAATACAAGTATAAATAACATAGAGAATACTACTTTTGATGAAAAAGTAAGTAATATACTAGATAAACAAAGAGTTGTAGGAAGCTCAAAGTATGCAACACAGGTAATAAATAAAGATAAGTATATTATAATTGATCAGTATGGAATAAAAAAACATGAGAAAATAGAAGCTGAAGATGTAGATAAGGCATTAATGGGTGGAAAGGATTTATATCCAATAACTCATAAGATAGAATCTACTAATGAACATGTAATGAGTGTATCTGTACCAATAAAGATAAATAATGTAATAGAAGGTGCAATAAGATACACTGTGTCATTAACAGAGATAGATGCTACTATATTTAAGTTGGCACTTGGATTAATACTTGCAGGGATATTTATATTAATAATAGCTATATCTTTAAGTCTAAGATTTGCAGAAACTATAATTCAGCCACTTATAGAACTAAAAGAATTTGCAAATGAGTTAGCACATGGTAACTTTAGTATAAAATTAAAAGACACTAGTATATCAGATGATGAGATAGGAGATTTGGCCAAAACATTTGTACATATGGCCGCTGAAATAGATAAAAGTGAAAAATTAAAAGAAGAGTTCATATCATCAATATCTCATGAACTTAGAACGCCACTTACATCAATAAAGGGATGGAGTGAAACTTTAGGATATGAAGGTATAACAAGAGATGAACTTGACTTAGGGCTTGGAATAATTCAAGATGAAACTGAAAGACTTATAAAGCTAGTTGAAGAGTTACTTGATTTTTCAAGACTAGCATCTGATAGAATAAAGTTAAAAATAGATACTGTAGATATAAAAAGGCTAGCAATAGGCGTTGTGAATCAGCTTAAGGTAAAATCGAGCGAGAAGGATATAAGCTTAAATGTAGAGTTTAAAACTGAAAATATTGATTTAATCCAAGGGGATAAGGATAGACTTAGACAGGTATTAATAAATTTAATTCAAAACTCTATAAAATTTACTGACGAAGGTGGATTTATAAATATTATAGTATCTCAAGATGAAGAGTACACAACTATGAAGGTAGTAGATAATGGAGCTGGTATAGAAAAAGAAAATTTAGAAAAAGTCTTAGATAAATTCTTCCAAGAAGATTACAATAAAGCAGGTAGTGGTTTGGGACTTGCTATAAGTAATGAAATAGTAAAACTTCATGGAGGTAAGATGATACTTAACAGTAAAAAAGGAGTAGGAACTTCTATAACTGTAAAAATAAAAAATACACTTATAAAATCTATATAAGCTGAAAATAGAAAGAGGAACAATATGAGAAACATAAAGATGACTATAAGATATGATGGCTCAAGGTATAAAGGGTTTCAGAGGCTAAAAGACAATGATATGACAATACAAGGTAAGATAGAAGATGTCTTAAGCAAAATGGCTAATGAAAGTATAGAGATAATTGGATCTGGAAGAACAGATATGGGAGTTCATGCATATGGACAAGTTGCTAATTTTAAAACAGCTTCTAATTTATCTGTAGATAAAATGAAAACATATTTATATGAGTATTTACCAGAAGATATAGTAATAACTAGCTTAGAAGAAGTAGATGGAAGATTTCATAGTAGATACAATGCAAAATCAAAAGTATACTTATATAAAATATACAATAATAAATTTCATGATCCATTCTTAAGAAAGTATACTACTCATATACCTAAGAAGTTAGACATAGAATTAATGAAAGAGGCAAGTGAATATTTTATAGGAGAGCATGATTTTACTAGTTTTGCATCATCTAAATCTAAGAAAAAATCAAATGTAAGAACCATATATTCTATAAATATAACAGAAACTAATGGTTTAGTAGAAATATACTTTGAAGGTAATGGATTTTTATATAATATGGTAAGAATAATGACTGGTGCTTTAATAGATGTTGGACATAAAAAAATAGCACCTAAAGATATTAAAACAATGCTTGAAGAAAAAGATAGAACCAAAGCTGCAGATACTGCCTCAGCTAAAGGACTATATTTATATAAAGTGAGTTATTAAAAAATAGGCTTTTAAAGCCTATTTTTTATTAGAATATATGGTTTAAATCACATTTTTCTGATTCTAAAATATTATTTAAGAGCATCTTTATAGTCTCAACTTGTTCTAATGCATTTAACTTATCATCGTATTTTATACTTTGTTCAATAATATTAAGAGATAAACATATATCATCAAAGTACTCATGATTAACTATTTTATACCAAATTTCTTTTTCTTTATGCCAGGATTTAGACCATTTTTTTATATCATTAGAAACTTTTTCAAGATTATCATCTTCAATATTTTTTTGAATAAGTTCAATTTCAGATTTAAATTTATTAGTAAAATCATATATTTTATTTTCAGAATAAATACCTAAAGATATAAATAATAAAGTCCATATTAAAACGCCAATAATTCGTTTCATATTATATCACCTCATTTATTCTTTTTTTCTTTGTATAAAGATATCATCATTTTCATCTATCATAAAAATTAAGACATCTTTAACCTTTTTTATATTTTTAGATTTTAAAGTTTTTAAAATCCATTTTTCATCCTTATTTAATTCATTTAAATTATCTTTTATAACTTTGCCATCTATTATAACTGGAATAGGTAAATGTTTAAAATCAGTTGCTTTACTAGAATCATAAGATGGTGATGGAACAATACTTAGATTTCCATCAGTTTCAAGTAGTGCATATTGAACATCTTTAAGGTTGAAATATCCTTGAGAACGTAATGACTCAAGCAACTCCTCAATAGATATACGTTCTTTTTTCAATTGTTTGTAATTTAGTTTACTTTTATTTATAAGTACAGTAGGGCTACCAGATAAAATCTTACTAACAGTTCTACTTTTTAAAGCTATATAAGAAATTAAAATTTCTATAAATACAAGTGCAGTAATTGATGAAATTCCATATATAATAGGTATAGAATTATCTTGCATTGGAATAGCTGCAACTTCTGAAAGAAGTAATGTTATTACTAAGTCAAAAGCATTCATTTCAGCTATTTCACCTTTTCCCATAACCCTTAAAGCTATTAAAACGGCTATATATAGTATTATACTTCTAATAAAAACAACAAGCACCTTATCACCTCTAAAAACATTATATAACTTAATATAACCAAATTTAAATGTTAAATACTCAAATATAAAATGATGTCTTTAAAATAATGGTAGAATTTGATATAATATGACTTACTTAGTAGTAAGGAGGTTACGATTATGAGCAAAAGAAAACAAGTACAAGTTCCTATAGAGAAAATACAAGAACAAGATAAATTTATAGAAGCAATAGCTGAAAAAAATTCAAGATTTTATGCAATACATCAAACAAAGCCAAAGTATATGATACAAACTTTTGGATGCCAAATGAATGAACATGACTCAGAAAAGTTATGTGCAATGCTTGATGATATGGGTTACCAAAGAACTATGCTTGCTGCAGAGTGCGACCTTATAATATATAACACTTGTGCAGTAAGAGAAAATGCAGAACTTAAAGTTTATGGAAACTTAGGTCAATTAAAGTTTAATAAACGTAAAAATCCAGATTTAAAAATAGCTGTTTGTGGATGTATGATGCAACAGCCTCATGTTGTTAAAGAACTAAAGTCTAAATATAATCATGTTGATTTAGTATTTGGAACACACAACCTTTATAAATTCCCAGAATTATTAGCTTCATCAATGGAATCAGAAGGTATGTTAGTAGATGTTTGGGATGTAGATGGAGAAGTAGTAGAAGGTCTTAGAAGTAGTAGAAAATTTGAACTTAAAGCATTTGTAAATATAATGTATGGATGCAATAACTTCTGTACTTATTGTATAGTACCGTACACTAGAGGTAGAGAAAGAAGTAGAACTGTTGAAGATATAGTTAATGAAATAAAAGAATTAGTGGCAAATGGAACTAAGGAAGTAACATTACTTGGTCAAAATGTAGATTCATATGGTAAGACTTTAGACAATCCTGTAACATTTGCTGAGCTTCTAAGAATAGTAAATGAAATAGAAGGTTTAGAGAGAATAAGATTTATGACATCTCACCCTAAAGATATATCTGATGAAGTTATATATGCTATGAGAGATTGTGATAAAGTATGTGAATTTATGCACTTACCAGTACAATGTGGAAGTACAAGATTACTTAAGAAAATGAATAGACATTATAGTAAAGAACATTACTTAGAAATAATAGAAAAAGCTAAGAAAGAAATTCCTGATATAGCATTTTCAACTGACCTTATGATAGGATTCCCAGGTGAAACTGAAGAGGATTTACTAGATACTATAGATGTAGTTAGAAAAGTAAAATACGATACAGCATTTACATTTATATACTCAAAGAGAGAAGGAACTCCAGCTGCAAAGATGGAAGACCAAATACCAGAAGATGTAAAACATGAAAGATTTAATAGAGTGTTAGCTGTAGTAAATGAAGAAATAGCTAAGATAAATGAAAGCTACCAAGATAAAGTTGTTGAAGTTTTAGTTGAAGGAAAGAGTAAAACTGATGATAATGTATTAACAGGTAGAACTAGACAAAATAAACTAGTAAACTTTACTGGTGGAAGTGAAGATATAGTTGGTAAGTTAGTTAATGTAAAAATAACATCACCAAAAACTTTCTCATTACAAGGAGAATTAGTTAAGTAATTATAGAAAATGTGCCTTAAATATTTAAGGCACATTTTTTTAGCAATGGATGAAGTCGTTGACGATATGAATCAAGTGAATTTTATACTTCTAAAAACTCTAGGAAATTTTCTAATATTTTAGCTGTTATACCCCAAATTACATAATTTTCATATTTATAAAATAAAACTCTATAATTACTAGTAGCAAATTTGTAATCCTTTTTATTTGGAATAATATCATAAGGGAAATTATCATTTGGAATAACTTTAACTTCATTATTATAAAGAGAAGGCTTATGTTTTAATAAGTAAGATAATGGAACTAAAAAAATATGGTCTACCTCATCTTTATTTATATGAAGGCTATCTATATTATTTATATATCCCACAAAAGGATGAATTATCATATTACCAGGTGTTATAAGTAAATCTATTTCAGAGATAATATTTACGTTTTTAACATTTGTTCCAAGTTCTTCGCAAGTTTCTCTTATAACTGCATCAAGAGGACTTTCATTATTTTCTATTTTTCCTCCAGGAAAAGATATTTCATTTGGTTGGTTTTTTAAATTTTTAGACCTTACCTGAAATAATATATAATGCATATTATCTTTCTTTACTATGGGAATTAAAACTGAAGCTCTTTTCATATTTTTATATCCATTTATATACGGTTTATAGTTTTCAAATTTATGCTTTAAGTCTTCTATCATATAACTACTCCTTTAATTATTAAAGTATAGTATTATATTATATACAATTATAAATCAAAATAATACAAATAATACGATTATTATAGATTATTTCTTACCTCATATGTATAATATAAATTAGTTATACAGTAAGGAGAGACATAAATGAGATTATATACAAAAGAAGATGACATATATATAAATATACCAAGTAATATGATAAATAATATCGATGAAGATAATATTTTATTAAAAGAATATATAAGAATTTATAAGAATGTAGAGAAGCTTAAAGAATATATAATTAAATATTTATTTGAAAAAGATAGCTCAATAACTCAAAAGAATATTGGAGATTTATTACTTAATATAAAATCTGAAGAAAATTTAGATAAATTTATAAATTATATAGATGTAGATATACATTCTTTAGAAGAAAAGTTTAAAAATTTAAACATACACTTAGGTGTAAATATAAATGAGATAAATTTAGCAAAAGAAGAAATTAAAAATGAATATGTAAATAATTCATATAACGAAGACTTTATAGTTAATAAAGAATATATAGATGAGATAATAAATTGTATAAAAGATGAAAATATGTATTCATTAAGACAAAAATCTAGATATGGAAGCTTAAACATAGAAGGGAAACTAAAATACCTAGAGGATATAGAAGATTTTAATGAAGATGAAAAGGGTGGAATGTATAGTCCTATACTTGTTATATATAGACCGGCTAAGTATTTAAGAGGAAGTTATATACTAGAAGATACTTATTATGTATATATAAAAAGACAACCACTAAATGCGCTTATTAATCAAGAAAAGCTTAACGAAAAAGGTATTGATGGTATGGGAAGTATTATATATAAAAAGCTAAAGCATGACCTTACAAATGAAAACTTACAGGAAATATTAGCTGAAATATATATATATGCAAATAAAAATAATTTAAACTTTGAAAATATAAAATTAACTGATATAAGTTCTAATAGATTATGGCTTACAAGTGAAAGGCTCAAAAAAGAATTTAAAGAACTTAGATATTATCATAAAAATTTAACACAAAAAATAAAAGATATATATGATTCTACAGGTGCATACTATACACAACTAGGTGGAAAATATATTTTTAATACTAGAGAATTTGCTCATTGTTATAAAACATATAAAGCAAAAGATATAAATGGATAAATTTCATAATATAAAAGGTTTTGAAATTATACAAAAGTTCTTATATAAAGATATATTTATGTAGGAACTTTTTATTATAAAGAAATTAGAAACTATTTATAAATAACTAATTTTAAATTACTTTAAAATATTATATTAAATAATGATTTTTATAATGAATATGAGCTAACCCTATAAATTGGAAGATAGTAAGATTTATGATATTATAAAATAAAAAGTAAGAGATATAAATGGGGGAATCTAATGATTAGAAAAGCTAAATTAAGTGATGTAGATACTATAATGTCTATAATAGATGAAACTGTAAAAGAAATGAAATTCTATGGGAATACTCAATGGGATGAGAATTATCCTAATAGTGAAACTTTTATAAATGATATAAAAAATGATAGCTTATATGTGTATGAAGAAGACAACAATATAAAAGGTTTTATATGTATTGATTGTAATCAAGCAGCAGAGTATGAAAATTTAAACTGGTCATTAAATGAAAAATGTATGGTAGCACATAGAATAGCTGTTAATACTAAATTTAGAAATGGTGGAATAGCTACTAAGTTAATGAGTTTTTGTGAGGAGTTAGCATCAAAAGAAGGAATAAGATATATAAAAACAGATACTTACTCATTAAATACAAAAATGAACTCTTTATTTAAAAAACTTGGATACAAATTTATTGGAGAAGTAAAATTTTTAAGTAAAGAGAAGGCATTTTATTGTTATGAAAAAATATTAAAATAATATAAAAATATACGTATAAATTAAGATATAATAAGAATTTAATTATTAATATAGAAGTAATCTGGGTATTAAAAATACTCAGATTATTTTTTTCCAAAACTTAATAAAGCTTATTAGTTATGGTATAATAATTAACTAGACAATATAATTACTAAAGATTTAAGGAGGGTGAGTATGAATATAGATAGAAATAAACTTACTCCAATGATGAAACAATACTTTGAAGTTAAAGATAGATACCCAGACTGTATATTATTATTTAGACTTGGAGACTTTTATGAAATGTTTTTTGAAGATGCTATAGTAGCTTCAAAAACACTTGAAATAGCATTAACAGGAAAATCGTGTGGTCTAGAAGAAAGAGCCCCTATGTGTGGGATACCATTTCACAGTGCCAATTCATATATATCAAAATTAGTAGAAGCAGGATACAAAGTTGCAATAGGTGAACAATTAGATGATCCACAAACAACTAAAGGTATAGTAAGAAGAGATGTTATAAGAGTTGTAACACCAGGTACTGTACTTGAAGGAAGTTTACTTGAAAATAAGAAAAATAACTATCTTTTATCACTATATATAAAAGGTGATTTATGTGGATTAACTTATGTTGATATAAGTACGGGAGAAGCAAATGCAACATACCTTTCTACTGATAAAATAGTAGAAGAAATTGCTAAGGTTCATCCAACAGAAATAATAATAAATGACTTAAACTTTATACCTAAACTTCAAAATATAGCAACAATAAGCAATATATATATAAATGAAAGTTTTGATGAAAAATATTTAGATGATAGTATTCTTAATGAGTATTTTAGCGATGAATATTTAAGTAATATAAAATTTGATGATAAAGATTTAATAAAATATAGCTTATCTATACTTTTAAACTATATATTTAACACTCAAAAGCAAGTTACATCAAATATAAATAATATAAATATATACAACTCAAGTGAATATATGGTACTTGATATGTTTACAAGAGTTAACCTTGAACTTACGGGGACTATAAGAGGAAATAAGAAAAAAGGTTCACTTTTACATGTATTAGATAAAACATCTACTGCTATGGGGGGAAGACTTCTTAGAAAGTATGTAGAAGAGCCATTAGTTAATAAAGCTAAAATAGATGAAAGATTAAATGTTATACAAGAAATTAAAGATGACTTTATGCTTCGTGAAGACTTAAATGAAATCTTAAAAAATGTATACGATATAGAAAGAATATGTGGAAAAATTGCCTTTGAAAAAGTAACACCAAAGGAAATGATTCACCTTAAAAATTCTATAGAAAAATTACCGATATTAAAAGATACTATAAATTCATCAAGTGCATCTATGCTTAAAGAGTATATAAAAGACTTAGATGATTTAAATGATTTATACAACCTTATTAATCAGTCTATACTTGAAGAACCATCAATAACATTAAAGGATGGTAATATAATAAAATCAGATTTTAATGAAGAATTAAAAGAGCTTCGTGACATCTCTAAAAACGGAGCATATATGATAAAAGAAATCGAAAATGAAGAAAGAGAAAAAACTGGTGTTAAATCCCTTAAAATAGGATTTAATAAAGTGTTTGGTTACTTTATCGAAATAACTAAAGCTAATTTAAATACTGCTAAAATTGATGAGTCTTATATAAGAAAGCAAACACTAAGTAATGCAGAACGATTTATAACTCCTAAGCTTAAGGAAATAGAAGATAAAATACTAAATGCTGAAGAAAAGATTAAGTCTTTAGAATATGAAATATTTGTAAATATAAGGAATGAAATATATAAAAATATAGATAGAATACAAAAAGTATCTAAAACTATAGCAAATATAGATGTATTTGTATCATTAGCTACTGTAGCTTATATAAACAATTATGTAAGACCTAATATAAATGAAGATGATAAATTAGATATAAAAAATGGTCGTCATCCAGTAGTTGAAAATATAGTGGGAGAAGAAAACTTTGTTCCAAATGACACTTATTTAAATACTGGTGAAAATATAATAAACATAATAACAGGACCAAACATGGCAGGTAAGTCAACATATATGAGACAAACAGCAGTAATTGCTTTAATGGCACATATTGGTTCATTTGTTCCAGCAGAATATGCAAATATACCAATACTTGATAGAATATTTACAAGAGTTGGAGCAAGTGATGATTTATCTCAAGGGCAATCAACATTTATGGTTGAAATGAGTGAAGTGTCTCATATACTTAAAAATGCTACAGATAAAAGTCTAGTAATACTTGATGAAATCGGAAGAGGGACAAGTACTTATGATGGTATAAGCTTAGCATGGTCGATAGTTGAGTATATTCAAAGTAAAATAAAATGTAAAACATTATTTGCAACACATTATCATGAATTAACTGACCTTGAAAATGAATTTAGCGAAGTTAAAAACTACTCTATAGCAGTTAAAGAAGATGATGATAATATAATATTCTTAAGAAAAATAATACCAACTGGAGCGGATAAGAGTTATGGTATATATGTTGCAAAACTTGCAAAGCTTCCAGATGAAGTTATAAATAGATCAAGAGAAATATTAAGTGATTTAGAAAAAAATCACATATACAATAGTGTAGCTATAAATAAAGATATTGATAGAGTTTTAGAAACTATAAATAATGCAGAAATTTCATCAAGCAATAATGATAAATTATATATTGAGAATATAGCAAAACTAGAAAAAGAAATAAGTTATTTAAAAGAAAATAGCTTTAAAGAAGAATTCGAAAGTTTAAAATTAGAACATGAATCTTTAGTTAAAAACTATGAAGATATTAAATCTAAAAATGATAAATTAACTATAGAAAATAAAGATTTATCTAAAAAAATTAAAGATAATGAAGCAAATTTACAAATAGCAGTAACTCAAATGAGTTTCGACACTATAGGTGATAACAATTTAAAGGATGAAATATTAAACTTAGACTTGCTTAATATGACTCCACTAGATGCAATAAATGCATTATATTCATTACAAAAGAAAGTTAAAAACAATTAAGAGTTGAAGAACCCTAAAATTAATTTTAAATTAGCGAAATATATTAAGCTAATACGTTAGAAAAAGGGGAGGACAATATGAATAGAATTAATATACTAGATGATTTAACTATAAATAAAATAGCTGCAGGAGAGGTGGTTGAAAGACCTTCTTCTGTAGTTAAAGAATTAATAGAAAATTCTATTGATGCAGGAAGTACTAAAGTAGTTATAGATATACAAGATGGTGGAAAAAAACTTATAAGAATAACTGACAATGGTTGTGGGATAGCATCTAGTGAAGTTGATAAATCATTTTTAAGACATGCTACAAGTAAGATTAAAAATATAGATGATTTATATGATTTATATTCTCTTGGATTTAGAGGAGAAGCATTAGCATCTATTAGTGCTGTATCAAAACTTGAAATGGTAACTAAAACAAAGGATGAGCCTATAGGAACTAAAGTTATAGTTGAAGGTGGAAATATAGTATCTAAAGAGCCAGTAGGAACTCATAATGGTACAACTATTATAATAAAAGATATATTTTTTAATACACCAGCTCGTCAAAAGTTCTTAAAATCAACTCATGCTGAAACTATAAATATAAGTGATTTAATAAATAAACTTGCAATAGGAAATCCACATGTTCAATTTAAATATGTTAATAATAATAAATCTATGCTTACAACACCAGGAGATAACAAATTATTAAGTGTTATAAGAAGTATATATGGAAAAGAAATTTGTGAGAATTTAATAGAGATAAATCATGAGTGTAAATATTTTAAGATAAGTGGATATATAGGAAATAACAATATATATAGATCTAATAAAAATTTACAACATATATATATAAACAAAAGATTTGTAAAAAGTAAGGTAGTTTTAGATGCTATAAGTGAAGCTTATAAAGGTATTATACCTATAAATAAACATTCAATATGTTTTATACAATTAACTATAAATCCTGCTAGTATAGATGTTAATATACATCCAACAAAGCTTGAAGTTAAATTTGAAAATGAAAAGGAAATGTATATTGAACTTAGAGATATACTAAGAAAAACTTTACTCTCAGCATCATTAATAGGAAAATATGAAACATATGATAAAAAAGAAGAAACTAAACATATTTTAGTAAAAGAAAATAACAATCAAAGTAAAAACATATATGAAAATAAAGAGTCTGAGGATATAAAAGTAATTGAGAAAAATTACGAAAAGCCAATAGATTCATTTATGTCATTTAATGATATTATAAAAAGTGAAAATAACACAGAAAAAGATAAAGAATATATATATGAGAAAAAATCAACAGCTAATATAAATGAATTAGATAATATAAAGATAATAAAAGAAGATTCTAGTTCTGAATATATAATAGAAGGTAATATTAGCTTAGAAAATTCTTTTTCTATTGAAGATATAGAAAAGTTAGATAAAGAAAAAGAATATCAAGAAAGCTTATATAATCAGGATAATGAGTATGAAGAAAATAATTTAACTTATAAGTCTAGTAGTGAATATATAAATAAAGATGAATATAGTAGTAAATTTACAAAAGAAATAGGAAAAATAGAGGACAATATTCAAGAACAATTTTTTGAAGAAACTCCTTCTAATAAGTTTTCATTAGCAGGATATAATGTTATAGGAACAATATTTGATACCTATATAATATTGTCTAAAGGAAACTCTATGTATTTGCTTGATCAACATGCAGCCCATGAGAAAATACTTTATGAAAGATATATGGACAAGTTCTATAAATCTAGTATAAATATGCAGATGTTACTAGATCCAATAGTGCTTGAATTATCTAATATAGATATGTTACATGTTGAAAATAATTTAGATTTATTTATGAAATTTGGTTTTGAAATTGAATTATTTGGTAACAATCATATAATGATAAGATGTGTACCAACTATATTCGGTGTTCCTGAATCTGAAAAATTTATACTACAAATAATAGATAATATAGAAGAAATAAAAAACAACTATGAGTTAAAAGGAGAAAAATTTGCATCTATGGCGTGTAGAGCAGCTATAAAAGCAAATGATAAAATTCAAAGTATGGAAATAAGAAGTTTACTTAATGAACTTGAAACTTGTGAAAATCCTTTTACATGTCCTCATGGTAGACCAACCATAGTAGAAATAACGAAAACAGAAATAGAAAAAATGTTCAAACGAATTATGTAGTTTAGAGAGGATTAATATGAAAAAAATTCCAATTATAATACTTACAGGACCAACAGCAGTTGGAAAAACTAACTTATCAATAGACCTTGCAAAAGAGATAAATGCTGAAATTATATCTGCAGATTCAATGCAAATATATAAATATATGGATATAGGTAGTGCTAAGGTAACAATCGATGAAATGCAAGGAGTAAAACACTATTTAGTAGATGAAGTAACTCCAGATTATGTATTTTCAGTTTCTGAGTTTCAAAAAAGGGCAGATGATTATATACAAAAAATAAATGATGAAAATAAAAAAGTTTTAGTAACAGGAGGAACTGGACTTTATTTAAATTCATTAATTTATAATATGGATTTTGCAAAATCTGATGCAAATAATGAGCTTCGAGAAAAATTAAGAATAGAACTTGAAGAAAATGGAATAGACTATATGCATAATAAATTAAAAGAATTAGACCCTGAAGCTGCACAGAGAATCCATAAAAATAATACTAAAAGAGTTATAAGAGCTCTTGAAGTTTGTTTAAGTGGAGAAAAGATGAATGACTTTTCTAAGGACTTAAAGTTTAATGAAAAATATAATCCTATAATAATAGTTTTAAATAGAGAAAGAGAACATCTATACGAAAGAATAAATAAGCGTGTAGATATAATGATGGATAATGGTTTAATAGATGAAGTTAAAAACTTACTTAAAATGGGATATACAAAAGATATGATATCTATGCAGGGTATAGGATATAAAGAAATAATAAAATATTTAGATGGTGAGTATACATTAGATGAGGCTGTAGACATAATAAAAAGAGACTCAAGAAGGTATGCAAAGCGTCAGTTAACTTGGTTTAGAAGATATGATGATGCTAAGTGGTTTAACTTAGATGAGTATAGTGATAGTCAAGTACTTAAAAATGATATAATTATGCATATTGAAAAAATGCTATAAATTATATAAAATATAATAAAAGGAATGGTAAATTTTACTACTTCAATTAAATTATCGGGAGGATATATACAAATGAAAAATACAGCTATAAATTTACAGGATTTATTTTTAAATAATGCTAGAAAAGAAAGAATACCTGTTACAATATATTTAATGAATGGGGTTAAAGTAAATGGACAAGTAAAAGGGTTTGATAGTTATATAATAATGTTAGAAGACGAAAAAAGACAACAAAATATGATATATAAGCATGCAGTATCAACTATACAACCATCTAGACATATAAATATGCAAAATAATAATCAACAAAATAATGGATTTAATAAATAGATGATAAGATGAACCAAATAAAATTTGGTTCATTTTTTACGTATAAAGAAATTATATCATGAAAAATTTAGATAACTAATGAATATAAGTAATATCAATGACTTTATAAGCGTAAAAAATGCATAGATAATAAATATATTGATTTTTGAGTAATAAGAGATATATGATATAATGTATATACAATATTTTAATTATAAGATTCAAGCTTTAATAGATAAATAATAAGGAGATTGAAATGAATAGATTAGATGAAAAGATAAGTATAATCGACAGTATATCATATGATGGTGTAGATTTTGAAATAATAGCATACAATAATCTAGAAGGAGCTCAAAATGTAGAAACAGCTATGGGTCTATTTTTTGCAAGTCAAGCTGGATTAAAAATGAAGCAAGTAAGAATAAAGTTAAATAATAGTGCAGTAAAAACTGAAGCAGGAGCACTTTATTACTATAAAGGAAATATACAATCTAAAAGTAATATTGGTGGTGTAGGAGGTCTTTTTAAAAAGGCTGTTTCAGGAAGTATAACAAATGAAAGTGCTATAAAGCCTACTTATAGTGGAAGTGGAGAGATTCTTTTAGAACCATCATATAAACATTATATAATAATGGAATTAAATGATGAAAGTATAATCGTTGATAAAGGAATGTTTTATTGTTGTTCAGAGGATATAACTGTTAAAGGAGTTATGCAAAAAAATATTTCATCAACATTACTTGGAGGAGAAGGATTATTTCAAATAGAATTAACTGGTTCAGGGGTAGTTATACTTGAATGTAGTGTACCAAAGTCAGAAATAGTAGAATGTGAAATAAGTAAAGGTCAAGAATTAAAGGTAGATGGAAACTTTGCTATAGCTAGAACTAAAGGTGTAAACTTTAGCGTTACAAAATCAGATAAAAGTTTATTTGGTTCAGCTATAAATGGTGAAGGATTCTTAAATACATTTAGTGGTGAAGGAAAAGTTTGGATAGCTCCTACTCAACCTATGTATGAAAAAATGAGATATGGTCTTCCAACCGATAATAATTCTATGAATAACCCAACACCTCGTCAAAGAGGTTAATATTAAATGCCCTATAGGATAGATTCTTATTATCTAGACTATAGGGCATTTACACTAAACATTTATATTAGAAAAACCTTCACCTAAGGTCTCGTGAACATCAGATACTATAATAAAAGCATAGGGATCAATAGATTTAATAATTTTCTTTAAAGTTACAACTTGACGCTTTGCAACAACTACTAATAGAATATCTTTTTCGCTTTTAGTATAACCACCTTCACCTTTTAAAATCGTTACACCTCTTTCAAGTCTCTCCATTATAGAATAAGTAATTTCATCAGATTTATTAGATATAATAGTAAATGATCTTGAATAATTAAATCCATCAACTATAAAATCAGTAACTTTAACTGTAAGAAATAAAGCCAATCCAGAGTAAAGTGCTATTTCAATCTCCTTAGATACTATACCTGATAAGAAAATAACTATAAAGTCAGCTATCCCCATTAATACTGCAATACTTATAGACGGTAAAAATTTATTAACTAGAAGTCCAATTAAGTCTGTTCCTCCAGTAGTACCGTTGATTCTAAATATAATTCCAAGACCTATTCCATTTAATACAGATCCTACAATACATGCAAGTAATGGGTCATTTGTAGCATTTATATTACTTAGTTTTGATGTAAAATTTAGACATAAAGTAAGTAAGAGAACTCCAAGTAAAGTTTTTATGATTTCTTCTTTAGATAATATTTTGTAAGCAATTATAAAAAGAGGAATATTAAAACATAAGTTAAGTACCCATAAAGGAACACCACTAATTGAATTTATAACAATTGATAAACCAGTTATACCACCAGGTGCTATTAAGTGAGGTTCAAAAAAAACACTTAGGGAAAGTGACATAAAAAAGCAACCTACAGATAAAAATAATAATTCTTGCAAGAATTTGATGTTTCTGTTAAATATAAAAATCCACCCCCTATAATAAATTTTATATAAATAGAATTTTATTGTATGTACTCACATTATAATAATATATGCCTTAATATTTAAAATAATGAACATTTGAAAAAATAATAATAAAATGATTTACAGGTATATAGAATAAAAGTTAGATAAATTATTGAGCAGGTATTAAAATATTATTAATAAATAAAAGGATATGGATAACTTATAGAATATAGTTAGCTTATATATATTTTACAAAATCAAAATATATATAAGTTATTTATTTTTAGTTTATATTATATATTGGAATATTGAGAAACTATTTTTAATAGTATGAATAGGAATATAATTTAATAATTATATAAGGGGGTATATAATTGGTTAAGAAATTAAGTTCAATGCTAGTATTAGCTTTAACAACAGGAGTATTGTCGGTAGGATGTACACAAAATGGTAATGTAAAAGAAAATACAATAACATCTGCACAACTTCTATCTAACATTAATTCAAGAAAAGCAATAGCTATGTCAATAGACAGAGAAGAGTTTACTAAAATAATTTTAAATGATGGATCTATTGGATCATCAAATTTTGTACCAACAAACTTAGCTTATAATAAAGATGGTAATGATTATAGAGATTTAGTTGGAGATCAAGGTCTTGATTATGATTTAGAAAAAGCAAAAGAATATTGGCAAAAATCTAAAGAAGAATTAGATTTTGATAATGTAACTATAGAAATATTAACTAATGATGTTGAAATGAATAAAAGGATAAGTGAATATCTTCAAAATGCTCTAGAAAGTAATTTAGATGGATTAACTGTTAAATTAAAACAAGTGCCTCAAAAACAAAAAAGTCAATTAAGCTCAGAGGGAGAATATGACCTTCAAATTTGCAAATGGGGAGCTGATTATCCTGATCCATTAACATTTTTAGATACATATACGCCAGAAGGTGTATTTGCCAATAATACAAATTATGATAATAAAATTTTTAATGAAGAATTAAATAAAGCTAAGCAAAGTACTGATATAGATGAAGCATTTAGTTATTATGCTAAAGCTGAAAAGGCATTACTTGATGATGCGGTATGTATACCTTTATATCAAGAGAGTCTAGCATATTTACAAAGAGAAGAAATATCAAATCTTATATATAATAATTATGGTGCTAGAACTACTTATAAATGGGCTAAGATAAAAGATAAAGAAACATTAAATGTGGCAGTTCAAACTGATATACAAGCTTTAGATAGTAGTAAAGTTGAAGATACTGTTGCATTTGATGTTATAAATGCAACTATGGAAGGATTAGTAAGAGTTGATGAAAATGATAAGGTAGTTCCAGGTATGGCTAAGGATTGGAGTGTATCCGAAGATGGATTAGTATGGACATTTAATCTAAGAAAAGATCAAAATTGGTCTAATGGAGCTCCTGTAACAGCAAATGACTTTGAATTTGCAATAAAAAGAACATTAAATCCAGAAACAGCATCTGAATATGCATTTATTATGTATGATATAAAGGGTGCTAAAGAATTTAACAAGTCTGAAAGTACAGATGCCTCTACTGTAGGAGTTAAAGCATTAGATGATTATACATTAGAAATAACTTTAAATAAACCTATAAATTACTTTGATAAACTAGTATCATTCCCTGTATTTTTCCCTCAAAATGAAGAGTTTGTAACAAAGATGGGAGAAAGCTATGGAACTTCAAAGGATACAACTTTATATAATGGCCCTTTTGTATTAACAAAGTGGAAAACAGAAGATCAATTTACTATGGAAAAAAATCCAAACTATTGGGATAAGAAAGAGGTTAATTTATCAACTATAAACGCTAAAGTTGTAAAAGATGTTCAAGCGGGTGTTAGTTTATTTGAAGCAGGAGAAATAGATATAGTTCAGATTAATTCAGAGTACGTTGATAAATTTAAGGACTCAAAAGATTTTAAACTATTCCCTAATGCAGCAACAATATTTTTAACTACTAATCAAGATAGAAAATAGATTTTTATAATATTGACAAAAGTAGTTTTTATGATAAATAAATTTATAATATAAATAAAATATATATGATAATAAAAAGCTGATCCTTAAATAGATCAGCTTTTTTATTATCTAGATACAAAAGTTTCACAACTTGTATCGTGTGCATTTATTTGAACACTGTCAGCAACGCAATTCTTATCTTCATTATAAGTACAGTTAACAGCATCACATTTTATTTGTTCAGGTTTAGTACAACTGCAATTAGCACAATTTGTAAAAGAAGTATTATCTTGGTCTACGAAAGAAGAGCAGTAAGTATTAGAAGTTGTATTAGCATTATGACCACCTACATTTATACCACCAGCATAACATAATCCCGAGTTATTATGTCCACAATTAGTTGCAGAACAGTTTAAATTTCCATTTGACATTTTATGTACCTCCTATTTATTTATTTATATAATCTATTATCTGATAAATTAAAAAAAATATAATAGGAAGATAAATCATAGTTAAGGAAAATTATAGTATGAATATTACTTAAATTTAATAGATAATAAGTGTATTTTAATAAAATAATAAATTGAAATTTTATAATAAAGTTATTAATAAGGTATTACTTAAAGTGAAAAATAATATAATTTAATAGACGTATGAAAAATATTGTTATATTATATATATAACAAATAAAACAGAAAAGGGGGATTGATTATGAAAAAAGTTAATATTTTTCTGAGTATAACTTTTGTAGCTACATGGAGTATAGCCTTTTGGTTAATGGGAAATGGTGGATATCAAAATCCACTGGCTCAGATAGTACTTATGGTATGTATGATAATTCCAGCAATATCAGCAATTTTAACTAGCTTTATAACTAAGGAAAATATTAAAGATTTATGGATAAAACCAAACTTTAAAAATAATAAAAAAATTTATTTAATAGCTTGGTTTTTACCTGCAATACTTATTGTATTAGGAGCAGGAGTGTATTATTTAGTGTTTCTATCTCATTTTGATTTAAGTATGTCAACATTTATAAAATTAACACAAGATCAAATGGTAGCTATGGGTCAGGTAGCACCATCAGTAGAAGAATTAAGATCATTGCTTATAATGCAAATGATAATAGCAGTTTTACTTGCACCTATATTAAATTTTATAGCTTGTCTAGGAGAAGAATTGGGATGGAGAGGATTTTTACTTCCAACGCTTAATGAAAAATATTCATATTTAAAATCTACTATTAAAAGTGGTGTTATATGGGGGATATGGCATGCGCCTATGATAGCTATGGGACATAATTATGGATTAGGTTATTTTGGTGCACCTTGGGGAGGAATACTTGCAATGATAGTATTTTGTGTAGTTGTATCTGCCTTTTTATCATATATGACATTTAAGACTAAAAGTTGTATACCAGCGGTGCTTTCACATGGTATGATAAATGGGTTTGCAAGTTTTTCAACTGTATTTATAGCAGTACCTAGAGTTAATCCATTTATAGGACCAAGTCCAGTTGGAATATTAGGTGGAGTTGGATTTATAGTAGTAGGAATTATTTGTTTAATTAAAATAAATAAGATGGATAAAGAAATGGAGGAAATATCTATATAGATATTTCCTTATTTATTTAAAAAGTTTACTTTTATAATAGAGACTATATACTAAAAATATTAACCAGTAAAACAAAATTAAATTTTAGCTATTAAAGTTAGTTAAATTTACAATATATGGTATATTATAAATATATAATTATAAAAATTTCGCTTAACTAATTTTGCCAACGATATATCCTTGCTCAAAAATGATATATAGAAAATATGATAAACTTGTAAAATTTATAAATAAATGATATATTTTAGATAAAAATAAAATAAAAGAGGGATACTATGTATTTACCAAGTAAAATCACAAATATATTATCTAAAATAACTAAATCATATACAGTTAAATATACAAATGGTAAAATAGAATCAGTATTTATAAGTGAAAAAGATGTAACAATACAAGCATCAAATAAGGGATACTGTATTTACTTAAAAGGTGGTCCTATATATTTAAATGATTTAAAGTCAATAGAGCCTCTTTTAGTAAAAATGAATGTTTTAAATAATAATGATAAAATTAAAAATAACAAGTCTATAAAAGATGAATTAATAGATATTTTTTCGAAAAATAAAGATACTTTTTCTGTAGAATATAATGGAGCACGTATAGTATCTTTAAATCTAGAAAATCCTAAATTGGTTATAAGTAAAACTAGTGTGGGATATTCATTAAATGTAAATAATGAAAACATATCTATAAATAATGTGGTATCATTAAAAAAACTTTTAACAAGAATGAATGTTATAAAGTCATTAAAGAAAAAAAATATTAAAAAAGATGTTTATGATTGTGGATTTGAACAACTTATGTTGGATATATAGACAGATTGCCTTTAAAAGGGCTGAACTTATATAAAGTTCAGCCTTTTTTAGTTTAATTTTAATATTATAAATTATAAATGATTAAAAAGTACTTGATAATATATAAAGATATAAGTATATTAAATATAAAACTAAAAGGAGAAAAATGTATAATTATGAATAATAATAAAACTTTAAATAAATCATTTTGTATAACTGCATTAATAATAGTACTTTTAATTGGAGTATACATATTTGTAAATCCAGTAAATGAAGTTATAAATAACATGGTATCATACTTAACTAAATTAGATTTAGAAGGACTTAAGAAATATATATTATCATTTGGTATGTGGGCACCAGTAATATCATTTTTGCTTATGATATTACAATCAGTAGCAGCACCACTTCCAGCTTTTATAATAACTTTTGCTAATGCGGCTTTGTTTGGATGGGTAAATGGAGCAATACTTTCATGGACAAGCGCTATGGTGGGAGCAGCATTATGTTTTTATATAGCTAGGTTTTTAGGAAGAGATACAGTTGAAAGACTTACAAGTAAACTTGCTTTAAAAAATATAGATGAGTTTTTAGGAAAATATGGCAAGCATACCGTATTAATAGCAAGATTACTTCCATTTATATCTTTTGATTTAGTAAGTTATGGTGCAGGGCTTACTTCAATGAGGTTTATACCTTTCTTTGTTGCAACAGGTATAGGACAGCTTCCAGCTACAATAGTTTATTCATATGTAGGTGGAATGCTTACAGGTGGAGCCAAGCTTATGATGATGGGAATTATGACCTTATTTGCAATAAGTGTACTTGTATATCTTTTAAAGCAAATATATACTGAGAAAAAAAGTAAAGTTTAAAGTTATACTAATTAGTAGGAGGCTTTTCTAAATATAGAATAGCCCTTTGCATTTTAGATTAGAAAAGTTAATTTTTTATAGGAGGATAAATGATTAAAATAATAAATTTAAATGAAAAAACTCTAGAAGAGATAAAAATAAATGAAAATAATTGTATAAACTGCAAAAAATGCTATAATTCATGTCCGATGATGAGTAAATACTCTTCATCGCCAAAAGAACTTATGAAAAAAATAATAACAGATAAAGGTGTAGATAAAAATATACCTTATTCTTGTTCTTCTTGCGAAGTATGCAACTTAAAATGTCCTAAAGATATAAAAATAAAAGAAATGTTTTATGATATGAGAAAAGATATTTTTAATAATGATAAAAAAAATATAAATGATATTGGATATAATAGTATAAAATTTCATCAGATTAATAGTTTTTCACCTGTATTTTCAAAGTCTTTTTCAAATAAAAGTACTAAGAAATTATTCTTTCCAGGATGCAGTTTATCAAGTTATAGCCCGGAAATAGTTTTAAAAGCATATGAGTATTTAAAGAAAAACATAGATGATTTATCAATAGCATTTAAATGCTGCGGTAAACCAACCTTATCAATGGGAGATGTGGATAAATTTAAAATATATTATTCTCAGGTAGAAAATTTATTTTTAGAAAATAAAATTGAAGAAGTTATAGTAGCATGTCCAAATTGTTTTAACACCATAAAAAAATATAGCAAATCAGTTAAAGTAAAAACTATATGGGAAGTTATAAATGAAAATTCAATTCCTAAAAATTTAATAAATCATTATAATGATTTAGACATTAAATTTAGTTTACATGATCCATGTCCTATAAGATATGAAACAAAAATTCATGATAGTGTTAGATTGATATTAAAATCTTTGGGGATTAAAATAGTAGAATTTGATAAAAGTAGAGAAAATACAGAGTGTTGTGGATCTGGAGGTATGCTTAGAGTAACAAATCCTAAACTAGCATTAGAGCAAACTAATAAAAGAGCTAGTGAAGCTAAAACTGATACAGTTATATCTTATTGTGAATCTTGTTGTGAAGCTATGATGATTGCAAATAAAAATACTCTTCATATATTAGATTTTATGTTCAATGATAATGTTATAAATAAAAGTAAATTTACTCAAGATAAAATATCTACCATAAAAAAATGGAAAAATAGATATAAATCTATAAAGTTAATTAAAAATTAATAATAAGATTTTAATTCAAAAATATGGTAATATAATATTTTAGAAGAAGAGGTGATATTTTGACAAAAAAATACAAAACAGCATATAAGGTAATAATATCTATAGCTATATTGATGCTTATATCAATTGTTGTATATAAGGTTTATAAAATGAATTTAGGAGTAGACGATATAAAAAATTATGTTGAGTCTTTTGGAAAGTTGGGACCAATAATATATATAATAATGTTTTCTCTAGTTCCCCTTACGCTTTTTCCAGATTCAATACTTGCAATATCAAGTGGTCTTATATTTGGATTAGTAAATGGATATATTTATACTGCAATTGGAGCTTTAATAGGAGGAACAATATCATTTTATATATCTAGAAAGCTAGGAAGAAATGTAGTAAAAAAACTTACCAAAGAAAAACTAGATAAGGTAGAAAATATGATAAATGAAAGAGGATTCTTTATAGTACTTATGCTAAGGCTGATTCCTTTATTTCCATTTGATGTAATTAGCTATGGTTCGGGCTTAACAAGTATAAGATATAAAGATTTCTTACTTGCAACTTTCTTTGGAACAATACCGGGAATATTTGTATTTGTAAATATTGGAGCACAATCGGTTAATATAGGAAGCAAAAGTTTTTATCTATCAATAGCAGCTTTAATATTACTTTTAGTAGTATCCATAATATTAAAAAATAGATTTATTAGCAAAAACTTAGAGAATAATAAATAAAATTAGGAGGTAAAATGTTAGATACACATGCAAGAAAATATGTAAATCCAATAATTGAATTAGGAGCTGAGTTTCTTTTAAAATTAAAATTAACTCCTAATAATGTAACCATATTAGCTTTATTACTAGGGGTATCAACTTCTATATTTTTATATTTTGATATGCAGATAATTGCAGTTACTCTACTTTGGGTATCAGGATACTTAGATGCAGTAGATGGAGCTATGGCAAGAAGAAGTAATAGTTCATCATCCTTTGGAACACTTCTAGATATTGTTTCAGATAGAATTGTAGAAGTAAGCATAGTGTTAGTACTAGGGCTTAAATTTGTAGATGTAAGATATAATCTTATAGTATTAACTGTATGTATACTTATGTCTATGACTATATTTTTAACAGTTGGAGCACTAAGTGAAAAAAAAGGAGTTAAATCATTTTATTATCAAGCAGGAGTGGCAGAAAGAAGTGAAGGATTTATATTTTTTTCACTTATGATTTTAATTCCAAGCTATTTAGGAATAATAACTAATATATTTTCAATACTAATAATAATAACTGCAATTCAAAGATTTTTGGAGGCAAAAAGATTACTGGATTAATAAATAATAAGGAGATATAAGTATGAAGAAAAAAATTTACATAGTACTATTATGTATGATGATGATTTTATCTTTAGTGGGATGTTCAAAATCTCAAAAATCAAATGATGCAAATAGTAATACAAATATACTAGATACTAGTTATGATGAAATTTTAAAAAGTGCAAAAGGAACTACAGTAAATTTTTATGGATATGGTGGTAATGAAGTTATGAATAAGTGGTTTGACACTTACGTAATACCACAAATGAAAGAAAAATATGATATAAAAGTAAAAAGAGTAGGAATGAATATTGATGATATAATGAATAAATTATTATCAGAAAAGCAAGCTAAAAGTAAAGATGGAGTAATGGACGTAGTTTGGATAAATGGTGAAAATTTTAAAACTGCAAAAGAGAATAATCTATTACTTGGATCATTCACAGAAAAACTTCCTAACTTTAATGATTACATAGACAAAAATTCAGAAACTATAAACACTGATTTTGGAACTCCTGTAGATGGGTTAGAAGCACCATGGGGTAAGGCAGAGTTTGTAGTAATTAAAGATACTGGTAAAGTACCTCAAAATATAGAAGATACTGAAACATTAAAAGAAGTAATAATTAAAAATCCAGGTAAATTTACATATCCTGCTTTACCTGATTTTGAAGGAAGTGCATTTGTAAGAAATGTAATATACGACATAGTAGGATATGAAAACTTAATTAACTTACCTGAAAATGAAGATGAAGTTAGAAAAGTTATACAACCAGCTATGGATTATTTAAATGAAATTAAACCATATTTATGGAATAAGGGAGAAACATATCCTGCTACCATAGCACAATTAGATAATATGTATTCAGATGGTGAGGTTTACTTTACCATGACTTATTCACCAAATACTGTTAAAGGAAAAATTGATAGCAATGAATATAGTAAAGATACAGAAATAATAGCATTTGATAAAGGAAATATAAGTAATACTCACTTTTTAACAATACCTGAAAATGCACCTAACAAAGAAGGAGCTATGGTACTTATAAACTTTTTAATGAGTATAGATGCTCAGGCTTCAAAAACTAATACTGCTAATTGGGGCGATATGACTGTACTAGATATGGATAAGGTTCCTAACGAAGAAAAGTCTAAATTTAGCGAAACTGCAGAATTTGGAAAGACATTACCAGAGTTAAATGCAGGATTAGTACCTATAATAGAGAAGATATGGACTGAAGAGGTTTTACAAAATGGAAAGTAAACTAAAACCATATATATTACTAGCACCTGTCGCTATTATATTAATAAGTATAATGGGATTTGGAATAGCTAACTGTGTAATGCAGAGTTTAGGATATATGCCATATATAGGTGCAGAAAATATTAGTTTTAGATTTTATAAAGAAGTTATAAGAGATTCTGTATTTTTAGAATCTCTTATATTTAGTTTAAAAACATCATTTATATCGTCTACAGTAGCAGTTTTTATAGGAGTGATATTAGCATATTTTTTATCACAAGAGAAATTATCTAAAATAAAAGAATCACTATTAAACTTACCTGTTATAATTCCACATATAGTTGTAGTAATGTTGATGATAACTATATTTTCTCAATCAGGAATAATTTCAAGAATATTATATTCATTAAATATTATAAGTGATTCATCTCAATTCATGTCTTTAGTTTCTGATAAAAATGGAGTAGGAGTAATATTGGTATATTTATGGAAAGGAATCCCATTTACTATTATAACAGCTTATAATATTTTGAAAAATATAAGTAATAATTTAGAAAAAGTAGCCATAAATTTAGGAGCTAGTAAGTTACAATGCTTTAGATATATAATCTTACCATTAGCTTCACCAACAATAATATCTTCATTTATAATTTTATTTGCTTTTTCTTTTGGTTCATTTGAAGTCCCATTTTTGATAGGGCCAACAACACCTAAAGCACTTTCTGTTAGTGCATATACAAGTTATATAAGTTCGGACTTATCTCAAAGATCATATGCTATGGTTATAAATGTTATATTATCTAGTTTAAGTTTTATACTTCTTATTGTGTATAATAAAATTCTAGAAAAGATAAATAGATATAAAATTTAGGAGGAGATATTAAAGTGAATTTAAAAAAAATAATAATAGAATTGGCTATTATAACTTTTATATTTCCTCTAATAATATTGGGGATTTGGAGTGTAACAGGTTCTTGGATATATCCAAGTCTTTTACCTCAAAGTTATTCATTAAGAGGATTTCAGTATATATTAAGTTTAGATAATATAGCTATATTAATAAATAGCATAATACTATCAATTTTAGTTGTATTTATTACAATAGTGATTAGTATTCCAGCAGCTAAGGCACTATCTTTATATAATTTTAAAGGAAAGAAATTCTTTGAATTATTAGTATTATCTCCAGCAATAATACCTACAATATCAATAGCAATGGGAGTACATATATTTTTTATAAAGCTAAAATTAGCAAATACATATCTAGGCGTAGTAATTATAAATATATTACCTTGTATACCTTATGCCGTAAGAATTATAGGTGATGTGTATAAATTAGTTGGAGATAAGTTAGAAATACAAGCAAAAATGCTTGGGGCAAGTAAGATAAATGTATTTAGATATATTACACTACCTTTATTACTACCAGGTACACTAGGAGCATCAAGCATGTGCTTTATAATAGTATTTAGTCAATATTTCTTAACTATGCTTATTGGGGGAGGAACTGTAATTACTTATCCTATGATTATGTTTCCATATATACAAAGTGGAGATAGAGTAATAGGCTCTATGTATAGTATAGTATTCTTAGTTGCAAGTATAATAGTTTTAATATTAATAGAGAAAAGGATAAAAATATATTACAAAAATAGTAGCAGTTTTTTTGAAATATAAGAAATTAAGGAGAAATAGATATGTCATCAGTTAAACTTGTTAATATAACTAAAAGTTTTGATGAAAAGATAGTATTACAAGATATAAATATAGATATAAAAGATGGAGAACTAGTATCATTATTAGGAGTATCTGGATGTGGTAAAAGTACAACACTACAATTAATAGCAGGACTTATTAATCCAGATAGTGGAGATATAATTTTTAATGATAAATCAGTACTAAATACACCAACAGGAAAAAGAGATGCAGTAATAGTATTTCAAGACTACTTATTATTTCCACATATGAGTGTATATGAAAATATTGAATTTGGATTAAAAATGAAAAATATAAATAAGAAAATTAGAAAAGATAAAGTTAAGGAGTTAATAAAACTTGTAAAATTAAATGGATATGAAAATAAATATCCATCTGAACTATCTGGTGGACAAAAACAAAGGGTTGCTATAGCAAGAACACTAGTAATAAATCCAAAGGTATTATTATTAGATGAGCCTTTTTCAAATTTAGATATAAACTTAAGAAATGAAATGAGAGAGTTTGTCTTAAATTTACAGAAGAAATTAAATATAACTACTATACTTGTTACTCATGATAAAGAAGAAGCACTTATAATGAGTGATAAAATAGCTGTTATGGTAAATGGTAAAATAGAGCAGTTTGATAAGCCTGAAACATTATATCAAAAGCCTAGAACTAAATCAGTTGCCAATATATTTGGTGAAAGAAACTATATAAAAGGAAAAATAGAAAATGAAGTATTTAAAAGCAATATATTATATATAGATGCAAAGGGATATAATAATTTAGATATTGTTGAAGCTATGATTCCTAAAGAGTGCATAAAACTATATAGTTCAAATTATAATGATGGAATAAATGGATATATACAAAGAAAGCAGTATGCAGGAGATAAAACTTTTTATGATATTAATATAAATGGAGAAGTATTAAAATGTACATCGATATCTAATGAATATAATCAAGGGGATTGTGTAAAAATATGTGTTGATAGAGATAATATAGTATTTTTTCCGCTATAAAAATAGAATGTATATAATAAACATATTTATTGCAAAAGGAGAATAGTTATGAAAGTAATTAATAACTTTAAGGTACTGGGAATAGTTAGTATATTAATTTTAAGTTTAGGATTTATAGCTGGATGTAGCTCTAAAAATAAAGTAAGTAACACAATACAACAGTCAGAAGAGACTAAAGGATATGAAAATATAGATGGGAAACAAACTGAAAAATTATTAAATTCAGATAAAGATGTATTAATTATAGATGTAAGATCAGAATATGAATATGAAAAAGGTCATTTATTAAATGCAATAAATTTACCATATGATGATGATTTTAAGTCAGAGTTAAATGAAATAATAGATTATAAAGATAAAATTATATTAGTATACTGCAGAAGTGGAAATAGAAGCGAAAAAGCTGCAGTAAAGTTAGTTGATAATGGTTTTAAAAATGTAAAAAATGTAACAGACGGTGTAGATGAATATGATTATAAGCTTGTTAAAGTAGATAATATAACTGGAAGAGAAGCAGAAAAAATGATAAATGATGATAAACATGATAAAGATTTAATAATATTAGATGTTAGAGAACCAAAAGATTTTAACAATGGACATCTTCTAAATGCCATAAATATACCTATTGAAGATATAGATAAAAGAATGGATGAATTGAGAAATTATAAAAGTAAAGATATAATTGTATATTGCAATACAGGAAGAAAAAGTGCAGAGGTTGCAGAAAAACTAGTAGAACATGGATTTACAGATGTTACAAATATCGTAGATGGTGTATCAGAATATGATTTTAAACTAGTTAAATAGTATAAAAAGTGAACATATACTAGAAATAAAAGGTGTATAGATTTCTATTAAATAACAAAATATATTTCTAAATTGCATAATAAGTATATATACTACATAACTTGCGTTATTTGATTTAAAATATTATCATTTAAAGGGCTTTAGTAATATAACTATTATAATTCAAGGTAGAGCAACTAACATAATAGCTAAAAAACTATGTATATTAGAAGTAATAGATAAAATAGTATAAAAGTAAAATAGTGTATAAAACATACTCTATAATATAGACTATAAAAAAGTTTATAATATAGGGTATTTTTCTATATTATAAAAAACTATTACATAAAAATTCAATAATATACTATAAATTTCCATTTTAAATATAATATATATAAAATATGAAATTTATGGTATTATTATTAAATAAAGTTCTAATCTATAGGGTGTAAAGATAAAAAATTGTATTAAAGTATAATTAAGTAGAAAAAGCAAATATATATAAGTTAATAAATAGATATTACTTGAAATATTCTATTTAAAAATACTTTGGAAATAGAGTGTATTTAAATTAAGGTTAGGAGAAATATATATATATTAACTAAGTGAATTTTATATATTTTTTTGGATAACTTAAAACTATATAACTAAATATGTGGAGGACGTAATATGAAGAAAAAAGGTTTTAAGTTACCGACAGCATATAGCATATTATTAATTATAACTGTTGTAATAGCTATAATAACTCAATTTATACCTGGTGTAAAACCTGCAAGGCTTTCTGATGTTATAATGGCACCTATAAATGGATTAAAAGATGCTATAGATATATCTTTATATGTACTTTTAATGGGTGGATTCTTAGGTGTTGTAACAAAAACTGGGGCTCTTGATGCAGGTATAGGAGCAGTTGTTAAAAAACTAAATGGTAAAGAATTATTACTTATACCTATACTTATGTTTATATTTTCCCTAGGTGGTACTAGTTATGGTATGTCAGAGGAGACACTAGCATTTTATGCATTAGTTACAGCAACAATGATGGCTGCAGGATTTGATTCATTAACAGCAGTAGCAACAATAGCTTTGGGAGCTGGTAGTGGAGTTTTAGGTTCTACAGTAAATCCTTTTTTAGTATCTACGAGTATAGACTCTTTAAAAGGAGTTGGAATAGCAACTAATCAAGCTGTAGTTATAGGGATTGGTGTAGCATTATGGCTATCATCTTTACTTATATCTATATTTTTTGTAATGAATTATGCTAAAAAAGTTAAAAATGACAAAGAAGCTTCAATTTTATCTCAAAGAGAATATGATAACGCAAAAGAAGCATTTATGGATAATAATGAAGTGACAATAGAGTTTACTACTAAAAGGAAAGTAGTAGTATGGCTATTTGCCATATCTTTTATAGTTATGATACTAGGAGTAATACCTTGGGAGAGATTTGGTATAACTATATTTAAAGAAACAGCATTTTTAACAGGCGAACCTCTTGGTAATTGGTGGTTCTCAGAACTTGCTGTTTGGTTTACGTTAATGGCAATTATAATAGGTATAGTTTATGGATTTAATGAAAAGGAAATAGTATCAGCTATAATAGATGGTGCAGCTGAAATGGTTGGTGTAGCACTTATAATAGGTATATCAAGAGGTGTATCATTTATTATGTCAGCAACTAATTTAGATGTATATGTATTAAATAGAGCATCTACAGCACTTACAGGAATGTCACCTATACTATTTACTAATATGGCATTTTTAATATATATAGCATTAGCATTTTTAATTCCATCAACTTCAGGACTTGCAAGCTTATCAGTACCAATATTTGGGCCTCTTGCTCAAACATTAGGATTTGCACCTGAAATAGTTATATCTATATTAAGTGCAGGTAGTGGTCTTGTAAACTTAATAACGCCAACATCTGGGGTTATTATGGGTGGACTAGCTATTTCAAAGGTTGAATATACTACATGGGTAAAATTTGTAACTAAAATAGTCATATGTATATATATATCTTCAGCTATTATACTATCAATTGGTATGATGCTTATAAAATAGGTTATACGTATTTTATTATTTATATAAAAAAGAGCCTTTTTAATAAAGAGGCTCTTTTTATATGCAGTTTTATTTATTTTTAGGAATATTTCTTTGAGGATATGCATTTTTACTATTTATAACTCTAAAATTTAATATATCTGTGGTTTCGCTATCAGTACTTTCATTAACTTCTATATTATCTAATATTTCATGATATTGATCATCATGATTATTTAAAAACATTAAGTCATCATTAGTTTTCTTTTTCATAATAAATCTCCTTTATAATGTTTTATATAAGTTAGTATCTGTGAAAACTAATTTTATATGTATACCAAGTATAAAATGAAATTGTTATATTTTATTTATTTAGATTTATATTTTAAAGTATAACCATTGGTAGTTTTTATAATAGTACCATTATTTAATAGATTACCTATGATTATCTTAGCTAAATGAGAAGGATTTTTAATAACTAATTTATGTTTACTATAAAATAGAGAAGATTTAACATTAGTAAGTTCATTTTCTATATCTTTTCTAGATAAAGTATTATTTTGTTTAAAAGACTTTATAACAATTTTTTCACTTTTTTTATAAAGATTATCTAACAGTTCCTTTTCCTTACTTTGTTCCTTTTTCATACCCCATATGTATATTATTACAGTAGCAATAGCAAATAAAAGTATATAAAATAGATTGATTAACATTTTACTTGCCTCCTTTTTTAAACTTTACAAATTTATTACTTTCAAGTATTGTGATAAACTCAACTAATCTTTCAATTAAAGGTTCAGCATCATTCCCAAAATGTCCTTTAACATCTTTAGATAGCTCGTAAATTGATTTATTATCGTCTATACACTTCCATACAAAGCTGCCATGTTTATCAAGCTTTATATAGCTTTTAGGATGAACTTTAAAAGTTTTTTGAGCTATTTTATCAAATAAACCATTTCGAGTGATTTCTAAAGTAATAATACCAAAACTATCTTCAAGCCACTTTATATTTTTATTTTTTATAGGAACAAAATCTAAATAATTTTTAACTTTCTTACTCATAAAACCCTCCAATATATAAAATTAAGGGAGTGCATTTTAAGACAACTCCCTTAATTAACTATATTATTTATTAACTAGCTTTATTCTTATCTTTATACCAAATAGTGAACTTAAATAAAGTAAGTATTAATAATGCAAAGAATATTACAGAACCTATTTGACCTAGGTTAACAAAATCAGATAAGTTTATTATATCTGCTAGAGAGCTTTCTCCAATTTTTATAACTGCGAATATAGCAAGTAATACACCTACTAAACCTTCACCTGCTATAAGACCTGAAGTATATAAAACACCTCTGTCAATTTGTTCTTTTTTAACTTCTTTAGATACATTTTTTCTATTTTCAAGGAATAATCTTATAACTCCACCAAACATTATACCAGCACTTAAGTGAATTGGAAGATATAGACCAACTGCAAATGGAAGTACAGGTATACCTATTATTTCAACAGCTATAGCAATACCAGCACCAGCAAATATTAATGGCCAAGGAAGATTTCCTTCCATAACACCCTCAACAACTAATTTCATAAGTGTAGCTTGAGGAGCAGGTATATCTTTTGAACCAAATCCCCATGCAGCATTTAAAAGATATAAAACTGCACCGATAGTTAAAGCAGATATTAAAACTCCTATAAGTTCTCCTAATTGTTGCTTTCTAGGAGTAGCACCAACAATATAACCTGTTTTTAAGTCTTGAGAAGTATCTCCTGCAATTGCAGCTATTATACATATAACAGAACCTATTGCTATAGAACCCATCATACCATCTTGACCAACCATACCAGTTGATTTTAAAGCTAATGTACTTATTAATAAAGTAGCTATAGCCATACCAGAAACTGGGTTATTACTACTACCAACTAAACCAACAAGTCTTGAAGATACTGTTGCAAAGAAGAAACCCAATATAGCTATTAAAAGAGCACCAACAAAATTAACAGGAATAGAAGGTATTAACCATATAGCAATAACTACAGCTAATGAACCTAATAAAACAACTTTCATAGACATATCTTGGTCAGTTCTTAATGTAGAATTAGATCTATCCATATTAGAATAATCTTTCATTGCTTTAGCAAAAGTATTAACTATTAAAGGAAGAGATTTAATTAAACTTATTATACCACCGCATGCAACAGCACCTGCACCAATATATCTTATATAACTATCCCAAATTCCCCAAAAGCCTAATTCACTTATAGGAACAGTTCCAGGATAAAGTATTGTGTCTGCTCCAAATAGTGCAAATAATGGTATTAAAGCAATCCAACCAACTATAGCACCTGCAAACATATATCCAGATATTTCATATCCACATATATAACCAACACCAAGAAGAGCAGGAAGTACATCTATACCAAATGCAGCATTAGAATATCCTGGTATTTCCCACTCTATTTCACTTGGAAATAATTTAAGACCATCAGCTATAAATTTATAAACTGCTGCTATTCCAAGACCTGCAAAAACTACAGAAGCCTTAGAACCACCTTCTTCACCAGCAAGTAAAACTTCAGCACAAGCTGTTCCTTCTGGATATGGAAGTACACCATGTTCTTTAACTATAAGTGCTTTTCTTAGAGGTATCATAAATAAAACTCCAAGTAATCCACCACATAAAGCTATAAGTGCAATTTTTAATAAACTAGGACTTCCAATTCCCCAATCTTTCATCCATATAAACATTGCAGGTAATGTAAATATAGCACCTGCAGCCAATGATTCACCAGCTGAACCTATAGTCTGAACTAAGTTGTTTTCAAGTATAGAGTCTCTTTTTAATATGACTCTTAAAACCCCCATTGATATAACTGCAGCAGGGATAGATGCACTAACTGTCACACCAACCCTAAGACCTAAGTAGGCATTAGCAGCACCAAATATAACTGCCAACAAACATCCTAATATTATAGATGTAGCTGTAAATTCAGGAACTATTTTATTGGCGGGTATAAAGGGCTTAAACTCTTTTTGATTATCCATAATAGTACCTCCTTTTAATTTATATAATTTTGTTATGTAGGATTAGATAATTAATTGTATGTCTACTAAACTATATATATACATAAAGGGCTAGTACTTATTGTAAGGCAATAAAAATAAATTTTTATATATTAATAAGTAGAAAAAGAGATATATAATAGTAAAATGTACCCTATAGAGTAGACAGCTAATAAAAAGGTCTACTCTATAGGGTATTTTTGTATATAATTAACTCGTTGTGCTAGTTAATTTTTACAATAATAAAACTCCAACAAAT